>MTKY01071671.1_pt1 | contig 14762 bp, 15 predicted proteins | sample 1042731 | NCBI WGS metagenome assembly MTKY01 (sample SAMN06212206, study PRJNA360538) | anaerobic digester metagenome | biome: Wastewater treatment plant; material: sludge; isolation source: anaerobic digester fed with sludge from wastewater treatment plant | place: Denmark: WWTP Soeholt ... | reverse complement strand
CCTACCACCGGCGAGAACATGGGGAGCTACTCATGGATGGGGATGATGCTCATCGCGTATGGCGCTCTGATGCTGATCAGGCGCAGAAGGAGAGCCATGGATTAAGAAAAACCAATCTCGGTTGATACGGAGAGGCTGCCCGGAGAGGCAGCCTCTCTGTTCCTTAGGCACTTGGTCGATGACCGCAATTCTCTCCGGGCGGGAAAACGGTTCCTGTTGTTAATGTTGTATCGTGTGATCGAAAAACATCGAATAATGGAAGAAACAGGCGATTTCTGCCGATATGCTGAGATATTTTGAAATTCGTGTTGACAGGCGATTCTCTTCCTGTTAAGATGGGGCACGTGCCGCGCTTCCGGCGCCGCACGTGTCATAGTTGGAGGAAGATTATTAAGAATGAAAACGTATATGCCGAAAGCAAGCGATGTGGATCGCCGGTGGTATCTCGTGGACGCGGAGGGCAAAGTCTTAGGGCGCCTCGCGACCGAGATCGCGGCCATCCTGCGCGGGAAGAATAAGCCGGAGTACACGCCCCATATGGATATGGGGGATTTTGTAATCGTCGTGAACGCGGACAAGATCCGGGTCACCGGCAAGAAGGAAGAGCAGAAACTTTACCGACGCCATACCGGTTATCCGGGCGGCCTGCGCGAAGTGCCCTTCGAGCGTCTGATCGCGACGCATCCCGAGCGCGCGCTCGAGAGTGCCGTCCGCGGCATGCTGCCGAAGAATGCGCTCGGGCGTTCGATGTTCCGCAAACTGAAAGTATACGCGGGACCGAACCACAAGCATGAGGCGCAAAAGCCGGAAAAAATCGAGTTATAGTGACGGGAGAACAGAGATATGGCTAACCAGCAAGGATTTTTCTACGGAACAGGGCGCAGGAAGGAAGCCGTCGCGCGCGTCAGGCTCTACCCGGGTTCCGGCAAAGTGACAGTAAACGACAAATCGTTTGAAGAGTATTTCCCGATGGAGACGCTCCGCGCGATCGTCCGCCAGCCTCTGGCGGCAGCGAACGTGATCGACCGCTACGATGTGGTCGTCAACGTGCGCGGCGGCGGGATCGCCGGCCAGGCGGGAGCGATCCGCCACGGGATCGCCCGCGCGCTCGTGGACGCCGACGCGGAGCAATTCAAGGCGACGATGAAGAAGAGCGGATTCCTAACCAGAGACGCGCGTGTCAAAGAGCGCAAGAAGCCCGGTCTCAAGAAAGCGAGAAAAGCTTCTCAGTTCTCCAAGCGTTAATCGCCCGACAGGCGAAACCAACGCATGGACATGCGAACGAGTCGCGTGTAAAAAAGTGGCAGGGCCGGGCTCTGCCACTTTCTGCGTGCGTGACAGACCGCTTCTCCCCGGAGCGCATCGGCAGGGAGGGGTATAGCGGATTTTTGTAAAGAGGAAGGACAGCCGGCGGCTTGCGGCGGAGCGATCAACCGTCTCCGATCAACAGGCGACGCGAGGAGAGAACCATTGACTTTTACCGTTGTCACACACTCTTCTGAAGAGACGAGGAAACTCGGCAGTCTTCTCGCGCGCGTGCTCCGTCCGGGGGACGTGGTCCTGATGACGGGGCATCTCGGGGCGGGCAAAACCTGTCTCGCCGGCGGCGCCGCGGAGGGTCTCCGGGTCAAAGGCCATGTCTCCAGCCCGACTTTCAATATTCTTCACATCCATGAACCGCTGGAAAAGGGGAAGCCGGCGCTGAACCATTTCGACGCTTACCGCCTGGCCGGGGCGGCTGATTTCATCGACCACGGGTTCGATGAAATCGCGTATCAGGACGGGATCACCCTGGTTGAATGGGGGGACCGCGTGCGCCATGCGCTGCCCGGCAGCGCGATTGAACTCGCGATCGAATTCGGCGAAACGGACGATGATCGCGTCATCCGCCTCACTTTTCCCGAAGGGAGAGAGGGCTGCGCCGTCCGTCTGCGCCAAATGTGGGATGGAAAGGAAACGGGGGGACGATGATAACGCTTGGAGCGGATACCTCGGGCAGGACGCTGTCCGTCGCCGTGCTGCGCGGCGGCCTGCCCGTCGCGGAATGGCTGCTGGCGGCGGGATACCGCCACGGCATCACCTTCCAGCCGGCCGTTGAATACGTGCTTCAGCAGGCCGGTCTGCGCCTGCAGGATGTCGATCTCTTCGCCGTGACGACGGGGCCGGGATCTTTTACGGGCATACGCATCGGACTCGCCGCGGTCAAGGCGATGGCGTACGCCGTCGGCGCGAAGGCCGTCGGGGTCTCTTCCCTTTATGCCTGCGCGCGGTCCGCTGTTTTCGATGCGCGCCCCGTGCTGCCGCTGTTCGACGCGCGCGGCGGGCGCGTGTTCGCGAGTCTTTTCCGGGGCGAAGAACGTGTCCTCGATGACGAGCCGCGGCCGATCGGCGAACTGATCAGACAAGTTGGCGCGCGGGTGAGGCCGGATGAGAAAGTCCTGATCACCGGTGACGGCATCGATGTCCTCCGGCGCGCCGTAGAGGACGGTCATCTCGCGCTTCCTTTCCAGGTTGAGTACGCGCCGCCTCATCTTCGGATGATCCGCGCTTCCGTTGTCGCCGGGATCGCTGCCGCAAACGTTGAACGCGGACTGGCCGAAACCGATCCTTTCCTCCTGGACGCCCGCTACGGGCTCCTCTCGTCCGCTGAGCGCGCGAAACCTGTAAGCCGATGATGGAAGACCTGGAACCTTCCGGCGCGTTTAACAGGCGTTCTGCGGCGCGTGACGGGTCGGTCTGGGTCGTGCGCAGCGCGGTTGCGGGCGATCTCGAAAGGCTCGTTTCCCTCGAGGAGGCCGCCAAACCTGTCCCGTGGGGGCGGGCGGGGATCGCCGGATTTATCGGGCGTGACCCCGGCGTCATCGTGGTCTGTCCGTCAGCCGACGAGAAGCCGGACGGCGGGGAACCGGCCGGTTTCGCGATCAGCCAGTGGCTCGCCGATGAGATGGAAATCCTGAGCATTGCCGTCGATCCCTCCCGGCGCCGGAGAGGGCTCGGCCGGATGCTGATGACGGCGATGGGCGCGATCGCTGAGGCGCACGGCATGACATCCTGGATCCTCGAAGTCAGGGAGACGAACACGGCGGCGCGCGCCCTGTATGAGCGCTGCGGGTTCCTGAAAGTCGGCGAGAGGCGGGGGTACTACCGCGATACGGGTGAATCCGCTTTACTGATGCGCGGAATCCCGTCAAAATCATGGTTGGAACGACAAAGTTTTTAGGTTTTTATGGCGTTTAGCTGTTCAAACATGAATTGACAAAATCCGCGAATCCTTTTTATACTAACTATACAAATTTTATTCCTGTCGTGCCTGAATTGCCGAAACGGAGGAACGCCATGTCGAGAGAAGAAGTCATCTTTCGCTGTAAAGAGGAGACTTTAATGAAGGCGATCGCGATGCTTATCCAGATATCGTCTAATTTCAATTCAAGCATTTTCATTGAGAAAGAAGGACGCCGCGCCAACGCCAAGAGCCTGCTCGGCGTGCTGTCTCTTGGGATTGAGGACGGTGACTACCTTGTGCTGACGGCCAATGGCGACGACAGAGAACAGGCGTTGGATGAACTCACACAGTATATGAATGCTGACGCGTAAGCGTCAGGAGCAGGAGTGATTACCGTCAGGAGGGGATTGACTCTCGGATGACGAAGCTTCATACCGATCAGAAAGCTTTTAACGCACAACTTGAGTTGGTGCCTGAAGAACCCGGTGTCTACCTTATGCGTGACAAGTCGGGTTCTGTTATATATGTGGGAAAGGCGAATTCGCTGCGGCAGCGCCTCAGGAATTACTTCACTCCCAACCCCGATGTCGACGACCGGATCGCCCTGATGATCTCCCGCATCGCGTCTTACGACACGATCATCTGCGGCAACGAGCTGGAAGCGTTCGTGCTGGAATCGACCCTGATCAAGAAATACCAGCCGCGCTTCAATATTCTCATGCGCGATGACAGGGAGTATCCCTATATCCATGTCACGCTCCAGGAGGCATTCCCCCGCGTGATGAAAGCTTTCCACATAGGCGGCGATATCGAGGAGGGCGCGCGCTATTTCGGCCCGTGGCTGAACGGCGATATCTACCGCGCGCTGCAGGCGCTCGCCGCTATTTTCCCTCTCCGGCGCTGTCATCTCGATCTCCCGCGCGACATCGGGAAGGCCCGCCCCTGTCTCAACGCCCACATCGGACGCTGTCTCGCCCCCTGCGCCGGAAGGATTACGCAAGAAGCCTATCGGGAGATGATCGACGAGGTCTGCCTCTTCCTCGAAGGGCGCACGGATGATCTGATTAAGCGCCTGCACCGCGACATGCTGGCGGCGGCCGACAGGCTCGATTTCGAGGAGGCGGCGGCGCTGCGGGAGAAATGGCAGGCGCTTACCCGCCTGCGTGAACAGCAGCGCGTCGTCGATGTGGCCGGCGGCGACCGCGATGCGCTGGCGCTTCAGCGCAACGGCACCGAAGCCGCCATCGCCAAGCTGGAGGTCAGGGATGGCCGCGTGACGGGCTGCGTCCACACCTTTGCGGAGGACAGCGGCGGGGCGGACGCGATGTATCTCGCCGCGTTTATCCGCGAACACTACCGCCTTCCGTCGCAGATCCCGCGGGAAATCCTCGTCTCAGCGCCGCTCCCGGAAGCGGATCTGCTTCAGGCCTACGTCCGCGCGAAGCGGGGGAGGGCGGTAACCGTCCGCTGTCCCCGGCGCGGCGCCAAAAAATCCCTGGTCGATCTCGCGATGAAAAATGCCGACCGGGCGTTGACAAGGCGCGCGCTTTCGCGCGGCTCCGACCCGCACGCGCTCGAACAGACATTGGCCCTCCTCGGCGATCTCACCGGGCTCGGGCGGTCTCCCGTGCGCATTGAAGCCTTCGATATCTCCCACCACGGGAAAGGCGTCCGGTCGGGGTCCATGGTCGTCTTCCGCCAGGGCAAACCCGAGCGCTCCTCCTACCGGCACTTTGCGATCAGGAGCTTTGAGGGGATCGATGATTACAGGGCGATGGCCGAGGTCGTCAGCCGCCGCCTCGCCCGCCTCAGCGAGGAATCTTTCGGGAACCGCCCCGACCTCATCCTCGTCGACGGGGGCAAAGGGCACGTAGCCGCTGTTCTCCCCCTGGCGCGGGAAGCGGGCATTCCGGCCGCGGGGATGGTCAAGGATGACCGCCACCGGACGCGAGGCCTCGCGCTCCCGTCCGGCGCCATCGTCGAACTCGCGCCCGCGGGGCCGCGGCGTATCGACGGAGACCGCGCGGCGGGCGCGCCTGTATTTGAAGAGCCGCCTCGGGATGGCGGGGAGCTGTGCGAATCGGAAGATGAGCGCGCGAACAGGCTCGGCCTTCTGCATCTTCTTACGGCGATTCAGGACGAGGCGCATCGCTTCGCCCTGCGCCACAACAGGAAGGCGCGGGAGAAGAGCGCGACGCGCTACGCGCTGGAATCGATTCCCGGCGTCGGCCCCGCCCGGAGGAAACGGCTCCTGCAGCATTTCGGGACGAGCAGGAAAATAAGCGAAGCCGCGCTTGAGGAGCTAATGGGCGTCGAAGGCATCCCGCGCGCGGTGGCGGAAGCCGTGTACCGCCATTTCCATGAGCGGCGCGAAGCGCAGCATGAGGCATAACCGGAAAGGCGGAAGATGAAACTTTTTGCGATATCCGATCTCCATCTGGCGCAATCCGTCGACAAACCGATGGATGTCTTCGGGCGCCGCTGGGAAAACCACGTGGAACGCATCGCCGGGAACTGGAACCGCGTTGTCGCGGACGGCGATGCGGTGCTTATCGGGGGCGACATCTCCTGGGGGAACTCGCTTGAAGAAGCCAGGCTCGATTTTCAACTGCTTGACAGCCTTCCCGGCGAGAAAATTCTGCTCCGCGGAAACCACGATTACTGGTGGACGACGTTAAGAAAAATGGAACAGTTCTTTGCCCTCCAGGGATTTCGCACGCTGCATTTCCTCCGCAACGACGCGCGCGTCATCGCGGGGTTCTATCTGTGCGGTACGCGCGGATGGGTTCTGCCCCAGGATGACGCGTTTACGAAAGAAGACGAAAAGATATTCAACCGCGAAGTCATCCGCCTGAACCTGTCCCTCGATGCGCTGAAAAGGCTGAAACAGCAAGAGAAACAGGAGCGGGTGTCCATCGCGCTGATGCACTATCCGCCGTTTACGGAACAGGGGGCGCCGTCCCTTCTGAGCGGACGTCTGGAAGAAGAGGGGATCGATATCTGTCTGTTCGGACATATCCATCACCCCGTGCCTCTCTACTTATCCAATCCTGAGATACGGGGCGTCCGGTATGTATTGACTTCATCGGACCAGCGGCAGTTCCGGCCGCTTCTCGTCGGGGAGGACGGCGTGCCCGGGGATTTCCCGGAAGATCGCGCAACTGAGAAAGAAGGGACCGGCCGTCCGGGGGCGGCCGGGGGAAATGACTATGCCTAAAAGTATGACAGGATATGGAAGGGCCGTCGCGGCGGAACAGAACAGGTCGTTTCGCGCCGAGTGCCGTTCGGTGAACCACCGGTATCTGGAGCTGTCGATACGCATGCCGCCGGCGCTGAATGCCTACGAGCCGATCATACGGGCGAAAGCGCAGGCGCACCTTGCCCGCGGCCGCGTGGAGATAAAGATCGCAGTCGAGGCGGGGGGGACATTCGGGAACCGGATCCTCGTGGATGAGGCGCTCGCGCAATCCTACCTGGACGCGCTGACAGAACTCGAAGAACTCGCCGGGGGGCCGATCCGGGACCGCGCGGCGTGGCTGTCGGAACGCGACGGCGTTCTCACCGCCGCGCAGGGAGAGGACGACGAAGAACGGGTCGTGCGGCTGCTGGCCGAAGCGGTCGAAAAGGCCCTCGTGAACCTCAACGCGGCGCGGGAGGAAGAAGGCGCTTTTATCGCGGCCGATCTGATCGGGAAAGTGGACGAGTTCAGGCAGTACGCGGCGGTTGTCGCGGCGCGCGCGCCGGAAGTCCCCGCGGTCTACCGGGAGAAGCTGCTCATGCGGGCGGAGGAGCTTTTCGGGGAGGACCACCCGGAATGGTATGACAACCAGCGCTTATTCGCCGAAACGGCGCTTTTCGCCGACCGCGCGGCGATCGATGAGGAGATCACGCGCCTCGCCTCTCATATGGACGCTCTGGAGGAAGGCCTCCGGTCGAACGATCCGGTGGGGCGGAAGCTCGATTTTCTGATCCAGGAGATATTCCGCGAGATCAACACGATCGGTTCAAAAGCCAATGATTTAGAATTGACGCAGACGGTCGTGGAGATGAAGACGCTGATCGAAAAAATCCGCGAACAGGTTCAGAACCTGGAGTGAGGTGACGCCTATGGCTTATGAGATGTTATCGGTAGGGTACGGGAATTATGTCGCGCGGGCGCGTCTGATCGCTGTCGTGACCTCCGATTCGGCGCCGGCGAGGCGGCTGATCCAGGACGCGCGGGACCGTTCCTCCCTGATTGACGCGACAGGCGGCCGGAAGACGCAGTCTGTCCTCGTCATGGACAGCGACCACGTGGTGATCTCCGCCATCAGGCCGGAAGCGCTTTCGCTTGAGAAGCGCGGCGCGGCCGAAGAGAGAGAAAGCAAAGAACCGCAGACCGTCCGGCAGCGCCGAAATCTGCACGAGAAGCGCGGTGCGGACGAAGCGGGAGAGGAGGCCCGGGATGAATAGTCAAGCCGCGGACAAGAGGGGACTGCTCGTCGTGCTGACCGGCCCTTCGGGCGTCGGGAAGAATTCGATTATCGAAGCCCTCAGAGCCGATGATCCATCTCTCTTTCACTCGGTCTCCATGACAACGCGTGATCCGCGGAAGGGCGAGACCGACGGCGTCTCCTATCATTTCGCGTCGAAAGAGCGGTTTCAGGCGCTGGTAGACGCGGGCGAGATCCTCGAGTTCGACATGTACTGCGGCGCTTATTACGGGACGCCGAAAGCGCCCATCACAGAGAAGACGGAGCATGGAACGGATGTCCTGCTCGACCTGACCGTAAAAGGCGCTCTCGAGATCAGGAAGAATGACCCGGGCGCCGTCCTCATTTTTGTCTCGGCTCCCTCTGAAAAAGCGCTGCGCGACCGGCTCCTCGCCCGCGGGACAGAATCGCCGGAACGCATCGAGCAGCGGTTGAAGACAGCGCGCGATGAATTGAATCAGATACAATATTTCGATTACCTCGTGGTGAACAACAATGTTGAAGAAGCGCGCGCGGACATTCAGGCGATCATCAGGGCGGAAAAAAGGCGGATTACCAGGCTTTTTGTTGACGGGAGCGAGCCCGACAGCGTATAATCCATAAGGTTATCGTTTTTTTGAAATTGTTTGCTAATCAGTCTAATAGAGAGTTGAACAGACGGGAGTATTCTATGTTAACGAATCCTTCAATTGAATCATTATTGCCGCGTGCGGAGAACCGCTATGTGCTGGCGATGCTGACGGCCAGGCGGGCCAGGCAGCTCACCGCCGGCGCGAGGCCGACGGTCGAATCGGAAACGCCGAACCATGTCTCGCTGGCGGGTGAAGAGATCAGCGCGGGGACGGTCGTCTACCGCTATGGCAAATGGGATGTCGTCATCCCCGAACACCCGAGGATCATCGCCGCGCGGGAAGCGGCGGAGCGTGAAGCGCGCGCCAAAGAGGAAGAGGAGCTTCTGGAAGAGCAGAGCCGCATCGTGAGGCAGGCGGACCGCTTCTCGGACGAGGATATTTTTGTACAGACCGGGATCACGGCTGAAGACGCGTCGCTGATCGCGGAGAGGCTGATCGCGCAGATTGAAGCTGAAGAGCGTAAAGCCGCCGTGGAAGAGGTGGCCGCGCGGGAAGAAAGAACTGACGACGCCGCGGATGAAGGTGCGGAGGCCGGCGATGAGCCGGCGGCAGGCGCGGAGCCGGGCGAAGCGTAAGCGGCATCGAAGAGGATTGTCCGCGGATGAGCGGACCGGGTTAAACGGATAGCCAGGAAAGGACATTCATGTCAAGAGAACAACACGCCCTCGCTGATATTGTCGCTCTCTGCGGCAACAGGGGCTTTATTTATCAGGGATCTGAAATCTACGGCGGCCTCGCCAATTCGTGGGACTACGGCCCGTATGGCACTACGCTGAAGAACCGCATCAAAGCCTCGTGGTGGAGGCGTTTCGTGGAGACGTGCCCGCTGAACGTCGGCATCGACGCCGCGATTCTGATGAATCCTCAGGTCTGGGTTGCTTCCGGGCATGTCGCCGGTTTTTCGGACCCGATGATCGACTGTAAGGAGTGCCGGACGAGAGCGCGCGCCGACCAGCTGATCGAGCGCTGGAACGCTGAACAGGGGATTGAACTGAAGGTTGACGGTTGGGATAACGAGAAGCTGCTGGACTACATCAGAGTCAATGAAATTCCCTGCCCCACGTGCGGCGCCCGCCACTTTACGGATGTCCGGAAATTCAACCTGATGTTCAAGACATTCCAGGGCGTCACCGAAGACAGCCTGTCTCAGATCTACCTGCGGCCTGAGACGGCGCAGGGTATTTTTGTCAACTACCGCAATGTGCAGCGCACCTCGCGCCGCAAAATTCCCTTCGGCATCGGACAGATCGGAAAATCGTTCCGCAATGAAATCACGCCGGGGAACTTCATCTTCCGGACGCGTGAATTCGAGCAGATGGAGCTTGAGTTCTTCTGTGAGCCGGGGACGGATCTCGAATGGTTCGCGTATTGGCGCGATTACTGCGTGACATGGCTGCGCGATCTCGGGCTGTCGGAGGAGAATCTCCGCCTGCGCGCGCACAGCAAGGAAGAGCTCTCTTTCTACTCTCTCGCGACGACCGATATTGAGTACCTCTACCCGTTCGGCTGGGGCGAACTCTGGGGGATTGCCGACAGGACGGATTACGATCTGAAACAGCACATCGAACACGCGAAAGAGGATCTGCGCTATTTCGATCCGGAGAAGCAGGAGAAGTATATTCCGTATGTGGTGGAGCCGTCGCTCGGCGTCGACCGCCTCCTCCTCGCCGTCCTTTCCGAAGCGTACGATGAAGAAACATTGGAGGGCGGGGACAAGCGGACGGTTCTGCACTTCGCGCCATTCCTCGCGCCTGTTCAGGTGGCGGTGCTGCCTCTCTCCGGCAAGCTCCGCGAAGCGGCGGAAAAAATCTACCACGAACTCGTCAGGCACTATCTCTGTGAGTTCGATGACCGTCAGTCGATCGGGAAACGTTATCGCCGCCAGGATGAGATCGGCACACCTTATTGCGTGACATTTGACTTCGACTCACTCGAAGATCACGCGGTCACGATCCGCGAGCGCGATTCGATGGAACAGGTACGCGTGCCGATCGATCAGCTCGTCAGCTATTTCGAAGGCAGGTTCGATCTGCCGTAAGCGGCGGAGGCGGACAATATGGACGCTGATGTTTTGAGACCGGCGTTTAATATAAACCAGACAAATTGGAGGAAATCATGACGAAATACGTCTATATGTTTTCTGAAGGAAACGCGTCGATGCGCAATCTTCTGGGCGGCAAGGGCGCCAATCTCGCCGAGATGGCCGGGATGGGGCTGCCGGTTCCGAAGGGGTTTACCGTAACGACGGAAGCCTGCAACCGCTACTACAGCGATGGACAGCATATCGCGCCCGCGATTGAGAGCGAGATTTTCAAGTCGCTCGTACTGCTTGAGGAGGCAACCGGCAAATCATTCGGTGATCCCGCCAAGCCGCTGCTCCTGTCCGTCCGCTCCGGCGCGCGCGCGTCCATGCCCGGTATGATGGATACGGTCCTGAACCTCGGCCTCAACGATGTGGTTGCCGAGGGCATGACGAAACTGACGGATAACCGCCGCTTCGTCCTCGACAGTTACCGCCGTTTCATTATGATGTTCGCGGATGTCGTGATGAATATCCCGCGGCTGCATTTCGAAGAAGCGTTTGAACGCGTGAAAGTGAAGGCGGGCGTTCATTCGGATCTTGAGCTCACTGTTGAAGATCTCGAAGAGATTGTCTCTGAATTCAAAACAATCTATAAGTACCAACAGGGGGAGCCGTTCCCGCAGGATGTCAGGCAGCAGCTCATTCTCGCAGTCGAAGCTGTTTTCCGTTCGTGGAATACGGAGCGCGCCGTCTATTACCGCGAGATGAACAATATTCCCTCGCATTGGGGGACTGCCGTCAACGTCCAGGAGATGGTGTACGGCAATATGGGAGAGACGTCGGGAACCGGCGTGGCTTTCTCCAGGAACCCCGCGACAGGTGTCAATGAACTCTATGGCGAATACCTGATGAACGCGCAGGGCGAAGATGTCGTCGCCGGCGTCCGCACGCCGCTGACGATCGACTGCCTTGAAGAGCAGATGCCGGATGTCTACAGGCAGTTTGTCGATATCGCCGAACAGCTCGAGCGCCACTACGGTGATATGCAGGACCTCGAATTTACCATTGAGAACGGAAAGCTCTTTATCCTGCAGACGAGAATCGGGAAGCGCACGGCGACAGCGGCTCTGCAGATCGCGGTCGACATGGTCGCGGAAGGCATGATTTCGAGAGAGGAGGCGCTGCTCAGCATCGACCCGCGGCAGCTAGACGCGCTGCTGCACCCCGCGTTTGCGCCTGAGGCTCTCGCGAAAGGAAAACGTATCGCCAAAGGACTGCCGGCTTCACCGGGCGCCGCCTACGGACAGATCGCTTTCACAGCGGAGCAGGCGGCCAGGGCGAAAGAGGAGAACCGGCGCGTGATCCTCGTCCGCGAGGAGACCTCGCCGGAGGATATTCAGGGGATGCACGCTTCCGAGGGTATTCTGACCTCGCGCGGCGGCATGACCTCGCACGCGGCTGTCGTCGCGCGCGGCATGGGCAAGTGCTGTATTTCGGGGTGTTCAGAAGTCCTCATCAATGAGCGGATGCAGACGATGACCATTGGCGATAAGGTTTACGGCCCCGATGATTATATTTCGCTCGACGGCGCCACCGGTATTGTCTACGAGGGGCAGATCGAGACGCGCGACGCGGAAGTATCCGGCAATTTCCAGGCGATTATGGAGTGGGCCGACGAGATCAGCGACATGAAAGTCCGCGCGAATGCCGATACACCGCACGATGCTCAGGTCGCGCGCGATCTCGGTGCTGTGGGAATCGGCCTGACGAGAACGGAGCACATGTTCTTTGAAACAAATCGCGTGTTCCAGTTCCGCCAGATGATCGTCGCGCGCGACGAGGAGACAAGGAGACGAGCCCTGGCCAGGATCCTTCCGATGCAGCAGAGCGACTTTTACGGGTTGTTCCGCGTGATGGACGGCCTGCCCGTCATCATCCGCCTGCTCGATCCGCCGCTGCACGAATTCCTCCCGACCACCGAAGTGGAAATGAGAACACTCGCCGAAGAGCTCGGTATCACCTTTGAATGGCTGCGTGGGGTCATCACGGAGCTCCATGAGTTCAACCCGATGCTTGGCCATCGCGGATGCCGGCTGGCGGTCAGTTATCCTGAAATCGCGCAGATGCAGACAGAAGCGATCATCCGGGCCGCTCTGCAGGCGGCTGACGATGGTATTGTCGTGATCCCTGAGATCATGGTGCCGCTGATCAGCGAGGTGAAGGAGCTCACATTCCTGAACAAGGTGATCAGAGAGACGGCCGATCGTCTGATCGCGGAGTCCGGCCATGTGCTGAAATATATGGTGGGGACGATGATCGAGATACCGCGCGCGTGCCTCACGGCAGACGATGTGGCGCAGGAAGCCCAGTTTTTCAGCTTTGGCACAAACGATCTGACGCAGATGACATACGGGCTGTCGCGCGATGACGCCGGCAAGATCCTCGATGCTTACTATAAGGCGGGTATATTCGAGGAAGACCCGACGGCTCACCTCGACCGCGTCGGTGTCGGAAAACTCATGAGAATAGCTGTTGACCTCGGCCGCAAAGCGAATCCCGAGCTTGAAGTCGGTATCTGCGGAGAGCACGGCGGCGATCCGTCCTCTGTCGAATACTGCCAGATCCTGGGTCTCGACTATGTCTCGTGCTCGCCGTTCCGCGTTCCGATCGCGCGGCTTGCCGCCGCCCAGGCGGCGCTCCGTTATCCGCGCCGTTAATCGCTGAAACTTGTTTGCCCGGGTGGTCCGGAGAAGCTCGCGCGTCCGATCTTCTCCCGGCCACCCTTTTTCATACGGCAGCCTGCAGGCGATCACGCGCTCAGGCGGCTGAAAGCGTTCTGTGGGAGAATGAGATGGACATCCGTCCTTTGCAGAAAAAGAAACCGCGCGTTCCTGAGATCGATTTCCTGCGCGGAGCGGCGCTGCTGCTGATGATTTTTCACCACGCGATCTACGATGTCCGCTACGTCTTCAATGTCGACGCCTTTGCCTGTCAGGATGATTACTGGTTCTACCGGATGGGGCGCCCTCTGATCCTGGCGCTGTTTCTCGTCGTCTCCGGGATCAGTACAAGTTTTTCCCGCAGCCACCTGAATCGCGGGATCCGGATGCTGGTTTTTGCCGTGCTGACGACCATTCTGACAACCGTCGCGCACCTGTGCGTAAACTGGATCGGTGTCATTTTCTTCAATGTGATCCATGTGATCGCGGTATCAACACTTGTCTACGCCGGGATCGATTACTGTCTCGCCGGCCGCCGCGGTTTGGCCGGTGATCCGGCGGGGGCGGACGGAGACGGCCCCGGCGGTGGCGTTTCGCAGTTAAAAAAACAGAAGGCAACGCTGACCGGGTGGCTGATCGCAGCGGGGACGCTGGCTGTCAGCCTCGGCCCGATCATCGCGCCGATCCTCCCCGAAGAGACGTATCATCCGCTCCTCGTCGTTCTCGGCGCGCCTGTCGCGGGTGTTGAAATTCTCGATCAGCTTCCCCTTTTTCCGTTCCTCGGCTACTATTTGCTGGGCGCGGCCATCGGGCATACGCTGTACGAGTCGGGTGAACCGCTCTGGAAGCGGGAGGGCGGAGTCCTCAACCGCTTGGGGCAACCCGTCCGCTTTCTCGGCCGGCACGCGCTCCTTGTCTATCTTCTGCACCAGCCGATCTGTCTCGGCGTGCTGTGGCTTCTGTCGAAGGCGGGGGTGTTCTGAGTGGCGGCGGTGTGTCATGCACTGGCTTGCGACCGGACACGTGCTGTTCCCCGGGGCAAGTGTTCTGATTTTCTGGCTTCGCTGAAAAGACGGGAGGGGACCGCGCGATGCTGACGATCGAAGCGGCCGGCTGTTCCGACGCGGCGGCGCTCTCTGAAATGGCGGCGCTTTTTTTCGGGCCGCCTTCAGAAAACGCGGGCGGTGTCCTCGAGATCCCATACGAAACGGACATCAGGATTCTCTCCGAAGCCGTCCGCACGGAGAGCGGGATGTTCTGTGTCACAACGGAGAAAATGGAGCGGGACGCGCGGGATCCCGGGACATGGCGGCAGGGTGACACGGAGAGACGGGTCATCCCCGGGAGCGAGCGGCGCCGGGAAGTGAAGCGCCAGCTATACGCCGTGCTGTCGAGAGAGACGGGGATCGGATTTCCCTGGGGTTCGCTGACGGGCGTCCGTCCCACGCAGATTGTCGTCCAGGAGTGGGAGCGCGCGCTGCTCGGGATGTTACCGGGACAGGCGCGGCGCGGCGATTCTCCGGAGGAATGTGGTTATCCTGAACCGCCGTCGGCGCGGTGCGGCGGCCGAAACGGTCAGGCGCAGAGGGTCCGAGGGGAGGTGATGGGGCGGCTGACGCGGGACTGGTATGTTTCGGAGCCGAAAGCGGCGCTGGCATTTGAGACAGCGCTCGCGGAGCAGCGCGTCCTGTC
>MTKY01052607.1_pt1 | contig 14777 bp, 13 predicted proteins | sample 1042731 | NCBI WGS metagenome assembly MTKY01 (sample SAMN06212206, study PRJNA360538) | anaerobic digester metagenome | biome: Wastewater treatment plant; material: sludge; isolation source: anaerobic digester fed with sludge from wastewater treatment plant | place: Denmark: WWTP Soeholt ... | reverse complement strand
CCCCGGCGGCGTCGGATACGACATCAACTGCGGCGTACGCCTGCTCGCCACCACCCTCAACCGCACCGATGTGCAGGACCGACTGCGTCCCGCCATCGACCAGCTCTTCCGCGACGTTCCGGCTGGGGTGGGCTCTTCCGGCGCCATAGCCAAACTGAGCCGGGCCGAGCTTGAACGCGTCGTGGTGCAGGGCGCAGCTTGGGCCGTGGAGCGAGGCTACGGTGAGATCGGAGACCTTGAACACACCGAGGCCGGAGGCCGTCTCCCCGGGGCAGATCCGGAGCGCATCAGCCCCCGCGCCTGGCAACGAGGCCTGGACCAAGTGGGCACGCTCGGCTCGGGCAACCACTTCCTGGAGATCCAAGTGGTGGAGGAGGTATTCGACAAGGACGCCGCGGTGGCATTTGGGCTGCACCAAGGGCAAGTCACCCTCATGATCCATTGCGGTTCACGAGGCTTCGGTTACCAAGTCTGCGACGATTACCTGGAGGTGATGGAACAGGCCTCGCGCGCATATGACATCGCCCTTCCCGATCGCCAACTGGCCTGTGCCCCGTTGTCGTCGCCCGAAGGCAGAGACTATCTGGCGGCCATGGCCTGCGCCGCCAACTACGCTTGGGCCAATCGGCAAATGCTCATGCATCTGGCGGAACGCGCCCTCATGAAGGCCCTCGGAGTGTCGCGTGGCGGACTCGGGCTGCGCTTGGTGTATGACGTGGCCCACAACATAGCCAAGATCGAGGAGCACGTGGTCGACGGACAAACCCTCGCGCTTTGCGTGCATAGAAAAGGCGCAACACGGGCCTTTGGGCCGGGAAGGCCCGAGGTTCCCGCCGCTTACCGCGCGGTCGGTCAGCCCGTGCTCATCCCCGGCGACATGGGAACAGCCTCTTACGTGTGCCGCGGCAGCTCGACAGCCATGGAGGAGACTTTCGGCTCTACCTGCCACGGAGCCGGCCGCGTGTTGAGTCGTGCGCAGGCTCTCAAGCGCGCCAAAGGACGTGCCATCGACCGCGAGCTGGGAGAACGCGGCATTGTGGTGCGCGCCCAAGGCCGCAAGACGCTGGCCGAAGAGATGCCCGACGCTTACAAAGACGTCGATACGGTGGTGGCCGTCATGGACCGCGCCGGCATCTCGCCACGAGTGGCCCGACTGCGCCCGCTGGGTGTCGTGAAGGGCTAGGAGGGAGAGCCAGCCTGTCTATGGGCGGCGCGGCGCTCCAGCGCCGCCCGCAACGTGGCGCCTTCCTCGGGCGGCAGATGATCTGCCACACGCAGGAGCAAATCCACCGGAACCTTGTCCCCCAGACCCGAGACCACGGCGTGAACAGCGCGTCCGGCTTCGTCGATAGTGTACGACCCGGCCCTCATTACAGCGTGGACCAGATTCTCCACATCGGTCCTAGCCTCCCGGCCTTTGCGCGCCACCAAGTCCTTGACCTCGGCAGCGATGTGGAAGTCCATGTTCCCCAAACCACGGCGATACCCTGCGAACCGTTCCATGGCCACCACGGTCAATCCCCATGCCGCTTCGCGCGCTTTGCGCACATGGGCCGTCAGGTCCGAGCGCCCCCTGCGCGCATGGGTACCGATTACGATCCTCTCAACATATGAGGCCACTGCATACTCCTTGGTTGAATGCTATATGTAATGATAGCTCATCGGACGATCGGCAACTCTGCTTCACAGCAGGACTTCGCGGACTCAAGCCGAGATGAGGCAGGCAGCGGCGACAGGCGGTAGGCGACGTCGGCAACCGTGTTCTGATGACTATCATGACGAGAGTGCCCGACTCTCAACGACTACCGTCAGGTGCCGTCGATCGGTTCCTGGATCAAGGCCCGATGCGCCTCCCCCATTTGCTGATCGGCGGCGCTGAGTGTGGAGCGCGCAGCTTGGGCCAGGACGTCCGTGGGGGCACCTGCCTCGTGGGCCGCGAGGCAGGCGAGTATCTGCCCACAGCCCTTTTGGTAGGTGACGGCCGCACCTGTCAGCAGACTGTGCGCTGTGATGATCGTGGGCGACGCTTTGAGTCTGATCGCCTGCTCGGCTGCCGCGTTCAGTCGATCAGAGGCGGAACGGATACTCGCCACTTGCCCCTCACTCCACCCGCCGCCGCGATCCAAGTACGCGCCCAGTTCTGCGGATGCCGCAATCATAGCCCCGGAGACGCGGTCAAAAGAAGCCCCGTAGTCGGGGCCTCGCCGTGAGAGACCCACCCCCACCGCAACGCCGGCCACTACCACTACCACGGCCGCGACCGCCCAGATCCAGTTGGGCACAGCATTCCGTGGGCGCGCCTGGGCCTTTGGCAGGGTCGCAGCCCACGTGACAGAAGGGACCCCCACTGCCTCAGACTCACATCTGCGACACAATCCACCTTCCGGCTTCAGTGCGCCACAATCCGGGCACTGATCGAATCTGACGTCATCTGCCGTCATCGCCCGCCCCAATGGACCAAGCCCGAGTCGGCTGCAGCCACCTACCCAACGGTGTCATGATGCCGCACAACCTCGAATCGCTCGAGAGTGTAGCGGTCGCGACGAGAGTCGATTCCACCCTTTCGACACACGATGGCCAGTTGATCCTCAACAGTGTCCACTCCCTCCAAATCGGGTAGGAGCAGCGCCTGTCTGCCGTCCGCAGTCCTCACTATGATCCCGTAGCGCTTGGGATCGAGTTGGGAGAGGCCGGATACGGGCTCGGGTTCCCCCAGCACATCCACCGACACCTCCAGCCCGTCCAACTCGTCCCTTCCCACGGGAGGGAAGCGTGGATCCTGCGTAGCAGCGCTCACAGCATTTCTAACGATTTCCTCCGCCAAAGTGGAACGGGTGGGAGCGGTGGTGCCGATGCAACCCCGCAACGACCCATCCCGATTGTGGAGGGAGACAAACACGCCTGCCCGCTCCGGACCGGCTCCTGCCGGGAGATTGGGCTCCGGTGACACTCCCTCCTTGACGAAGCGCTCAATCGTCTCGCGTGCCAGGCGGACCAGGGGATCAGACGGGGACGAGCCACTCCCCGGCGCCTCCCCATCGGGCGGGTCGGTAACCACGTCCACGCGAGCCACAAGATAGCCGACTCCAAAGGGGCCCTCATAGGAGAGTAGGTGCGTCCGATAGGACGAGCTCTCCAACAGACCTCCCAGCACGAGCAATGATCGATAGCCGCACTCGCCGGCAGCGTCAACCACTCCTCTGGGTATGTCCTGCAAGGCCTCAAGATCCCCGTCCGCGAACACATCCACGATTCTCTGGTCAAACTCGGCGCCGTGCGGACTATACCCTGCCGGAGCAGACGCAGTCAGGCGATGACTGAGGTCCCCGCTGGCCACGTAGAGAACCGAATCGCCATATACATCCAGCACACGCCGGATAGCTCGACCAAAGGCCAGATGGGACCCAACACTGCCGAAGGAGAAATTGATCTCCACCAACCGCGGTTGCCGTTCGAGGGCACCAAGGAGAAAGTACAGGGGGACCAGAGCACCGTGGTCGAGAGTAACCGGCCGTGAACCCTCTCCGTAGCCCGCCACGGGCACGCCCTCCGCTGACGTACTCTCCAGCAAAGACCGCGCCAGCGCCTCATCTCCCTCCAGGTCAACTCGCACCTCCGGCGCCCCAAACGCGCTCAAAGTCCCGTGATAGCGCCCGGCCAGGCACACGGCCATTCGGTCGGGATCAAGCCACGCGTGGGGCGAGAGGAGGACAATGACCTCGGGAGCCATCTGCGCTGTGTACGCTCCCAGTTGTCTCATGGCGTCGACTGTGGCCTGCACTTCCGCCACGCTGCCCCCACCCACTTCGGGCACGATGATGGGCGGATGTGGAACCACCAATGCTCCCACGAGGCTCATGGTCGCACCTCCAAACCGATCAAGGGAAGAGAAGCCCCGCAGTTACCGCAGCGATTGCCGTTGAGGTTGTGATGGCGTATCGAGAAACCGAACCGGTTGATTACTACCTCACCACACCGGGGGCAGACGGTGGATTCCCCATCGTGGCCCGGGATGTTACCGGTGTAGACGTAGTTGAGCCCTGCTTCTCGACCAATGGCCGCCGCCCGCTCGATGGTGGCAACCGGAGTGGGGGGCACATCTAGAAGACGATAACTGGGATGAAAACGCGATATGTGCCACGGAAGATCGGTTGACAACGATGCCAAGAAATACGCCAACTCGCGCAACTCCCCCTCGTCATCGTTGTATCCCGGTATGAGAAGCGTAGTGACCTCAACCCAGATCCCCATCTCCACCATGAGCGCGATGCTGCGCTTCACCGGGCCCAAACGAGCGCCGATGACTCGCCGATAGAACGAATCGCTGAACCCTTTCAGATCAACGTTGGCCGCGTGCAACTTCCCTTGAAGGCGCTCGAGCGCCTGCCGGGTCATGTAGCCGTTCGTCACGAAAACGTTCTTGATACCCTCGGCCAAGGCGAGATCCATACACGCCTCAGCGTATTCGAAGAACACAGTGGGCTCAGTGTACGTGTAGGCGATTGACGCACAGCCGGCCGCCATAGCCCGATCCACAACCAAGTTGGGCGGGAAATCGGTACCGGCGATGGCACTGCAATCGCGCGGCATCTGGCTTATGTCCGAGTTCTGACAGAAAAGACAGGCGAAGTTGCATCCTACGGCCGCCAAAGAGAAACTGGTTGTACCGGGAAGAAAATGGAACAGGGGCTTCTTCTCGATGGGGTCGACTGCCGCCGCCACTGCCCGGCCATACACCAGCGTCTCCAACCGCCCCTCTCGATTCTCGCGGACACTGCAGCGTCCTCGCGCCCCCGGCTCTATTCGACAGTGATGGGCGCACAGAAAGCAGTGCACCGCGGGGCCACCCCGCCATGGTTCCCACAAAACGGCCTGCGCGTTCATAGGGGTTAGGTACCCATCCCCCCAACCTACAAACGAGGCTTGATTCCCCTGCGGGGTTTGACCTTCCTCGCTGCCTTCAGCGCACCGGTGCGCAGGGCAAAAGCCCATGCCGTCACAAGGGCCCACGCCGGATGTGGCGCGTGGGGGCGCGCCCGGGAAAGCAGACGCATGAAATCGTCCTTGGAACACGGGTCAGTGGCACCGGACCCAGCAGCGCCGTCCGGCACTTCCAGATAGCATCTGCCCACCTCACCGGCGAAATGTGCATCGCTGCCCGCTCCCAACCGCGCACCGGTCCTCGCCGCCAGGGCCAGTGCCTTGCCGTTGGCTCCAGCCCGCAGGGCCCTCCCGTTCGCAACCTCGATCACATCCACATGGCGTGCTACTTCCTCCACTCGGTCGGGCGTCAGAGTGGCCCTCCGAAACACGTCGTACGGATGGGGCAAGTAGACGATACCGCCTTGAGCCCGGATGAGATCGATGGTATGAAGCGCACTGCGACCGGCAGGGATATCTCGCTCCAAGAACAAGCCTACGATCTCCCCGTGGCGGCTGCGCACCTCCACCCCGGGAATGACTCGAGGAAGAGATGAATCCCCCTCCGCGAGCTCCAGGCAGCGCAGCGCTCCCTCCAGGCGATTGTGGTCTGTGACCGCGATGCAATCGAGCCCACGGGCACGCGCCAAGAGGAGGAGACGAAGTGGACTCAGCACCCCGTCTGGGGAGCGGTCGGTGTGATTATGGAGATCGATGCGCAAAACGCAGCCGGGAGCCCCCGTGGCCGGTAGAGCCGGCCCCGGAGAAGGGCCCGCTTCACACGTCGGGAAACGTGCCGCCCGCGCGACGTCTACGGCGGTCCCTCAACACACGCTGCCCACCGGCACCCGGTTCGGAGCGACGATCGGCCACCCTACGGTCAATGATGACCTCTACACCCTCAACGTCTGCGTAACGGCGTTTGAACTCCTCGTAGTATTCGTCCGCCAACTCCCGCGGGATCACGTAGTAGATCATTCGTCCCTCGCATTACGCTCTTGGGCGGGCTGGGCTGATGAGCCTGTGTGATAATGATATCGTCTCGATCGATTCCCGTCCAAACCCGGTGTGAGTATGGAAGAGGACATCAGGCAGACCACAGCGCCGTCCCCAGAAGACGGAACTGTCGGCCCAGATGCAGCGCCGGCAGAACCGCCACTTACGCACCCTCAACCGGCAACCCAGGAAACACCTGCCGCCGACCTGTACGAGGGCAGGTACTCCATCGGTCCCATACTGGGAAAGGGCGGGACCTGCTGTGTGTATCGGGCCTGGGACACGCAACTGCAACGGTACGTCGCCCTCAAGCGGCTCGAACCACCCTTGAGCGAAGACGAGCACATCCGTGCCCGCTTCTATCGCGAGGGTCGAGCGATCGCCCGGCTTTCCCATCCCAACGTGGTGACGCTCATCGATAGAGGCTCAACGGAAACAGAGGAGTATCTCGTCTTTGAGTACGTGGAGGGCCGCTCGCTCAAGGACCTCATCAAAACGGAAGGACCTCTCGACCCCAAGAGAGCGGGACAGATCGCCGGCCAGATCGCCGAGGGTTTGGCGCACGTGCATCTCACCGGTCTGGTGCACCGCGATGTGAAGCCGCAGAACATCCTCCTCGACAGCGAGGATCGCGCACGCATCACTGACTTTGGTATTGCCATTGGACCGGATTGGACGCGCGTAACCCGAGTGGGGGCCATTGTCGGCAGCAGTCGATACATGTCTCCCGAGCAGATCCAGAGCCGGCCCATTGACGGCCGTTCCGACATCTACTCGCTGGGTCTGGTCTTCTACGAGATGCTGGCGGGCAAGCCGGCGTTCGACGGTACCACCCTCGCAGAGATCGGCCGCAAGCACCTGCGTGAGAAACCCGAGCCGCTGAGCGCGCTCAGACCGGATCTGCCGCCGGGTGTCGAGCGCGTAGTGCTGCGCTGCCTAGAGAAACTACCCGAGAACCGTTTCCAGAGTATGGATGAGTTTCTGGGCGCACTGGTGGGCCTAAGCCTCTATGAGCCCCGTCGCACATCAGGAGGCCTGCTGGACTTCCTGTTGGGCGGAAGAGAGGACTCGCTCGGCGACAGCGAAACGTGGATCCCACCGAAAGAGACCCTCGTCCCGCCGCCACCGGGGGTGCGTAGGAGCGACAGGCGGCATCTGGCCCGTAGCCGGCGAAGGCATGTCGGTCAACGTCAAAAGCGGATCTTGACGGCTGTGGGCGTGATCATAGCCCTCGGCGTGATAGGCGTAGTGCTGGGGTTGACATTGAGCCGCCCCGCTGCCGCGCCCGACCTCCTGGGGCTAACGTTGGATCAAGCCAAAGATGTGGCGGCCGAGAGCGGATATCGAGTGGAGGTGGAGCGCCAGGTGGTGGCCATCGACGCCACTGCCGGCGTAGTCACGGTCCAAGATCCCACCGCAGGTGCCGTCACGGGAGAAAACACCATCATGGTTGTGGTCACACGTGAGCCCACATCTGTCAAGATCGCCCGGCTGATGGACGTAGACCCGGAGGGTGACGGCGAAGAGAACCCCGACCTCCTCCCAGCCCTCATCGACGGCAAGACCGATACGGCTTGGTCCACCGAGGTCTACAAGTCGTCCGATTTCAACGGAATCAAACAGGGAGTCGGCGTAGCATTCGATTTGGATAGACCTGCCACCGTGATGCGGATAGTCTCCTCGGGAGATAGGTGGCGCGGCCTGCTCTTGGCCGTAGATGAGTCCGGAGGCGATCTCAAGGAAATAGCCGCTTTGGGCGGCTCGACCGACATGACCGTGGAGTTGCCGCGTCCGGTGCGGAGCGGCCGCATCTGGATTACCAAACTGGACAAGACGGAAAACGGTGCATTCCAGGTAGGCATTTTCGAGTTGGCTTTCTACCAATAACGACGAGCACCAGCGCGAGGCGGCGGGAACAGTGCCGTTCCCGCCGCCCCGCGGCACAGCGCCAGCCCTAGCCCTGGGGCTCGGGGACCGTGGTGGTCGGAGGTTCGGTGGTGACAGTGGTGGGCAGGGTGGTCGATGTGGTAGTAGTGGTCTCTTCCTTGGCCACCACTGCATTCACCACGCTATCCCGCTCGACCTGCCTGCCGGCGTCGGGGCTCTGCTTGTAGACCAGACCGGGCGTGTAGCCCGCCACCGGTTCTTCCGTGACCCTCGCCCGCAACCCGGCGGCCTCAATCTTGGCGATGGCACCCTCCTTGGTCAACCCCAACACGCTCGGCACCACGGTCATCAAGGGACCACTGCTCACCTCGATTGTGACGAAGGAGCCCTCAGCGATTTTGAGTGTGGCCCGCGGGCTCTGCCCCACCACTATGCCCTTGGGCCGATCTGACGCAACCGGCTGGACCTTGGCCACCAACTTCGCTCCCTGCAACAACGTGATGGCCGCCTCTTCCGTTTTGCCCATGACATCCGGCACCTCAACCTGCCCGGCAGGCGGACCCGAGCTCACGAAGATGGCGATCTTTGAACCCACCGGCGCCTCGTTGCCACCCGTGGGTTCCTGACGCAGTACCTCTCCGGCAGGCTTGTCCGTGGACACCTCCGGCTTCACATCAGGGGTGAAGCCCGCCTCCTGAATGATGGAGATCGCTTCGTTTTGCTGCCTCCCCACTACATTCGGCACCGGCCCCGTTTTCTTACCTGAGGACAGCCAGACTTTGACGGTGTCTCCGCTCTCCAGTTTGATGCCCTCTTCCGGGTCTTGGCGCATAATTTGACCTTTGTCGTACTTGCCGGACATCTCGGATGCGCCACCCTGAACCACTTTGAGCCCGACTCTGGCCCCTTCCTTCTGAGCCTGCTCCAAAGTGAGCCCCAAAAGGTTGGGCACCACAGCCGGGTTGGTATCGCGCCCCATGAGGTTCACCACCGCATACGCGCCGCCTGCCAGCACCAGCAGAAACAACACGAGCAACAACCACGGCAGCCAGCTACGGCGGTGAGAGCGCTCTTCGTTGAACGAGACCGATGCAGGAGGCTGGCCACTCCTCCTGACCTGCGTGGCCTCCAAGGGGGAGATGGGCCCAGAGGCACCGCCCATCACGCGGGTAACCTGATCAGAGAATGCGGGTGCCGGCGCAACTTCGCGCCCCTGGCGCACGCGATTCAGATCGTCCAGGAAATCCTGGGCCGACGCATACCTCTCCGCCGGGTCTTTGGCCAGCGCCCGCAAGATGACCCGTTCCAGCCCTTCGGGTATTTCGGGTGCCAGTTCCCCCGGCGGGATGGGGGGTTCGTGCACGTGCTGCATGGCGATGGCCACGGGATTGTCACCGTTGAACGGCAGGCGACCGGTGGCCATCTCATACATAACTACGCCGAGAGAGTAGAGATCGGAGGCCGCAGTAGCCGTCTCGCCCTGAGCCTGCTCGGGCGAGAGGTAGTGGGCCGTGCCCAGGATGGATCCCGTCTCAGTCATGGTGGAGGAACCGCCCGCCCGAGCTATACCAAAGTCGGTGACCTTAACTCGGCCCTCGTCATCCACGATGATGTTCTGGGGTTTGACATCCCGGTGAACCACGTCTTTGCGATGGGCGAAACGAAGTGCCTCGAGGATCTGAGCCGACACAGTTATGACGTGATCCCAGCGCAGAGGCGCGTACTTCTGGATTATGTCTTTGAGGGAGTGGCCCTGGAGGTACTCCATCGAGATGTAGAACGTACCCTCCGCCTCGCCTCGATCATAAATCTGCACGATATTGGGGTGGTTGAGGCCGGCGGCGGCGCTCGCTTCGCGCCGGAACCGCTCAATGAACTGAGGATCCCCGGCATACTTGCTCAACAGCACCTTAAGCGCGACGTCACGCCCCAGATGACGGTCATGCGCCAGATAGACCTCGGCCATGCCGCCCACGCCCAGGCGGCTGATGACCTCGTACCTGTCCTCGAAGACACGGCCTATCACTAGTGCATTCCTCCCGACTCAGCGGCGCGCCAACGCCGTCTCCAACACATGTTTGGCCACCGGCGCGGCCACACCGCCGCCGGACCCACCGTTCTCAACAATCACGGCCACCGCCACTTGGGGATCGTCCGCCGGCGCGAAGCAGATAAACCACGCGTGGGCCTCACCGTTCCCCACCTCGGCGGTCCCGGTCTTCCCAGCCACCTTGACGTTCCGAATAGCGGCGTTTGTTCCTGTGCCCTCCTCCACCACCCGCACCATGAGCTCGGTGATCTGCCGCGCCGTCTCGGCAGACACCGCCCGCCGCCACACACGCGGTTGGGTGCGCGCGATCACCGTTTGCCGGTAGTCACGAACCTCCTCCACAACATGGGGCATCATGATCTGCCCGCCGTTGGCGATGCCGGATGCCACCAGAGCCATCCCGAAAGGCGATACCAACAATTCACCCTGCCCGTATGAGACTTGTGCCACGTGTGCAGTATCCATCTTCGCCGGATCGGGGAAGGACCCTGTACGGCCGCCCAAATTCCAAGGCAGCGGTTCGCCCAGCCCAAAGGCCGATGCATACTGAGCCAGTATCGCGGCTCCTAAGTCCACTCCCACTTTGGCGAAAGTGGTGTTAACGCTCGATATCATCGCCTGCGCGAAGTCATGCTCCCCGAAAACCCGTCCATCGAAGTTGACCACTTTGTATCCGCCCGCCACGAAACCCCCCGTATCGTCGAACTTGGTCTCGGGCTTCACCCTCCCTTCCTGCAGAGCCGCCGCTCCCGTTACCACCTTGAAAACCGACCCCGGAGGATAGAGGCCACTGGTGGCTCGATCGAACAACGGCTTACCCGGGTCGGCAATGAGCGCATCCCACTGCCCCTCCAAGTTGTTGGGGTCATACCGGGGATAGGAGGTCCAGGCCAACACCGCTCCCGTTCGCGGATCAAGAGCCACTACAGCCCCCGGGCGTGCGCCCAGGGCTTCCACCGCGGCAGCCTGCACCTGCGAATCGACGGTGAGTATGAGATCAGCCCCCCGTCTGGGCCGACCCGTGACCACATCTATCAGGTTGCGTATCTGCAACGCATCAAGCTCACCAGCCAACTCTGCATTGTACACACGCTCTATCCCGGCACGGCCGTAGCGGAGGCTGTTGTAGCCCACCCACGGCGCGGCGAGGCTGCCCTCGGGGTAGGTGCGCAGGAAGTAGGGCGCATCCTTGGTGTTTCGCGCCAACTCCACTCCGTCACGCGTGACTATGAGACCACGCTCCACCCGCATCTGCGCTTCGATGGCCCGGGTATTGCTGGGGTCGGCGTTGAGACGGGGAGCCGCATAAACCTGTAAATAGGTGAGTTGGGCCGAGAGCAGAAGGAACAGCACCACGAAGAACCACAACAGCCGCCTCGTGCAACGCTCCATCTAGAATCTGCCTCGCACGAGTCCCGGTTCCACAGACCCTGAGCCCACAATCACGGGCGTGCGATCCAACTCAGACTCCCGAGCCGCCCGCTCACCCGCCAGCAGCAACAGGGCCAACAGCGCGAAGTTGGACACGATGGAACTCCCACCATAACTGACGAACGGCAAAGTGATACCGGTGAGCGGTATGAGCTTGATGACGCCACCCAGGATGAGGAATGCCTGGAGACCGAAGATGGCCGAGAGGCCCACCGCCACGAGGCGTGAGAAGTCATCGCGGGCAACCATGGCAATGCGCAGGCCCCGGTACACGAAGATCACGTACAGCAAGATCACTGCGATGCCGCCGGCCAAGCCCAGTTCTTCACCGATGGCCGAGAAGATGAAGTCGGTTTCGGAAGCAGGGATCAACGGCCTCCCCGAGGACGTCACCAGATATCCCTCTCCCAGGCCGCGACCGAGCACCCCACCCGAAGCCAGCGCAAAAAGCGACTGCAGAATCTGATAGCCCCGTCCGGAAGGGTCCACCCATGGGTCAAGCCATATGTCCACCCGTACGCGCACGTGCGGGAAGATCTGGTACAGCACATAGGCGCCGACCGCCAAGAGGAACACGCCCACTACCACGTACAGGGGGCGCTCAGTGGCCACGTACAGCAACGCGAGTAGGGCACCGAAGAAGAGTAAGCCGGTACCGAGGTCTTTCATGAAGATCATCAACGCCAAAGAGAAGGCCCAGACCACCAACAGGGGCATCAGATACCGAAACGGGGGTACGGCAATGCCAAGCACACGGCGGGTGCTCACGGCCAGCAGCTCACGTACGTCGCACAAGTATCCGGCGAAGAAGATCATGAGGAGGATTTTGGCGAGCTCGGGGAGTTGGAAACCGATGCCCCCCACGTATACCCATAGACGCGCGCCGTTCACCTCCCGACCGAACACGACTGTGATCAGCAGCAGGCCCACCCCCACCAAGCCAATGAGGTACTTGTAGTCGCTCAGGATACGGAAGCGCCGAAACACAACCAGGGTCGTCACAAACACCCCCAGACCCACCACCAGCCATAGAGACTGTTGCAGCGCCAGAGGTGCGTTCAGTCGGTAGATCATGAGGATGCCCAGCGTGGACAGAAGAGCGGTGATGGGAAGGAGGTACGGATCCGTACGCGGTACGAGGAAGCGCCGCGCCAGATGAACCACAGCAAACAACCCCAGGAAAAGAGCTCCGTAGATGAGTGACGAGGACGTCAGCGTCTCAGCACCCCGAGTGTAGACAATCGCGAAGCCCACCGTGGTCAACAGCATGGCTGGCAACAGGAGTGCCAGCTCCCGGTTGGCGGTCTTCAGCTCTGGCTGTCCAGGCTGCGCAGAAACCGCTGTCCCTCCTCTTTGGTGGTGAGTTCGTGGGCATCAACCCGCTGGCGGAGGTACGGCTCCAGCCTCGAATACGAGACTCTGCTCTCCTCCACCACCCAGCACATCCGGACACCAAAGACAGTGGCGGGTAGGCCCCTATACAGCACAACTTGGTCATCCACAGTGCCCACGTGGTACACGGAGGAGTTGAAGACGGCCAGTCCCGCCAATCCCACAACCAGCGCCAATATGACGATAGCCACCGCTTTCCACAGCCGTCGCGATCGGAACCCTCGCCGCCACCATCCGGGTGCAGCGTTGGCAATTGACCCGTGCCCCGGCAAGGGTCCTCGAGGGGGAGGGGGGGAGTTGGGACTGCGCCGTTCAGGTCCAAACCTGATCATTTCGGCGTCCCCAGTAGCCACATGGCCTTCCTCAGCAAAGACCACCACGGCTGTGGCGTTGTCATCGCCACCGTGCGCCAACGCCTCATGCACCAACGCGTCCGCCACTTCCTGCGGCGTACCCGGACTCCCGAGCAGTTCCTCCAAACGATCGTCGGGAACCAGCCCCGAGACCCCGTCGCTGCACAGCAGAAGCCGATCCCCCGGCTCCAGTGGCACAGTGCTGACGTCGGGCTGTACATCATGCTCGGTGCCGAGCGCCCTCGTGATGACGCTGCGATGCGGATGCGCAGCCGCCTGTTGAAGCGTAAGTCGTCCCTGGCGCACCAGCTCAGCCACGAGGGAATGGTCCTCGGTGAGTTGGCGCAGTTGCCCTGCGTGGAGCAGGTAGGCTCGGGAGTCGCCTACATGAGCCAGAACCACGGCGTCGCCCTGACGCACGGCGGCTGTGAGCGTGGTACCCATGCCCGCCATACCCGGTTCCTCAATACTCCGCCGCAGGATCTCCGCATTGGCCCGGCGCACAGCTTCACGGAGCTCATCGGCCGGTGAGCCTTGCCGGCCGAGTTCCATGAGGATACGGCAGGCCGCCTCCGAAGCCACTTCGCCGGCCAGAGCGCCTCCCATGCCGTCGCATACGGCGTAGATGCCGTCACCGGCCACGAATGAGTCCTCGTTCTGCGTGCGCACGAGGCCAACGTTGCTGGCAGCACCGTAAGTCAGGCGCACCTAGCGAGCCTCCACAAGAAAGACGCCGTCACCGATGGCCAACTCGTCTCCAGGCCGCAGAAGCAGGGGGCCCTCCACTTGAGCACCGTTGACAAACGTGCCGTTTGTGCTGCCCAAATCCTGGACAACCAGCCCTTCAGGCGTCACCTGTAGACTGGCATGGTGAGAGGACACGAAGGTGTCGCTCAGCTGCAGATCGCAATCAGGAGCGCGTCCCACTAGAGCGTTCGTCCCTGCAATTATGGGGAAAGTTGCACCGGGGGACATACGGGGTGCCGAACGCACGATCAATGCCCAGTCGCGATCCGAAAGGTCTTCGCCTACCAGCTCCCCCGCTGCCGCAGCGCGTCTCAACGCCTTACGCGTTGCCCGGTCGGGAACGGGGGAGTCCCCGATCACGGGATTCAGAAGCAAGGCCTTGCTGAGATCCCTGTTGATGGAACGCACCACGTAGAACACGAACGCATACAGGACCAGAAGGAAGACGATCCTCCCCACCAAGAGGACCACTTGCACCATCAGTTGCACTCCACCGTGATCTGTGTGGAACCCACCGAGATCACGTCCCCGAAACGTACGGAGGCCGAGGTCACCACTCGGCCGTTGACGTACGTGCCGTTGGTGGACCCCAAGTCGCGCAGATACAGCCTCCCTCGATCCCAAAGTAAGATCGCGTGGCGGCGGCTGGCGTTGGGGTCGTCCACGCGAAAGTCGGCTTCCTCCGCCCGGCCTATGAGCACTCGCGACTTTGCGAACTCCTGCACGCGCTTCCCTTGGCGAAGGCACAAGAGCGTCTCCACATGGTCACTCAGCCCTTTACGTTCAGCCGAAGCAGAGGCGCGAAAAGGAAACGACACCGACTCCACGACCCCTGTGGGCGCCGCCGCGGCCGAAGCCGCCGGCGGCAACAGGCCCCAGTCGTCATCTACCTGCGGCGACAGGTCCGGCCCGATGGCACCAATTCCGAACTGCCCTCGCTTCAGATCTCGGTCCAACTGCAGCCGTACAACGGGGGGCTTGCGCATGCTGTAACCCTCATT
>MTKY01051614.1_pt1 | contig 14780 bp, 13 predicted proteins | sample 1042731 | NCBI WGS metagenome assembly MTKY01 (sample SAMN06212206, study PRJNA360538) | anaerobic digester metagenome | biome: Wastewater treatment plant; material: sludge; isolation source: anaerobic digester fed with sludge from wastewater treatment plant | place: Denmark: WWTP Soeholt ... | reverse complement strand
AGTAATGTGCGGCAAAAGTGCACAGATTCATGATATCGGGCGGTAACAGCGGCCCGGCATCCGGCAGCGACAGCGCGCGGCGCAGACGCGAGCGCTCACGTTCGCCGTGTTCGAGCACCTCGATAATGATGCCGATTACCCGCCGTGGGCCAAGCGGCACCACCACCCGCATTCCCGCCTGCATGCGCTCGGCGGTGCAATTGGCGGGTGGCAGGTACTCGAGTGCATGTCGCAGCGGTGCCGGTACCGCCACGCGCAGGATGGGTTCTTCAAGCATTGCGCAGGCGCAGCGTGACCAGGAAACGGCGCCAGTCTAGCATGGCCGGCGGGTGTGGATTTTCCGCATCCGGGCGGGCCGCTCTTGCCATTGCCTGTCGTTGTGCATAATATGCCGCGCTCGATTTTACAGCCGACAGCTCACGCCCTGATGGGCGCAAAACCGGGCTGCTGCAAGGTGACGCCATGAAAGCCGACATTCATCCTGCCTACGCGAACCTGACTGCAACCTGCAGTTGCGGAAACGTGATCGAAACACGTTCCACGCTCGCCAAGGATCTGCATCTCGACGTCTGCTCGAAGTGCCATCCGTTCTATTCGGGCAAGCAAAAAGTGCTCGACACGGGCGGCCGTATCGATCGCTTCAAGAAGCGCTTCGGCAACGTTGGCGCTCGCCGCGAGACCGAGTAAGCGCACAGCGAGGAGCCGGCGGCTCCCGCGTTTCCTCCGCTGCGGCAGCCTGTTCCGGACCCTGGCCGTCATCGCGGTCAGTGTCGCTGCCTGTGCTGATCCGCAATCAAGCTCTCCTCCCGCGCACTGCGTTGCCCTTGCCCCGCCGCTCGGTGCGGAACTTCGCAAGGTGGTCGACGGAGATACCTTGCTGCTGGCCGACGGGCGTCGCGTTCGCCTGATTGGCGTCAACACCCCCGAACTTGATCACGAAGGCGCTGCCGATGAGCCGGGCGCGCAGCAGGCGGCGCGGTTTGCCGGTGTCTTTCTGGCGGACAAGCAGATCGGTCTGGTTTCCGGGGTCAGCGCCAGCGACCGTTACGGGCGCGTTCTTGCCCATGTCTACAGCGCCAGCGGTGCCAGCCTGGAAGAGGCGTTGCTGGATGCGGGGCTGGCGCGTCATATCGCGGTGCCCCCCGACATCGCGCAGGCCGGTTGCCTTGCCGGCGCCGAGCAGCTGGCGCGGGTGGCGCGACGCGGGTTGTGGGGCTCTGGCGAGTTCCTGCCACGTGATACTTCCACGCTGAGATCAGGCGAAAACGGGTTTCGCCTGCTGCAGGGGCGTGTCAGCGCGGTCGAGAGAAGCAGCTCTGCCTGGTGGATCGAGCTGGACGATCGGGTTTCCCTGAGGCTCGATCGTGGCGACCAGAAATACTTCGAATGGAAGGATGTTGCCCGGCTCGAGGGGCAAATTGTCGAAGTGCGCGGCTGGCTCGTCTGGCGCGGAACACGAGCGCATGGACATCCGCCATGGTTGATGCGCTTGCGTCATCCCCTGTCGCTGCGCGGCAGCAGCGGTTGATGGTCAGAAAATCTCCAGCGTCTCGTACTTCGGCGGCGCGTAGGGGTCGGTGTATTCGTCGCCATTGGCGGTGATCGTGGGCACGCTCTCCAGCGGAAAAAGCTCGAAGCGGGCGTCGGTCTGCTCCGGGGTGGCCAGCAGGCCGGTCTGCGGGTCGATGCGCACGCTCACCAGGCCTGCCGGTCGGGGGCGTTCCTGGGTGGGCATGCCCCGCGTCGCCTCGCGCATGTAATCGATCCAGATCGGCAGGGCGGCGGAACCGCCATACTCCTGCCGACCCAGCGGGGTGTTGTTGTCGAAACCGAGCCAGGCGGTGGTCACCACGTTGCCGACGTAGCCCGAGAACCAGGCATCGGTCGGGCCATTGGTGGTGCCGGTTTTCCCGGCGACATCGGTGCGCTTGAGTTCGAGTGCGCGCCGCCCGGTGCCATGTTTTATCGCATCCTTGAGAATGCTGTCGATCATGTAGGCCACGCGCGGATCCATCGGTTGCGGGGCGATCTCCGGGCCTTCGCTGCCGCTTTTGTCGGCGTTGTCGTCCATGGCCAGCAGTTCCTCCATGGAGGCGGCCTCTTCGAAGCCCGCCGCGGGCTTGGTGTTCGCGGGCGCGCATTCGCGACAGGCACGCCGCGGGCGGGTGTGCTCGATCACTTCTCCGCTCACCCGACGCACTTCTTCTATAAGGTACGGTTCGATGCGATAGCCACCGTTGGCGAGCATCGCGTAGGCGGAAACGAGCCTGAGCGGTGTGGTGCTGAGGGTCCCGAGCGCCAGCGACAGGTTGGGTGGCACGTCGGCCCGGTTGAAACCGATTTCGCACAGATAGTCGACCGCTTTCGGAATTCCGAGCTGTTGCAGCAGACGGATGGAGACGAGGTTGCGCGAGTTCACCAGGGCCGTGCGCAGACTGGTCGGGCCGTAGAACTTGCCGGTGTCATTTTCCGGTCGCCACACCTTGTCGAGGTCGGGGTCCTGAAACACGACTGGTGCATCGTTGATGATCGATGCCGGCGTAAAACCATTTTCCATTGCCGCCGCGTAGATGAATGGCTTGATGTTCGATCCGGGCTGGCGCAGGGCCTGGGCCGCGCGATTGAACTTGCTGTAGCGGAAGTCGATGCCGCCAACAATCGCCCGGATGGATCCGTCGCTCGCATCGAGTGACACCAGTGCCGCCTGCGCGGCGGGCACCTGGACCAGACGCCAAGTGCCCTCCTGCTGGAGGATTCTGACCACATCGCCGGGCGCTGCTATCTCGCTGGCAGTCTTTGGCGCCGCGCCGCGATAGTCCTCGCTGATATAGCGACGCGCGTTGCGCAGCCCCTGCTCCCAGGGCAATTCGATCAACGTGCCGTTGCGATCCTGCACTTCGATGCTCTGTTCCCCGACCCGCGTGACCACCGCGGGCTCCAGTCCGCTCACCGCGCTGATTGCCCGCAGGGATTCAGCCCATTTCTGACGGGGGCCATCAAAATGCATTTCCGCGCCACGAAACCCGTGGCGTGAGTCGTAGGCGAGCAAGCCACGTAGCACTGCCTGCCGCGCCTGTGTCTGCAGCGCACCATCGAGCGTGGTGTAGACCGAGTATCCGTCTTCATAGGCGGCACGGCCATATCGGGAAATCATCTCGGCGCGGACCATTTCAGCGGCATATTCGGCTTGCAGTTCGATGTGTGCGCCGTGATAGCTTGCGCTGACGGGGGCGTTGATCGCGGCGGCGTGGGCGGATGCGTCGATATAGCCGAGCTCGAGCATGCGCCCGAGGATCCAGTCGCGTCGGATTTTGGCGCGCGCCGGATTGTCCAGCGGATTCAGCACCGACGGTGCTTTCGGCAGCCCCGCGATCAGCGCAGTCTCGTCGAGCGAGAGCTCGGCAATGGGTCGGCCGTAATACACCTGTGCGGCAGCCTCGACGCCGTAGGCGCGGTAACCGAGGAATATCTTGTTGAGATAGAGCTCCAGTATCTGGTGCTTGTCCAGTTCGCGTTCGATACGCAGGGCCAGAAGAATTTCATTGAACTTGCGGACGAAGGTCTGATCGCGGCTGAGAAAATAATTTCTCGCCACCTGCATCGTGATGGTGCTGCCGCCGGATTGAATGCTGTGTGTGGTGGCGAGTTCCCAGGCGGCACGTGCCAGGCCTGTCAGATCGATGCCGTGATGCTGCAGGAAACGATCGTCTTCGGCGGCGAGAATGGCCTGGATCAGTGCCGGTGGAACCTGGTCGTAATGAACGGGCGTGCGGCGCATCTCGCCGAACTCGCCCATCAGCTTTCCATCCTTGCTGAAAACGCGCAGCGGTTCCTGGAGCTTTATGTCGCGCAGCACCTCCACCGACGGCAGCCGCGGGCTGAGGTAGAGATAGGTGCCGGACAGTGACAGAAGCCCCAGTGCGATGGCAGGGAGCGCAAGCCAGCAAAAGCGCCGGCACCAGACTAGAATCAAGCGCATTGGATCAGCCAAAAGTTGCGGAATGTGAACCAAAACCCGGGAGCGGGAAGCGATTATAAAGATTTTCTTTTCTTATTATAGTTTTCGACTACTCTTATACTTGCCTTGCCACAGCTAACAGTGCGGCAAGCTCCGAACACCACGGATTCACCAGGAAAAACAACGTGATAGGGTTGTTCAAAAGAAAGACTCCACCGGTTCTGGGGATCGACATCAGCTCGACCTCGGTGAAACTCCTGGAACTCAGCCGCAGTGGCGAGCGCTTTACCGTGGAGAGTTACGCGGTACAGCCGATGCCGCCCAATTCCGTGGTGGAAAAGAACATTGCCGAAGTCGATGCGGTCGCGCAAACACTCGAGGACGTGATCGTTCGCTCCAAGACCAGGCTGAAGGATGTGGCGGTTGCGGTTGCCGGTTCCGCCGTGATTACCAAGATCATCGACATGTCGGCGGGTTTGACCGACGACGCGATGGAAGCGCAGATCAGCGTCGAAGCAGATCAATACATTCCCTATCCGCTCGATGAAGTGGCGATCGACTTCCAGGCCCAGGGGCCATCGGATCGCGGCCCCGACCAGGTCGAAGTCCTGCTGGCTGCGTGCCGGCGCGAGAACGTCGATACCCGGGTCGAGGTGCTCGAAGCCGCCAACCTCGTGCCGCGAGTCGTGGATGTCGAGGTCTACGCAATGGAGCGTGCGTTTGGCCTGATCATCGATCAACTCGGGCTGGACGAAGACTACACGGTGGCAATCGTCGATATCGGATCCACGATGACCACGCTCAGTGTGCTGAATGACGGGCATACGATCTACACCCGCGAACAGCTGTTTGGCGGGCGTCAGCTCACCGAAGAGATCCAGCGCCGCTACGGTCTGACGATGCAGGAAGCGGGTTTGGCAAAGAAGGAAGGAGGACTGCCGGAGGATTACGAGCAGGAAGTGCTCGAGCCATTCCGCGAGGCCGTGATCCAGCAGGTCACGCGTTCGCTGCAGTTCTTTTTCTCGTCGACACAGTACAACGACGTGGACCACGTGGTCCTGGCCGGTGGTGTGGCCGCGCTGGTCGGGCTGGCCCAGGCGGTCGAGGACAAGCTGGGAACGCCGACGACCGTTGCCAATCCCTTCAAGGGAATGGCGGTCTCCTCGCGCGTGAACGCGGTTGCGCTGGCCAATGATGCGCCCGCGATGATGATTGCCTGCGGCCTGGCCATGAGGAGTTTCGACTGATGGCGAACATCAACCTATTGCCCTGGCGCGAACAGCGGCGTGAGCTGCAGCGCAAGGAATTCTTTGTCATTCTCGGGTCGATTGCCGGCCTGGGTTTGCTGGCTGTGCTGTTGGCTCACATTACCATCAACGGCCAGATCGGCGGGCAGGCGGATCGCAACAATTACCTGCAGACCAATATTGCCGAACTCGACAAGCAGGTCGCCGAGATCCGCGAACTGCAGACCCGGCGCAACCAGTTGATCGATCGCATGCAGGTAATACAGAACCTGCAGGGCACCCGGCCGCTGATTGTGCGCATTTTTGACGAACTGGTGCGTACGCTGCCCGAGGGTGTCTACTTCCGCAGCCTGCAGCGCAAGGATTCGACGATCACGATCGCCGGTACTGCCGAGACCAACAACCGGGTATCGAGCCTGATGCGACAGCTCGAAAAATCGGAGTGGTTTGCAAATCCCGTTCTCAAGGGCGTAAAGGCCAACCCGGATTTCGGTGAGCAGGCCAATGATTTCGATATGACGGTGACGGTGACCACGCCGGGTGCGGCCGCTGCTCAGGATGAGTCGGGAGAATAACGCATGGCACTAGCGGACTCAATCAAGGCGCTGCGCGAGGTCGATTTTGGCGACCTTACGCTGGACAACATCGGCAGCTGGCCGATTGCGGTAAAGATCATCGTCTGGCTGGTCGTCTTTTGCACGGTCTGCTTTGTCGGTTACAACTATCACCTCAAGAACCTGCAGTCCGAACTCGAAGTGGAGCGTGCCAAAGAGGTCGAGCTCAAGCAGCAGTACGAACTGAAAGCATTCCAGGTTGCCAACCTCGATGCGTTGCGGGCACAGCTCGCCGAGATGGAAGAGCAGTTCGGCGCCCTGCTCGGCCAGTTGCCCAAGGATACCGAAGTCCCGGGGCTGCTCGAGGACATCACCGAGAAAGGTACTGCGGCGGGCCTGAATTTCGCGAGCATCTCGCTGCAGGGCGAGCGAGCGGCCGAGTTCTATGTCGAGCTGCCGATAGAGATCAATGTCAGCGGCTCCTATCACGACTTCGGTGGCTTTGCCAGCGGAGTTGCCGGCCTGCCACGCATCGTGACACTCCATGATTTCACGATTTCGCCCGGCAGCAATGCGGGTGATTTGCGCATGCAGATTCTCGCGAAAACGTATCGATACAAGGGCGAGGAGTGATGGGCATGAAGCGCGCGGCAAGCCTGGCCGTCTGTGCCGCTCTGCTGGGCGGTTGTGGCAGCGGTTTTTCCGACCTCGATGCCTATATGGCAGAGGTCAAGGCACGACCGAGGGGCACGATCGAACCCGTACCGGTATTCGAGCCTTATACCTCCTTTACCTATTCGGCCCAGACGATGCGTGCTCCCTTCGATATTCCGCTGAGTGCGCGGGATGTGGCGAAGCTGCCGCCAGCCAGTGACGTGAAGCCGGACCTGTTGCGGCCGCGAGAGTTCCTCGAGCGATTCAATTTCGAGGCGCTCGGGATGGTGGGAACACTGTCCCAGAAGGGCACCTTGTGGGTGCTGATCGCGGATGGCGAAGGTGGCGTGCACCGGGTGAGGGTTGGTAATTATCTCGGCAAGAATCACGGCAAGATCGTATCGGCAACCGAAACCTCGGTCGAAGTGATCGAGATCGTTCCGAGTGGTGTGGGCGGTTGGCTTGAACGCCCGCGCACGATAAAGCTGACAGAACAGTAGAGCGCGGAGACAGTATGGACAGGGTAACTATGAAGTCGCGTCATCTTTTCGCAGCAGTCCGCAGAAAGTGCCGGTTTGCAACAGCGGGATTGCTCGTGTTGTTGCTGCCCGCTCTGCAGGCAGTGGCCGCGCCGGTTTCCATGACCGATATCGGGTTCAACGCCCTGCCGGGCGGCAAGTTCGAGATACGGATGCAGTTCGATGGCACGCCGCCCTCGCCGCAGGCCTACACGATCGACAAGCCCGCGCGCATTGCTCTGGATCTCGCCGGCGTATCGAGCAAGCTTGCGCAGAAAAAGCATACGCTTTCGTTCGACAATGCCCAGAGCGTGGTGGTCGTGGAGTCCGGAGGCCGTACGCGGGTCATCGTGAACCTGGTCCAGGTCGCGCCGTACGAAACCTCGGTGGAAGGCAACGAACTGGTCGTCAGTGTTGGAACCGGGGAAGTTCCGGATTACCTGAAGGCCGGAAGCGAGGGCATTACCGGGACGGACAGCCGTACTGCCATGCAGTCTGATCGCGGTGGCATAAGTGACTTCAATTTCCGTCGCGGTGAAAGCGGTGAAGGGCAGGTGGAACTCCAGTTGAGCGATCCGAAAGTGGACGTCGACGTGCGTCTCGAGGGCAATACCATCAAGGTGGCGTTCTTTGACACGACTGTTCCTGCCGAACTGCAACGCAGCTACGATGTGGTCGACTTCGCGACGCCGGTGCAGAGCGTCGATGTCAGCCAGTCTGGTTCGCAGGCATCGATCGGCATCAAGGTGAGCGGTGAATACGATTATCTCGCCTACCAGGCCGACAATCGCTACGTGGTGAGCGTGAAGCCGCTGACCAAGCAGGAAGCCGAGGCGAAGAAGAAGGAGTTCGAGTTCGTCGGCGAGAAGCTGTCGCTGAATTTCCAGGACATCGAAGTCCGCGCGGTGCTGCAGCTGATCGCCGACTTCACCGATCTCAACCTGGTGGCGAGTGACACCGTGGCTGGGCGCATCACGCTGCGTCTGCAGAACGTGCCGTGGGACCAGGCGCTCGATCTGATCCTCAAGACCAAGGGGCTCGACAAGCGCCGGATCGGCAACGTGCTGATGGTCGCTCCGGCAGCAGAGATCGCGGAGCGTGAGCGGCAGGAGATCGAGACCAACAAGCAACTCGAGGAACTCTCGCCACTGCAGACCGAGTTCATCAAGATCAAGTACGCGGATGCTCAGGAACTGTTCAAGCTGTTCGGCAACCGCAGCAACCAGAATGTCGCGACCGGAGCTTCGCAGCAAACCGGAACCGGTGGCCAGGATGCGCTGAATCGCGAGGCAAGCATCCTCTCGCCGCGCGGCAAGGTGATCGTCGACGAGCGTACCAACTCGCTGATGGTGACTGAAACGGCGGACAAGCTCGAGGAATTGCGCCGCTTGATCAAGCTGGTCGATATTCCGGTGCGTCAGGTGCTGATCGAGGCCCGAATCGTCATCGCATCGACGGATTTTTCCAGGGAGCTCGGCATCCAGTGGGGTGGGGCTTACACAAATGACGACTTCAACGGCGGTGCGCTCGGTGTGGGCGGCAGCCGCAACACGCTTGACGAGATTCCGCCGGTTGGCGGGGCAACCTTCCCGGATGCGCTGGCAGTCGATCTGGGCGTGAGCGGCCCGGGAACCAGCTCGATTGCGATCGGATTCACCTCGGATGACCTGATATTGCAGGCAGAACTCTCTGCCCTCGAGTCTTCCGGACATGGCGAGATTGTGTCGCAGCCCAAGATAATCACGGGAGACAAGCAGAAGGCCACGATTTCCCAGGGTACGGAGATTCCCTACCAGACCTCGTCGGCTTCGGGCGAAACCACCGTGGAGTTCAAGGATGCGGTGCTGAGGCTGGATGTGACGCCGCATATCACCCCCGATGGCCGTGTGATGATGGCGCTGCTGATCAACCAGGATTCGGTGGGCGAGTTCATCAATGGCGAGTTCGGCTCGCAGATCCCGACCATCGACACGACCCAGCTCGACACCGAGGTTCTGGTGGGCAATGGTCAAACCGTGGTGCTCGGCGGCGTATTCAAGAATGAGGAGATCATTTCGGAGAGCAAGACGCCGTTCCTTGGCGACGTTCCGTACATCGGCCGGCTGTTCCGCAAGGACGTGACCAAGACGACCAAGACCGAAACGCTGATCTTCATCACGCCGCGGATCCTCAGCGATCGTCTGCTGGACTGATATCCGCATCCAGAATGCTGCAAGCGCGTAATGTGGTGCTCGTCGGCCCCATGGGGGCCGGCAAGAGCACCATAGGCCGCACCCTCGCCGAACAGCTTGGCTTCGTGTTTCGCGATACCGACACCCTCATCGAGGAGCGCACCGGCGCGAATATCGCGTGGATCTTCGATGTCGAGGGCGAGGAAGGTTTCCGTGAGCGGGAAACCGCCATGATCCACGAACTCGCCGACGAGAATGGCATGGTGCTGGCGACCGGTGGTGGCGCGATATTGCGCGAGGAGAACCGGCGCCTGCTGGCCGGCATCGGCACCGTGGTGTACCTCGAGACTTCCGTTGACCAGCAACTTCACCGCACCCGGCGCGATCGCAAGCGTCCGTTGCTGCGGACAAGCGACCGCGAGCGGGTGCTTGCGGACCTGCTGGCGGTGCGTGATCCGCTGTATCGCGAGATCGCCGACCTGGTGCTGCATACCGACGCGAGAGGTGCGCGAACGGTGGTGAACGAGGTACTTGCGTTCCTGCGTGAGGGCCTGGTTTAGCCTCGACCGGGACGCGAGCTCATCTGCCACTGGTGACAACCGGCGTTGGTCGCTAAGCTTCCGCAATCGTGATCCTTCATGACCATCTTTCAACTCCGGCAGGGCGGCATATGCATGCAGATGTACTCAATGTCGATCTCGGCGATCGCGGCTATCCGATCTATATCGGCAGCGGGCTGCTGGGTGATGCTGCGCTGTTGCGCCGCCATCTCGACAGCGGGCCAGTAGCGCTGCTAAGCAACGTCACGGTGGCGCCGCTCTACCTGGAACGGGTGAAGGCGGCGTTGGGTGAGCGCGTTGCGGTGGTGAAACTGCTTCCCGACGGGGAGCAGTACAAGACCCTCGACGTGCTCGCAACCATCTATGATGCGTTGCTTGAGTCCCGCTGCGACCGGCGGACCACGGTGGTCGCGCTGGGTGGCGGCGTGGTCGGTGATATGAGCGGCTTTGCAGCCGCAACCTATCAGCGCGGCGTATCGTTCCTGCAATTGCCCACGACGTTGCTGGCGCAGGTCGACTCCTCTGTGGGTGGCAAGACTGGCGTCAACCATCCGCGCGGCAAGAACATGATCGGCGCGTTCCACCAGCCGCGTTGCGTGATTGCCGATACCGATACGCTCGCCACGCTGCCGGCGCGTGAATTCGCCGCCGGGGTTGCGGAGGTGATCAAGTACGGACTGATCGGTGATCTCGGATTCTATCGCTGGCTGCAGGCGCACTCCGCCGTGCTGATGCAGCGCGACCCGCGGATCCTGGCACAGGCCATTCGCAGATCCTGCGAAAACAAGGCCCGTGTAGTGGCAGCCGATGAGCGTGAGGAGGGGCTGCGGGCGTTGCTCAATTTTGGTCACACCTTTGCTCACGCGATCGAGACGGCAACCGCGTACGGGCTTTTCCTGCATGGCGAAGCGGTGGCGATCGGCATGCTGATGGCAGCGGAATTCTCCTGTCGACTCGGCTGGATTGCTCCCGCCGAGGTCGAGGGGCTGCGGGCGTTGCTGCTCGCCACCGGACTTCCCGTGCAGCCGCCCTCAGGAATCGATCCTTCGCGGTTTCTGGAATTGATGGCAGCGGACAAGAAAGTTGCGGCAGGTCGCATCCGGCTGGTACTGCTGCGCGCCCTGGGAGAGGCAGTGGTCAGTGCGGAGTTTCCGCCCGAGGAACTGCAGGCATTGTTGCGGGATAATCTACGCGCCGCCGCTGCGGCGTCGTCGTCCTGAATAAGCGGGGTCGCGCGAGCACGATGCAAGACTGGTATGAATTTTATGGCCTGGATCGCGACCCATTCGCGGAAGGAGGCATGCACGGGCTTTTTTATCCGGGCGGTGCGCGCCAGGAAATGGTTGAGCAGCTGCTGCATCTGGCGCGCTATTCCGACAGCACGCTGCTGATCTGCGGGGCAGCTGGTGCCGGCAAGACGGCAATGTTGCGTCATTTCGTGGCGCAGTCGGCTTCGGATACCAGGGCTTGCGTTGTCGAGGCCGCGCTGCTCGACAGCCCCGAGAGATTGCTGGGCAGGATTCTCGCAGGCTTTGGTATCGAATCCATCGTGGGAGTGACGCTGGAGGGCGGCCTCGGGAGTCTCGAGGAGGCTGTTGTCGCGCGTCATGCGAATGGTTTGCAGAGCTGGATTCTGCTCGACGACGCGCAGCATTTGCACGCCGATGCGCTGATGCTGCTGCCGCGTCTGCTGCAGCACACGGGTTCGAGGGCAAGACTGATCCTGTTCGCGGAGCCGCAATGGCAGCAGACGCTGCAGCAGGTGTTGCCGGAAGATACGCAGTTGCACGTGCTGGAACTCACCCCGTTCGATCGTGGCGAGAGCTATGCGTATATCCACTACCGCCTGAAAACCGCAGGCCTGGAGGTGGAGCCACCGTTCAATGCCGGTGAATTCGAGGAGATCCATCGGCAGTCGGCGGGCTTGCCGGGCCGCATAAATGCCCTGGCGCGCAAGGTGCTGACCGACGCGGTGGTCGAGGTGGAACAACCGTTGTCGTCCCTGCCGTTGTGGCACTTCGGCGTGGTGGCGGCGACGCTGCTCGCTCTGTTGCTGCTTTACATGTGGGGCTCTCTGGACGAGGAGCCGCAACCGCATCCGACCCCCCGGTCAGGTGTGGTCGAGCGTGGTGCTGCGGAACTTGCGGAGCCGGTCACGATCGCACCGGAGGAACCCGTACGTGATGTCCGGCAGGTACCGTCGGCAGAGACGGGGGATGGTCTGGGCACCACAGAGTTGCATCAGCAGCTCGCGCATGCGGTGGACATTCCCGCAGGCCAGGATGTCGCTTCGCAAGCGAGCGAGACCGCCGTTATCGAAGAACCGGCCGGCAGTGTGGCGGTTGCAACATCCGCTGGCGACGCCGGAGCGTCGACGGATGGCTCCGCAGCGGAGCGGGAAGTTCCGCTGGCGTCCGAGCCCAGGTCTGCGCCAGAGGCGCGACCTGCGGTCGCGGAGAAGAGTTTCGTGTATCGCGATGGGATGCGCGCGGGTGGCGAGTTGAGTGCCGATGAACAGTATCTGCTCGGACTCGAGGGTTCCCACTACCTGATCCAGATAATGGGTTCCGATGACGAGGCAAAAGTCCGCGCATTCGCCGCACGTCAGCGCCTTGCGCTCCGGCAATTTCGCAAGCTGCACAACGGCGCCGAATGGTATGCCCTGGTGCATGGCGACTTTAGCGATCGGGCCAGCGCCGAACGCACGCTCGAAGAACTTCCCGAAAGCATGCGCAGAGCGCGGCCCTGGGTGCGGCGCGCGGATACGGTTCAAGCCGAGATACGCCAGGCGCTGACGCCGTGATGTGTGGGTGGCCTTGCGCTTGGTGGTTTGTAGGCGACGGACTGCCTGTGTAGAATCGCGACCCCTGCCCGATTGCACGATGCCACGAGTAATGCATGCCCGCCATCAAGAATGACCGCTTCCTGCGCGCACTGCGCCGCGAACCCGTTGACCGCACGCCGGTCTGGATCATGCGCCAGGCTGGTCGCTATCTGCCCGAGTATCGAGAGACGAGAGCGCGCGCCGGCGGCATCATCGAACTGTTCCGCAACCCGGAGCTTGCCTGCGAGGTCACTCTGCAACCGCTGGAGCGATTCGATCTCGATGCCGCAATCCTGTTCTCCGATATCCTGACCGTACCCGACGCGATGGGTCTCGGTCTGTATTTCGAGGCCGGCGAGGGGCCGCGGTTTCGCAAGCCGGTGCGTACCGCGGCAGACATCGATGCATTGCCGGTGCTCGATCCCGGACGCGATCTCGGCTACGTGATGGATGCGGTGAGAACCATCGTCCGCGCACTGGACGGGCGAGTACCCCTTATCGGCTTTTCGGGTAGTCCCTGGACGCTTGCGACCTATATGGTCGAGGGCGGCTCGACGCGTGATTTCGCGCGGATCAAGACGCTGGCATTTGCGGAACCGCGGCTCATGCATCGGTTGCTGGCGCTCGTGGCGGATGCAGTGACCGCCTACCTCGAGGCGCAGGTGATCGCAGGTGCGAGCGCATTGCAGATTTTCGATACCTGGGGCGGCGTGCTGGGACATGCGGCGTACCGCGAGTTCTCGTTGCAGTACATGGCGCGGATCGTGGCGGGTTTGCGCGCCGGGCCGGCGGGCGCCGTGCCGGTGATCCTGTTCACCAAGGGCGGAGGGATCTGGATCGATGATATAGCGGCTACCGGCTGCGATTGCATCGGACTCGACTGGACCGCGGACCTGGGTGCGGCGCGGCGCCATACCGGCAGTCGCGTGGCGCTGCAGGGAAACATGGATCCGGCGATATTGCGCGCGCCGCCGCAACGCATTCGCCGCGAAGTTGCAGCGCTGCTCGATTCGTATGGACCCGGCGCCGGTCATGTTTTCAATCTGGGGCACGGCATCACTCCCGATATCGACCCCGAGCGCGTGCGCGCGCTGGTCGATGCGGTGCGCGAGCTGTCACCTGCCTACCACGGTTGATCGAGCTTCAGTGCTCTCCGCTGGCGTGTCTGACATCAGTCCATGAGCGAGATGCGATTTCCCGTCATTGCTCCTGCGCAGCGTGCGGAGCGAGATTTTCCATATCGGATGCCAGCGCATGGTTCATGTCGAGCGAGGGTGATTCGCTGCACGGCTTGCCGACAACGCGAGCGGGTATGCCGGCCACCGTGGTGTGCGGCGGGACGTTGGCGAGCACCACGCTTCCGGCACTGACCTTGGCGCCTTCGCCGATGCGGATATTGCCGAGAATCTTGGCGCCGGCACCGATCAGCACCCCATCGGCAACCTTGGGGTGACGATCGCCGCTCTCCTTGCCGGTGCCGCCGAGCGTTACCGACTGCATCATCGAGACATTGTCGCCGACCACGGCAGTTTCACCGATGACTACGCCGGTTGCGTGATCGAGCAGTATGCCGCGTCCGATGACGGCGGCGGGGTGAATATCCACCGCGAACTCGCAGGACATGCGGTTTTGCAGAAACAGCGCCAGCGGACGGCGGTCCTGCTGCCACAGCCAGTGTGCGATGCGATAGGACTGCAAGGCATGGAAACCCTTGAAGAACAGGAACGCGACCGCATGGTCGGGGCAGGCGGAGTCACGCTGTTGCACCGCCAGCAGGTCGCAACGGATCGCGGAACCGATGCCCGGATCGCTGGCGAATGCCTGTTCGATGACTTCGCGGACCAGCAGCGCCGGCGCTGTCGGGCTGTCGAGATTCTGGGCAAGATGGAAACTGAGCGATGCTTCGAGTGAATCGTGATTCAGAATGGTCGCGTGCAGAAAACTCGCCAGCATCGGTTCCTGTCGGGCGGCACGCTGCGTCGACTCGCGGATCGACAACCACACCGGATCCCCGTGCTTCGTCGATCGAACCCGTTTTGCACCTGACATCGGTTGCTCCGCTACGCAGTGGTCGGGAAGACAGGGTATCCGAGCGCGTGGTGGATGACAAAAGCAAGCACGCCCCGCTACGGACAGCCAAGTGCGCCAGACTCCCGGGATAATGGCGCGGTCATGGCGGGTAGTGTGTAAGCTGATCGATTGTGACCACAACCGGAGCGGGTAGGAAGAGCGATGCGCAAGGATCTCAGGCCTTATTGGGTAAAGCGGATATACCTGCTGTATCGCAGCTGGTA
>MTKY01047664.1_pt1 | contig 14780 bp, 16 predicted proteins | sample 1042731 | NCBI WGS metagenome assembly MTKY01 (sample SAMN06212206, study PRJNA360538) | anaerobic digester metagenome | biome: Wastewater treatment plant; material: sludge; isolation source: anaerobic digester fed with sludge from wastewater treatment plant | place: Denmark: WWTP Soeholt ... | reverse complement strand
GCTTGTCCCGCGTGTCACCGGTGATGAGCGTCTGCGCTGCGGCGCGCATCGCGTCGATCGTCGGCTTCGGGTCCATACCAGAACACTACCCGAACAAGTGTTCGATTACAAGCCGAATATGCTGCAACAACAGTCTTTTTGAGATGTCGGACCCTCGTGCTTGGATGCCCAGAGGGACCTCATCGCAAAGCATGCCGAGATGACATCTCGATGAACCTCGCTCCGCGGCCCTTCAAAGTTTCCGGCTCAGGCCGCCAGCAACTAACCTTGAAGGGTGACGACAACGACCTCTCTGCGCAAGACCCTCGACGGCCTTCCCGGTGTCGACCAGGTCGGCGTCGAGGCACGCGCTGCCGGGCTCGGCACCCGCTCGATCAAGACCACGTCCAAAGCGTGGGCGATCGATCTGGCGATCTCGATGGTCGACCTCACGACGCTCGAAGGCTCCGACACTGCCGGCAAGGTGAGAGCCCTTGCCAACAAGGCGATGCGACCCGATCCCACCGATCCGACCTGCCCGTCGGCGGCCGCTGTCTGCGTCTATCCCGACATGGTTGCGATTACCAAGGAAGCGCTCGGAGACTCTGCACTCCGTGTCGCCAGCGTCGCCACGGCGTTCCCATCGGGTCGTGCCGCTCTCGACATCAAGCTGGCTGACACGCATGATGCGGTCGAGGCGGGTGCCGACGAGATCGACATGGTCATCGATCGCGGCGCGTTCCTCTCCGGCAACTACGGACTGGTCTTCGACGAGATCGTCGCCACCAAAGAAGCCTGCGCCCGTCCCGATGGATCGCACGCGCACCTCAAGGTGATCTTCGAGACCGGTGAGCTGCAGACTTACGACAACGTCCGCAAAGCCTCGTGGCTGGCGATGCAGGCGGGCGCCGACTTCATCAAGACCAGCACCGGCAAGGTGCAACCGGCCGCGACGCTCCCCGTCACGCTCGTGATGCTCGAGGCCGTGCGCGACTTCCGCAGCGAGACCGGGCGTCAGGTCGGGGTGAAGCCGGCCGGCGGCATTCGTACGTCGAAGGACGCGATCAAGTACCTCGTCATGGTCAACGAGATCGTCGGCGACGACTGGCTCGATCCCGACTGGTTCCGCTTCGGCGCCTCAACCCTGCTCAACGATCTGCTCATGCAACGCCAGAAATTGGCCACCGGCCACTACTCCGGCCCCGACTACGTCACCCTGGACTGATCATGGCTGCCAAGAAGACCTTCGAGTACGCGCCGGCCCCCGAGTCGCGCGCCATCGTCGACATCAAGAGCTCATACGGGCTGTTCATCAACGGCGAGTTCGTGGACGGCACGGGTGGCTCGTTCAAGTCGATCAGCCCCTCGTCGGAAGAGGTGCTTGCCGAGATCACCGAGGCGACTGCCGCGGACGTCGATGCTGCGGTCAGGGCCGCGCGCCACGCATACAGCTCGGTCTGGTCCAAGCTGTCCGGCAGCGAACGTGCGAAGTACCTCTACCGCATTGCCCGCATCATGGCCGAGCGCACGCGCGAGTTCGCCGTGCTCGAGTCCCTCGACAACGGCAAGCCGATCAGGGAGTCTCGTGATCTCGACGTTCCCCTGGTGTCGCAGTGGTTCTTCTACTACGCCGGCTGGGCCGACAAGCTCGGTCATGCAGGTCTCGGGCCCGATCCGAAGGCGCTCGGCGTCGCCGGCCAGGTGATCCCGTGGAACTTCCCAATCATGATGCTGGCCTGGAAGATCGCACCGGCTCTCGCTGCTGGCAACACCGTCGTCCTCAAGCCCGCCGAAACCACTCCCCTGACGGCGCTGCTGTTTGCCGAGGTCTGCCAGCAGGCTGACCTGCCGCCGGGCGTCGTCAACATCATCACCGGCGCCGGTGCGACCGGACAGGCACTCGTCGAGCACCCGGACGTCGACAAAGTCGCGTTCACCGGCTCCACCGCGGTGGGCAAGGCGATCGCCCGCTCGGTGGCCGGCACCGACAAGAAGGTCACCCTTGAGCTTGGCGGCAAGGCCGCCAACATCGTCTTCGATGATGCACCGCTCGACCAAGCCATTGAGGGCATCGTCGGTGGCATCTTCTTCAACCAGGGCCACGTCTGCTGCGCCGGTTCGCGCTTACTGGTGCAGGAGAACGTCTATGACGACGTCCTTGAGCGCCTCAAGCGTCGTATGTCGACACTGCGGCTCGGCGATCCGCTCGACAAGAACACCGACATCGGTGCGATCAACTCCTCAGAGCAGCTTGCCCGCATCACGGAGCTCTCGGAGGTCGGCGACGCCGAGGGTGCAGACCGCTGGTCGGTGCCGTGCGAGCTCCCTGACAGCGGCTTCTGGTTCCCGCCGACGATCTTCACCGGGGTCACCCAAGCCCATCGGATCGCCCGCGAGGAGATCTTCGGACCCGTCCTGTCGGTGCTGACGTTCCGTACGCCAGCCGAGGCAGTCGAGAAGGCCAACAACACCCCGTACGGACTTTCGGCAGGTGTCTGGACCGAGAAGGGCTCACGCATCTTGTCGATGGCCAACCAGCTGCGCGCAGGTGTCGTCTGGGCCAACACGTTCAACAAGTTCGATCCGGCGTCGCCGTTTGGTGGTTACAAGGAGTCGGGCTATGGGCGCGAGGGCGGCAAGCACGGACTCGCCGCCTACCTCAAGGGAGCGTCATGATGGCACGCGTAGAGGTGCGCAAGACGCACAAGTTGTACATCGGTGGAGAGTTCCCGAGATCGGAGTCAGGTCGTACGTACGAAGCCGTCGACGCCAAAGGTGAGTTCGTCGCCAACATGGCCAAGGCGTCGCGCAAGGACGCCCGTGACGCCGTCGCCGCGGCCCGCAAGGCGTTCGGTGGCTGGTCGACCCGCACGCCCTACAACCGCGGCCAGGTCATCTATCGCATCGCCGAGGTCATGGAAGGTCGCCGTGAGCAGTTCATCGCGGAGATCCTGGCTGGCGGCACACCACCCAAGAAGGTCGCGCCCTGCGTCGACGCCTCGATCGATCGGGTGGTGTGGTACGCGGGATGGGCCGACAAATATGTGCAAGCACTCGGCAATGCGAACGCCGTGTCGGGACCGTTCTTCAACCTCTCGACCCCAGAGCCGACTGGCGTCGTGGCCATCGTTGCTCCCAAGGCGCCGCTGCTCGGTCTGGTCAGTGTCATCGCTCCGGCCATCGCCACTGGCAACACTGTGGTGGTGATCGCCAGCGAAACGCACCCCATACCCGCCGTGACGCTTGCCGAGGTGATGGCCGCCTCCGATGTGCCAGCCGGTGTGGTCAACATCCTCACCGGATCGGCAGCCGAGATCGCACCATGGCTTGCCTCGCACATGGACGTCAACGCGCTCGACCTGGCTGGAGTCGACGATGCCGATCTCGCCGTCTCGCTCGAGATCGCTGCATCGGACAACCTCAAGCGCGTGCTGCGGGCACCCAGCAAGATCGACTGGCTCGCGGAGCCCTCGCTGGCGCGGCTCGAGGCGTTCGTGGAGACCAAGACCGTCTGGCACCCGATCGGCGTGTGAGCATGTTCGTCAGCATCATCGGATGGGTCGGCACGGCCCTGGTACTTGCCGCCTACTCGCTCAATGCGCTCGGCAGGGTGGCACCGTCCAGCTGGCTCTATCCCGCGCTGAACATCTCCGGAGCCGCCGGTCTGATTGTCAACGCCTACGTCAACGGCGCCTGGCCGCTGGTGGCTCTCAACGGCATCTGGATTGTGGTCGGTGCAGTCGGACTGGCCGGATTCATCCGGGCTCGCGTCACAACTCCCATCACCTGATGGGAGTGGTAATACTCGCTGGGCCCTCGGGCTCGGGCAAGTCGCACCTTGGTGCACGTCTGGGCTGGACGGTTCTGCGGCTCGACGACTTCTATCGTGACGCTGACGAGCCCGGTTTGCCACGGTCGAGCCTCGGCATCGTCGATTGGGACGACCCCCGATCATGGAACGCATCAGCTGCAGTCGATGCGATCCAGGCATTGTGCAACGAAGGCGTCGCCGAGGTCCCGATGTACCACATCTCGGCGAGTGCTCGAACCGGCACGCATACGTTGAGGCGCACCGGAACGTGCTTCATCGCCGAGGGACTGTTCGCTCCGGCGATCGTCGACGCCTGCCGCGAGGCCGGAATGCTCGATGCTGCGATTTGCCTGCGTCGCAACCGCATCGTGACATTCGGGCTGCGGCTCGCCCGCGATCTCCGCGAAGGACGCAAGCCGCCCTGGGTGCTCCTTCGTCGTGGCTGGCGGCTGATGAAGGACGAGCCGCGGATCGTCGCCGAGGCGATTGCCCAGGGCTGTGAGCCGATGTCACCGTGCAAGGCCAGAAAGTTGCTCTCGACCCTCGCTTCTTGACGCATCGCCCGCCCTCTGGGTCAATGCAGGGCGTGAGCTTCGATGCATCTCGCGGTTCGTACGACCGCTACATGGGTCGCTACTCCGACCAGCTGGCGCACCGTTTCGCCGACTTTGCGGGCGTGCCGTCCGATGCAGCGGTTCTGGATGTCGGATGTGGTCCGGGCGCATTGACCGAAGAACTGGCCGCGCGTACCTCAGACGTCTCGCCCATCGATCCGTCCGCGTCGTTCGTTGAAGCCTGCTCCGAGCGCGTACCTGCCGCCGACGTGCGACACGGGACGGCGGCCGACCTGCCTTGGGATGACGACACGTTCGACTACGTGGTCTCGCAGCTAGTGCTCAACTTCCTGCCCGATGCAGACGCCGGATTGCGGGAGATGTGCCGGGTTGCCCGGCCGGGAGCGGTCGTTGCGGCCTGCACGTGGGACTATCGCGGGCGCATGGAGATGCTGCGAAACTTCTGGGACGCGGCGTTGACGCTCGATTTCGAAGCTCCCGGCGAGCAGAGCACCATGCCTTTCTGCTCGCAGGACGAGCTCGTCACCATGTGGGAGCGGCACGGCCTGCAAGACATCTCGTCGACTGATCTCGAAGTCACCACGACGTACGACGACTTCGAGGACTACTGGCTGCCGTTCACGCTCGGCGTCGGCCCCGGAGGCGCCTATGCCACCTCGCTGGATACCACGGCACTGGAGAGGCTCAGGGAGGCGTGTCTGCGACAGCTCGGCTCCCCAGACGGACCGTTCGATCTCACGGCAGCGGCGGTCGCCGTGCGTGGACTGGTCGCATCGTGAAGGAGACCGAGCGGAGGCTCACCGATGTTCTGCTTGAGCGCACCCTTCTAACCGCTTGCTGACGTCTTCCTACCGTTCAGCGTCCAGGGAAGCGGGACCAATGCGAGCACCAAGAGGACATTCACCGCAACCGCCAGCCAGGCGATGTTCCCGATGTGCGCCACGGGCCACGCCAGGCTGGCCACCAGCACCAAGGTGGCGGCCACCCGGGCACCGACTCTCTTCAAGACGACGGCAGCCAGGACGAGGGAGAGTGGAAAGAAGAGGCCCAGCGGCTTGATGATGGCGCCGGGCCCGCTGGTGTCGACGAGATCCACACCGCCGAGAGAGACATGGATCGTGTTGAACCCGTACGCCACGTTGCCGGCGGCACCCACAACTCCGACAAACAGCGTCGAGGCAGCGAGCCAACCCGTCGCCCAGGAAGCAACCCTGAGAAGCACGAACGCGTACGCGATGGCTCCCAACACGTGGATCCCGCCGGCATCGGCGTCATCCCAGCCGCGTGATGCATAGACGCTGTCGGCAAGCAGATAGACAATCGGCGCAACGACAAGAGCACCAGTCAGGAGTAGATCAGTGGGGGTTCGCTCCGCCGTGGGAGTCAGCAATTGGGTCATGTCCTCACGATGCACCCGCCAAAGCGGCTCGGCATCGGGGCTGACGCTTCGACATCATCAGTGCCACCACTGATACATGCACGCCGATCCTGTGTCACTATCGCGCCATGAGACGACTCCTCGCGGTGGTGGCCGGAGTCGGCCTCTTGGTCGGGTTGGGGTTCGCCCTCGGCGCCGCTCTCGAGAACCTGCACAACGGACTGCTCGCACTCTCGTTCACCTTCGTCGGGGCGTTCGTGCTCTACCGACAGCCGGGTCAGCGCGAGGCGAAGCTGTTCGTCGCAGCGGGAGCCGCTCATGCCTTGATGTTCTTCGGCAGACAGGTCGGGCACCATCCAGACCTGCCCGCCGCACAATGGTTGGGGTGGCTTGGTATCTGGCCACTGCCACTCGTGCTGGCCTTGGTCGGTGCCGCCGTCATGGGATTCCCCGACGGGCACCTCCCGGGCCGCGGGTGGCAGATCGCGTTTCGCGTGATGGTGGGAACCGCCGTGCTCCTGTCCACCGTGTCGGCGCTTTGGCCGGTCGAGTACCAGCGAGCGGGGATTGTCACCTCGCCGCCGTTCGACCTGGCCGGCGGGCAAGAGGCCGCGGCAATCTTCGACATCGCACGCCCTGCCTGCTACACCGCGTTCCAGTTGTTGTGGGTCGCCTGTGTCATCGTGCGGTACCGCCGCGGCTCAGTGGACGAGACCTATCAGCTGAAGTGGTTCGTGTCTGCGGTGGCCGGGAGCGTCGCGGTGCTCCTGCTCGGTCTTGCTGTCACCGGCACCCCGCGCGCAGGGGTACTCGCTGCGACGTTGATCCCGATAGCGGCCGGCATCGCGATCGTCGAGACCGCGTACGCCGTGCTGCTTCGCGATCTGCGAGCGGCCGCAAAGCGGATCGTCGCCGCCCAGGACGATGCACGACAGCGGATCGAGCGAGACCTGCACGACGGTGCACAGCACCGCCTCGTGACCCTCGGCATCGAGCTCGGAAGACTGGTGGAACGGGCCGAACAGGCGGGCGACCCAGGTCTCCTTGCGGCGGCCGTCTCCGCCCGTGGGCAATTGCTGGACGCCACCGCGGAGCTGCGCGAGCTCGCGCGTGGCATCCATCCCGCCGCGCTCACCCAGGATGGGCTAGCCGCGGCACTGGAACTGCTTGCTTATGGTTCATCAGTGCCGGTACGGGTCGCGGTGGACCTCGACACCCGCTGCTCCCCGGAGACTGAAGCCACCGCGTACTTCGTGGCCAGCGAAGGGCTCACCAATGCCGCTCGACACAGCCGAGCCAGTCAGGTGCAGGTGACCGTCAAACGTTCTCGTTCGACGTTGCGCCTTGAGGTGACCGACAACGGGCAGGGTGGCGCCAACCTCGGTCGGGGGCTGCAAGGTCTCGCCGACCGAGTCAACTCCGTCGGTGGCCGTCTCGGCACCGACACACCTCCCGGCGGCGGGACCCGACTCTGGGCGGAGCTGCCATGCGGGTGATGCTCGCCGACGATGCTGTTCTATTCCGCGAAGGAGTGGCACGCGTATTGGTCGATTCGGGGTTCGAGGTCGTTGGCCAGACCGGTGACGGTGAGTCGATACTCGATCTCGTGACCGCCGACCCACCTGACGTCGTGATCATCGACCTACGAATGCCCCCCACGCACACCGACGAAGGACTCACCGCAGCAGCAGAGATCCGTTCTGCTGCTCCTGATGTCGGACTGCTGATCCTGTCCCAACACGTCGAGGCACACCATGCGCTCCGCCTGATGTCAGAATTCGACAGGGGCGTCGGCTACCTGCTGAAAGACCGAGTGTCAGACCTCTCGGCATTCGCGGTCGACGTGCGTCGGGTGGCTGGTGGCGATGTTGTCATCGACCCCGAGTTGGTGAGCAGGCTTGTCACCCGACAGCGCGAGCACGACCCGCTGGCGACGCTTACGGATCGTGAACGCGACGTCCTCTCCTTGATGGCACAGGGCCTCAGCAACCTCGCCCTCTCCGAGGAGCTGCACCTGAGCGTAAAAACGGTTGAGACGCATGTGCGCAGCATCTTCAACAAGCTCGACCTACACCTTGATGACCGCGACAACCGACGCGTTCTCGCAGTCCTCGCGTTCCTGCGCGCGCCATGAGCTCCGCTCCTGAGTTGCTCACCGTTGGACACGGACAACTCGATCGTGAAGGCCTTTCCACGCTTCTGCGCAACGCAAGCGTGCAGACATTGGTCGACATCCGGCGATATCCCGGCAGTCGACACAATGTCGACGTGTCCAGCGATGAGATGGCCGAGTGGTTACCCGCAGCTGGCATCGACTATCGATGGGACGTGCGTCTCGGCGGACGGCGCAAACTCCCACCCGGCCCATCACCCGACACGTGGTGGACGGTCGAGTCGTTTCGCGCCTACGCGGCACACACCCGATCGTCGGAGTTCGCCGAGGGACTGACCGATCTGTTCGCCTCGATCGACGGTGGACGCACCGCGGTCATGTGCAGCGAGGCGGTCTGGTGGCGATGTCACCGCCGGCTGGTTGCCGACGTCGTGCAAATTGGGTACGAGATTCCCGTCAGACACCTCATGCACGACGGCAAGGTTCGTGACCACCGGCCTGCAGATGGTGCTCGCCGCGTCGGCGACGGCCAGCTGGTCTGGGACGGCGGACCCGTCGACCGCAATTCGTGACAGGGTGTCCGGTCAGAGCGCGGCATAGGCCGGCTTGATGACGTTGTTGATGAGCGCGAGTCTCTCGTCAAACGGCAAGAACGCGCTCTTCATCGCATTGATCGTGAACCACCGCAAATCATCGGTGCTGTAGCCGAACGCGTCGACCAGCAGCTGGAACTCGCGGCTCATCGACGTGTCGCTCATCAACCTGTTGTCGCAGTTGACCGTGACTCGGAAGCCGAGGTCCTTGAGCTTGCCGATCGGATGATCGGCGATCGAGGTCATGTTGGGCACAGCGTGCGTCTGCAGGTTTGACGACGGACACATCTCAAGCGGGATACGACGATCTCGAATGTATGCCGCCAGTCGCCCGAGGACGGGTCCCCCCGGTGCGTCGAAGTCGATGTCGTCGACTATGCGTACACCATGACCCAACCTCTCTGCGCCACAGCGCTGGATCGCCTGCCAGATCGACGGAAGGCCAAATGCCTCACCGGCGTGGATCGTGAAGTGCGCGTTCTCGCGGCGCAGGAACTCAAAGGCCTCAAGGTGCAGGATCGGCGGATAGCCGTCCTCGGCACCGGCGATGTCGAAACCGGCAACCCCGCGATCGCGATATTCGACCGCGACCCCGGCCACCTCCAACCCACGCGTCGCGTGACGCATTGCGGTGAGCAGCTGGCCGATGACGATCGGGGTCCCTTGGGCGGCCGCCTCTGCACGACCCTCGTCTATGCCGGATTGAACTGCCTCGACGGTCTCCTGCAAGGTCAGTCCTGCAGAGAGGTGCTGTTCCGGTGCCCACCGCAGCTCGGCATAGACGACATTGTCGCTGGCGAGATCAAGGACTGACTCACGCGCGACTCGGGCGAGATCCTGGGGCCGCTGCATGACGGCAACCGTGTGGATGAAGGTTTCCAGATAGCGCTCCAGCGAACCCGAACTCGAGGACTCCTCAAACCACACGCCGAGCGACTCGGCGTCCGGTGCTGGGAGGTCGTGACCGATCTCGTGGGCGATCTCAACAATTGTGGCCGGACGTAGGCCCCCGTCGAGGTGCTCGTGCAGGGCCGCCTTGGGCGCCTTGGCGATCTGTTCTGCGGTGGCTGCGGCCATCAGGACCCCATCAACAGGACAACGGTCTCGGCAACGCAAGCGGGCTTGTCGCTGCCCTTGATCTCGACGGTGTGCTGAAGGGTTGCACGCTGTCCTTTGTCGATGTCCTCGACGGCGAGCAGCTGGACCCTGTTTCGAATCTTGGAGTTGACCTTGACTGGTGAGATGAACCGCACCTTGTTGAGTCCGTAGTTGACCCGTGCGACGTCGCCGGCGAACGCGTAGACCTGGGCGCCGAGAAACGGAAGCAAGGACAATGTCAGGTGACCGTGTGCGACGGTGGCACCGAACGGCCCTTCAGCGGCCCGCTCGGGATCAACGTGAATCCACTGTCGATCTCCGGTGGCATCAGCGAACAGGTCAATTCGCTCCTGGGTGACCGCCAGCCATTCGCTCACGCCGAGCTCTTCGCCCGCGGCGTCGGCGATCTCCTGGCTGTTGTTCAAGATGCGCATCAGTCCAACCTAACCAACCCGGTCGATCACCACAGAGGGAGCCTCGATCTGAGCCGTACCGATGTCGTATCCGCCCTCCAACGCCGCGATCGCACGCTCGAAACGGTCAGGGGTGTCAGTGTGCAGCGTCATCAACGGCTGGCCCTCAGTCACCGTGTCCCCGGGCTTGGCGTGCATCACGATGCCTGCCGCGGCCTGGACCTGTTCGCCGGGCCGGGAACGCCCAGCGCCGAGTCGCCACGCAGCCACACCCACGGCAAGAGCGTCCAGGCGCGTAAGCGTGCCATTGCTAGGCGCGTTGATTGCATGCGTCTCCTTGGGCTTTGGGAGCTCGGCATCCGGGTCGCCGCCCTGCGCCGAGATCATCCGCCTCCACACGTCCATCGCTTCGCCAGACGCCAGCTTCTCAGCAGGGTCGACGTCTTCCTTGCCGGCCGCGGCGAGCATCTCGCGGGCCAAGGCAACGGTCAGCTCGACGACGTCCGATGGTCCTCCGCCCGCGAGCACCTCGACAGACTCAGCGACCTCGACGGCATTGCCCGCGGTCAGCCCGAGCGGCGTCGACATGTCGGTCAGCAGGGCGACAGTCTTGACCCCGGCATCGGTACCCAGAGCCACCATCGTCTCGGCGAGCTCGCGGGCTTGGTCGAGGCTTTTCATGAATGCGCCTGTGCCGACCTTGACGTCGAGCACGAGTGCGCCGGTTCCTTCGGCGATCTTCTTGCTCATGATCGAGCTGGCGATCAGCGGAATCGCCTCGACGGTGCCGGTCACGTCGCGGAGTGCATACAGCTTCTTGTCGGCGGGAGCCAGCCCGGCGCCAGCCGCGCAGATCACCGCGCCCACGTCCTCGAGCTGCGCCATCATTTCCGCATTGCTGATCTCAGCACGCCAACCCGGGATCGACTCGAGCTTGTCCAGGGTGCCGCCGGTATGTCCGAGCCCGCGCCCTGAGAGCTGTGGGACGGCGACGCCACACGCCGCCACGAGCGGGGCCAGTGGCAGGGTGACCTTGTCACCGACACCGCCTGTCGAGTGCTTGTCGGCGGTCTTCCAGGACAGGCCGGAGAACTCCATGCGCTCGCCGCTGGCGATCATCGCATTGGTCCAACGGCTGATCTCTCGACGGTTCATGCCGTTCAGCAATATTGCCATCGCGAGCGAAGACATCTGCTCGTTGGCCACGACACCGCGCGTATAGGCGTCGACAACCCAGTCAATCTGTTCATCGCTCAGCTCAGCCTTGTCACGCTTGGTCGCTATGACTTCGACAGCATCAAACGGCTCGGTCATTTTGCTGTCTCCTCAACGTTGATGCTCTCGAATCCCCGCAGCACCCAGGTCGGTCGTCGTGGCGCTTCACCGACCAGCTCGAGTCCGGGAAAGCGCCCGAGCAGGTGTGTCATCGATATCTGCAGCTCCATGCGTGCAAGTGGCGCACCGAGGCAGAAGTGCAGTCCCATGCCGAAGCCGACATGGGGATTGGGGTCGCGCCCCACATCGAATGAGTCGGCGTTCTCGAACACGGCGCTGTCGCGGTTGGCCGAACCCATCAGGCAGGCGACCTTCTCACCGGCCTTGATCTCGGTGCCCGCGACCGTCGCGTCGGCAGTCGCCGTGCGTTCGAACAGCTGCAGTGGCGCGTCGAATCGCAGCAACTCCTCGATCGCCTTCTCGACAGGTACGTCGCCGTCGGTGATGCGAGCCAGCTGGTCCCGATGCGTCAGCAGTGCATACATGCCATTGCCGAACGCGTTGACCGACGCCTCGTGGCCCGCGTTGAGCAGCAAGACGACCGACGCGACGAGCTCATCATCTGACAGTTGTGCGCCACGGTCTCGGGCGCTGATCAGATCGCTGATCAGGTCTTCACCAGGGCTCTCGCGGCGATCGGCAATGACATCTCGCACGTAGGCCGCGAACGCCGTGCTCGCCGCCGCCGCAGCGGCGGAGACCTCAGTGCTGACGTTGGGCTCGTACATGTGCACGATGGCTTGCGACCAGGCGCGGAGGCGCTGATGGTCCGCACGGGGCACGCCGAGCAGATCGGCGATCACATAGACCGGCATCGGTTCGGCGTAGTCGGCCAATACATCGAACTCCTCGTCGAGCTCGGCGACCATCTCAGCGGCTAGGGACTCGATGCGCGGACGCATGCGCTCGACGTGCCCGCGGCCGAACGCTCCCGCCACCAGCTTGCGGAGTCGAGTGTGTGCAGGCGGTTCGTTCTCCATCATCTGGTTTCGGTGCAGGGCATTGAACGGCTCAAGCTCGTCGACTGGTTCGCGGTCAGACCAGATCCGTCCGAAGGCACGGGTACGCAGGACCTTGCTGACCGCATCATGTGTGGTGGCCAGCCACACGCCCATCGGCTCGTGCCAGATGACAGGACCCTCCTCGCGCAGCGAGGCGAGCACCGGGTAGGGATCGCTCATGAAGGACGCGTCTCCCAGGTCGAGCTGGTCTGCGGTCAACGCTCTGCCAGGTCGTCCGCGCCGAATGCATCGGGCAAGACCTCGGTCATGGTCTTGACGCCTCTCGCAGTCATCAACTCCATGTCGGCGCCACCGTTCTCCCACAGTAGCTGGCGGCAGCGGCCGCACGGCATCAACGGCTTGCCGTGCGAGTCGACGCAGGCAACCGCACGCAAGCGTCCGCCGCCGGTGGCGTGGAGGGCGGACACCATTCCGCACTCTGCGCACAGCGCGACACCGTAGGCGGCGTTCTCAACATTGCAGCCGAGCACCACACGACCGTCGTCGACCAGTCCCGCGACGCCGACCTTGAAGTTGGAGTAAGGCGCATAGGCCCGCTCCATCACCTCGGTGGCATAGCGGTTGAGCGCATCCCAGTCGACCGGGTCGTCGGACCCTTTGATCCCCAGAGCCCCACCCTTTTCGGCCATCAGCCCGCGCTGCCCTTGCGATAGGGCTTGCCGTCGGCCGCAGGCATTCGCAGGCGTTGTGACGCCAGCGCCAGCACCAGCAGAGTCGTCACGTACGGCGTCATTCCGGTCAGATCGCCGGGGATCGAGTCACTGAAGAAGTACCACAGACCAACGGCGACGCCGATGCTGGCAGACACCACAGCCGAGTTGCGGCGACCTGCTCGCAGCTGCCACACCGCCATCAGTACGAGAATCGCCGCGACCAGCAGCAGCAGGCCGTGGATCGAGTCTCCACCACCACGCAACCGGAGCGTGTCTGTGTAGCCGAACAGACCCGAGCCGGCCAGCAGTCCGCCGGGACGCCAATTGCCGAAGATCATCGCGGCCAGGCCGATGTAACCACGGCCTCCAGTCTGCCCGTCGCGGTAACCGCTGGCCGCCACCAATGCGAGGAATCCGCCACCAAGGCCGGCGAACCCGCCGGAGATCATCACCGCGGTGAACTTGTACCGGATCACGTTGATGCCCAGGGACTCGGCCGCCGCAGGGCTCTCACCGCACGACCGCAGCCGCAGCCCGAACGACGTACGCCACAGGACGTAATAGGTGAGCACGAACAGCGCCAGACAGATGATGGTCAGAACTGACAGGTTGGTCACCAAGGCGCGCAGCACTGATGCCGCATCGGAGACGAAGAACCAGTGCTTTGTCTCCAGATCACCCAACGGGTCGGAGACTGCGGAAAACGTCACGGCCGGTAGATCGGGGATGCGCGGTGACTGGGTCTGGCCGCCTCCCGGTGTGCCGGTGAACGCGATCGCCGCCAAGTACTGCACCGCGCCGAGGGCAATGATGTTGATGGCCACGCCCGAGACGATGTGGTCGACACCGAACGTCACGGTCGCGATCGCATGCAGCAGACCGCCGGCAGCACCGAGCGCGATCGCGCCGAGCACGCCCTGCCACGGTCCATAGAAGTAGCCGAAGTAGCCAGCGCCGAAGGTGCCCAGGATCATCATGCCTTCGAGGCCGATGTTGACGATTCCGGCACGCTCCGACCACAGGCCACCGAGGCCTGCCAGGCCGATCGGGATCGCGGCCACCAACGCCGCCCGCAGCGTGCCCGACGAGTCGAGGTCGTCGGCTCCCGTGACGATGCGTAGCAGCGACACCAGGACGAGTCCCGCTGCAAGGGCGAGCAGCATCTTCGCGACGCTGAGGCGGCGTACAGGCGTCGTCGAGGGCGCAGCTTCCGTCGTGACGGTCATACGGGCACCTCCTCCGGCTCTCCCTCATCCAACGAGCTCGCCACCCGGGACTGCTCTATGCGTACGCCGTAGCGCCGGACCACCTCGTAGGCGATCACGACCGTCAAGACGATGACGCCTTGGGTGATCTTGACGATGTCAGGTGAGATGTTGAGAAGGATCTGTAGCGGGTTGGACTGCTCGTCGAGGAACGCGAACAGCAGCGCACCAAACGCAATGCCGACCGGATGGTTGCGCCCGAGAAGCGCGATCGCGATGCCGGCAAATCCCAGCCCGGACTGGAATGTCGAGCCATATGAATAGTCATTGCCGAACAACAACGGAAGACCAACCAACCCGGCAGCGCCTCCGGACAAAAGCATCGAGACCACGATCATCCGCTTGACGTCGATGCCGCTCGCGACGGCGGCCGACTCCGAAGCGCCGGTGGCACGCAGGTCAAAGCCGAAGCGGGTCTTGTTGATGACGAACCAGTAGGTGAAGCCCACCGCGGCTGCGAGGAATATCATCCCGTAGACCGTGGCAGGCACGTCACCGTACAGGGTGATGCCCGGGATGCGGCTGCCTTCGGGAATCTCCTTGGTCGAGATCGTGTTGCCGCCGCCGCCCACCGCAGCCTTGCGCAGCATGTATGCCACGAGGAC
>MTKY01098734.1_pt1 | contig 14791 bp, 12 predicted proteins | sample 1042731 | NCBI WGS metagenome assembly MTKY01 (sample SAMN06212206, study PRJNA360538) | anaerobic digester metagenome | biome: Wastewater treatment plant; material: sludge; isolation source: anaerobic digester fed with sludge from wastewater treatment plant | place: Denmark: WWTP Soeholt ... | reverse complement strand
ACCCCTGCTGAACGCGGCGTACAACGCGTGGCGGGGGAGTGGATCGCTGTGACCTTTCCGACCTCGCTTGACCCGGCCTTCATGATCTCAGTTACTCTCTCAGGACCGCGTACGGCGTGAGTCCTCCCAAGCCGCCGGGCGGCCCGTGGACGCTGTGGAACTCCTCCGAGACGGCCGGCTTCTCCGCGAGATCGACGTCGTCGGTGTAGTCGAGCCGCCGGTAGAACTCCAGCTTGTCGGTGAGATGGGAGCGCTCGACCTTGCCGTTCAGGTTGGGGCTTGCCGGTTTGATGTGGAGGTGCCTCATCCCCCGGTCCTCGACGTGCCGGGGGAACTTGGACTGGAGTTCGTGGCCCCGATCGGTGCGCACCGTATCGATGCGGAAAGGAGAGTGCTCGATGAACTCGATCACGTTCGGCTGGGCGTGCTGCCCGTAGACCCTGAGCGCTCTGATGTGGGTGGCATCGTCGATCGCGGTGTACTCCGAAACGGCGGAGCCTCTGCGCCCGAGAATCCTCCAGATGCAGGAACCTCACGTTGATCTTGACATGGTGGCCCCAGAATCTGCTTCTGGTAACGCCTGCTCGGCACCCGGGCGATTGTGGGAGCGCGTCGGCAAGCGGTCGATCCCGTTGCGCACGAGCACATGGCAGATGCCGCGGGTGGAAAGGGCGATCTTCTCCTCGGGTCGGCTCGGGGGTCCGTGGCGCATGGTTCTCCGGGCAGGGCCCGCGGTTCACGAGGCCAGCCTCCCCGTGCTGCTCGTAGGCGTGCGACCAGTTGTAGCTGATGTCACGCTGCTTCTAAGTCATCCTTACTCCCCTACTGACGAAGGACACCGGCTCCATCGTCGGGAGAAGTCGCGAACTTCAGAATCACGTCACCATACGACCGGGACCATCATGAGGGCGCGCCTGCGTAACCACGGCTGACAACGAGCAAGGATGAGCACCGCGCCACCCAAGCGTCCAACGCGAAAGGATGGTTCGGTCACGACGACTTCACCCCTCCAGTTGGCGCAGCCGTGGACTATCATGTGGCCAGATGTGGTGCACGCACAGGGCGGTCTCTGAGAGGATGGTGCATCGGCATGGCGTCACAGGCGTCAGGCGGGTTCGATCCGCTCATATACCTAGCGGTGATCTACCGCTGGAAGTGGGCGGTCGTTGCTATGACCGTCCTTGCAGCGGTCCTCGGACTCGCCTACCTTAGGACACGGACACCTCTGTACCAAGCGACGGCGCGACTCCTCTACTCGAATCCGACGACAGTGGCCAGCCCGTTCACCGGCGGGACAACCCTGACAGCTCTTCGACAACCTGAATGGGGGACCGCATCCAGCGTGATTACCGGCAATCAGGTTGGAGCGGCGGCGGCGAGACTGCTCGATGGCCAGGACACGTCGGCAGGCTATGCCGTGAGTGTCCCTTTGCCCCCGGATGTGACGCCTGCCGCCGCCTGGGAGATGGCCGCTACGGTGCTGTCCATCGACGCTGTGTCCAGCGATCCGCAGACTGCCGCCGCCGCCGCCAACGCCTACGCGCAGGCCTTTGTAGACCATCGGAAGGACGCCGCCAGGGGACAGGTGAGCAGCCTCCTGGCGGCGGTGAAAGCCAGGTTGTCTTCTCTGCGCACACCCGCATCCCGAGTGGGGCCCGAGTCCGTCGAGCTCGCACAGTCCGCGCAGGCCCTTCAACTGCAGCTGAAGACGCTCGTGGCCGACTACGAGGTGACAGTCGCGGCTACGCCTCCTTCGAGCCCGTTCTACCCCGCGGAACGGCGGACGCTCGCCAAGTTCATCGCCCTGGGCCTCCTCTTGGGCACAGGGCTCGCGTTTCTGCGTGAGAACCTCGACGCTCGCCCCCGCGACGAACGCGAGATGGCGGAGTCACTCGGCCTGCCGGTGATAGGCCGACTGCCGCCCCTACCTTCAGGCAAGGCTGAGGCGGCGACGCCACAGATGCTGACAGACCCCCTCGGCGAGGTCGCCGAAGGCGTGCGCGAACTGCGCGGCAACCTCGGCTTCGCGAGTGTCGACGGCGAGGTGCGGACGCTGCTCTTGTCCAGCTCGGTGAGGGAAGAGAGTAAGAGCTTGACCGCCTGCAACCTGGCCGTGGCGATGGCACTCGCCGGCCGGCGCGTGGTGCTGGTCGACGCCGATTTCCGCCACCCACACGTGCACGCGCACATGAAGGTGGCGAATACCATCGGGCTGAGCTCGGTGTTGAGTGGGCGATCCGACCTGGCGGAGGCACTGGTATCTATCGCTTTGGGGCAGGAGATTGGAAGGGTCGACACCGAGACCGCAACCGGTGTGACGCGGCCCTTGGGAGCTGCTGCGCCAGATCCGGATGCGGTTGCAGTGCTGCGTGTCCTGCCCGCCGGTCCCGTACCGCCCAACCCCGGCGAGATGGCGGCCTCCGAGCGCTTCGGCACGACCATCCGGAAGCTCGCCGACGCTGCCGACTTCGTCATCGTCGATTCCCCACCGGTGCTTGAGGCTGCTGACACCGTGGCGATGGCGCGGAGGGTCGACGGACTCATCCACGTCGCCAACATGAGGGGGGCCCGATGGCCTGTACTCGAGCATGCGCGCACTCGACTCGCCCAGATGCCGTGCCGCCTGCTTGGACTCGTCGTGGTCCAAGCGAGGCACGCGCTCAACCAGAAGTACCGGTATGGCTACAGCTCGGTCTCCAATCCGGTTGTCATCCAGCGACGCATCTGACTGTCGTCGGCATACAGGAGACGCAATGCAACAGCGTCAGTCGGTGAGCGCCAATCCCAGTGTGTCTCCATGTCCCCCTCGCATAGTCGTCGGGCACTCTCGACACCCGTGGCTGGGAAAGATGCTGTCCACAGATGGAGTCCAGGTCATCTGGTACGAAGACGCTGGACCGCCGGCAGGCCTCCGTCTTCCCAAGGGCCTCCCTCGCGCTCTCGTCAACGTGTGGAGAGGAACGACACTAGCCCGCCGACACAAGGCGACACTGTTGGTATGGAGTCCGCGAGAAGGCTTTCTGTCGGCGCTTCTTGGTGCGTTGTGGCGCCACGGGAGGGTACCCATCCTCGTGCTGAACTTGATCGCGTTCCCTCAGTCGGGTCTGCGGGGTCGGATCCGCGACGGGCTGTTTCGGGCGGCGTTCGCACGTTCCCGTCTGATGGTAACAGTCAATTCCGAATGGCTTCGTCAACTTTACATATCCAGGTTCGAAATCCAGCCACAGAGGATCCATGTACTCTACGACTGCTGGCTCCCCAAATGGTTGGTGGAAAAGGGCGAGCCCGGGCGACCGGACGGCGCCTACGTCTTCGCAGGTGGAACGGCGGCCCGCGACTGGGCCACGCTCTTGCGAGCGGCCGCGTCATTGCCGGAGATCCCGTTCCGCATCATTGCCCGCAGACGGGACTGGCCCGCACAGAGCGTCGTGCCGGACAACGTCGCGGTTCTCTTCGACACCACTGAGCAGTACTTCTGGGAGACTGCTGGCGAGGCCCGCATCGAGGTCGTCTGCCTATCGAGCCCCATCACCTCCGGACTCGTGGTCCTCATCCTCTCTTCTCTGATGGGCCGCCCCGTCATCAGCACAAGGACTCCGGCCACGGAGGCCTATTACCCGGAAAACCATCGGGACCTCCTGGTGGAGATGGGTGATCATCTCGCCTTGGCGCGCCGCATCCGAGCTCTGTGGGCAGACGAGCAACTGCGCGATGACTCGGCCGTGGCCGTGCAGAATCACATTCTGAGCACCCACACCCCGCAAGCCTACTGCCAGCGCGTACGCGAAATCGTCGAATGCGGCCCCGGCTCTTCAGCAGGACAGTAGACCGGTCGCCTGGGCGCTCCGCGCTCAAGGGGCCTTACCAATGCGCTCGGCAACCGCCCGCAGAACGCCGCCTACACGGCCGTTTGCGGTCGCCCGGTGAGGGCCAATATGCTCACTCACGCAAATCACTGCAGAATGCAGCGGCAGCCACCGCGAGGGACGCACTTTGGCCACGACCACTCAGAATCCTCAACTTGAGGACGCGCCGACGCTCGTAATCGAGCCACCCAGAGGCTGGGCGCGGCTTGAGGCACGAGAGCTGTGGCTGTACCGCGAGCTGCTCTACTTCCTCACCTGGCGGAACATCCTCATCCGCTACAAACAGGCGGTGCTGGGCGTGCTCTGGGCGGTGCTCAACCCCGTCATCACCATGGTGGTCTTCACGCTCCTGTTCAACAAGGTGCTGGGCGTGAGCAGCGGCTCGTACGGGGTACCCTACGCCGTATTCACCTTCACTGGGCTACTGCCCTGGAACCTCTTCGCGACCTCCCTCTCCGGCGCGGGCTCGAGTCTCGTCGGCAACGCGAGTCTCCTCACCAAGGTCTACTTTCCGCGGTTAGTGATCCCGGCGAGCGCCGTCCTGAGCACACTGCTGGACTTCCTCATCGGCTTCGCGGTGCTGGCGGTGCTCATGGTGGGCTACCAGGTGACGCCCACCTGGAGCGTCCTCTACCTGCCGTTCTTCGTGCTGCTCGCACTGGTCACCGCGCTGGGCGTGTCACTGTGGTTGAGCGCCCTCTACGTGCTCTACCGCGACGTCCAGTACATCATCCCGTTCCTGGTGCAGTTGTGGTTCTTCCTCTCCCCGGTCACATATCCGACGAGCATGATCCCGGCCGGCCGGTGGAGCGTGATCTACAACCTCAACCCCATGACGGGGGTGATCGGTGGCTTCCGCTGGGCGCTCCTCGGCCAGCAGGCGCCCGGCCCGTTGTTCTGGGTCTCCGCTGCGATGAGCCTTGCCGTGCTCGCCGGCGGGCTCTTCTACTTCCGGCGCATGGAAGACATCTTCGCGGACGTGGTATGAGCGTTGCCATCAGCATCTCCGGGCTGGGAAAGAAGTACCTGATCGGCGCGCAACGCGAGCGTGCCGCGACGCTGCGTGACGCCGTCACCAACATGGCCACCGCGCCCCTCCGCCGGCTGCGGCACGCCGGCTCCTCCACGGGCGACGTCAGCGAGCTCTGGGCGCTGCGAGACGTGAGCCTCGATGTGGACGCGGGACAGGTGCTCGGCGTGATCGGCCGTAACGGCGCCGGCAAGAGCACGCTGCTCAAGGTCCTCTCGCGCATCACCAAGCCGACGACCGGCCGCGCGACGATCCACGGCCGCGTGGGCAGTCTGCTCGAGGTGGGCACCGGCTTCCACCAGGAGCTCAGCGGCCGCGAAAACATCTACCTCAACGGCGCCATCCTCGGCATGACCAGGAAGGAGATCGCCGCCAAGTTCGACGCCATCGTCGAGTTCTCCGAGATCGCGGGGTTTCTGGATACCCCGGTCAAGCGCTACTCCACCGGCATGTTCGTACGCCTCGCTTTCGCCGTGGCCGCGCACCTCGATCCCGAAATCCTGCTGGTTGACGAGGTCCTCTCGGTCGGCGACCTCGCCTTCCAGCGCAAGTGCCTCGGGCAGATGGAGCAGATCGCCGGCTCCGGACGTACCGTCCTGTTCGTGAGCCACAATATGGTCGCAGTCCGCAACCTGTGCACGCGCGTCGTCGAACTGGACAAAGGACGCCTGGTCGCCGACGGCCCTTCCGACGAGATCGTCAAGGCCTACATCAGCGCCCAGACGGAGGCGGGCGGGACCGAACTCCACCTCCAGCAGCCCCTGGGCAGGCCGGAGGAGCTCGTTGTGACGGGCGCGCGTGTGCTGGACGAGCAGGGCAGGTCCGAAGGGCCGTTCCACAGCAGCCGACCTCTGTTCGTGGAGATCGACGTCGAAGTGGCGCGCGAGAACGAAGGCTACCAGGTCGGCTTCGACCTGCTCTCGGTCGACGGCCTCGTCCTGCGCAGTTGGCACACCGACGGGCCGGAGGGCGACTGGCCACCGCTGCGCGCCGGACGCGCCACGCTCCGTTGCGAGGTGCCCGCGGGCCTGCTCAACGAGGGCCGGTATGCGGTCGCGCCGCGAGCCGACGTGTATCGCACCTACTGGCTGGTGAATGGAGACGACGCCGTCTGGTTCGAGATGCTGCGGGACCACAGCGAATCGCCGTTGTCCCTGGGTGGCAGCCCAGGCTTGGTGGCGCCGGTGTTCGCATGGCGCGAGGCAGAAGAGCCCCCGCCGCGATCCTAGCGCCCTTCGCCGGCCGGACGAAGATGCTGCAACAGAGGGTGCAGAACCCGCGCCGCCCAGACGCGAGTCATCAAGCGTCGGTAGGCGATGGGGTCGACGCTCTTCAGCTCTTGCAGGTACTCAGCATCCTGTCCGATGTAGAAGTTCGTGGCGCTCTTCCTGCGAATGTCTGCGGTCCGAGAGGTTCGGCATATCCGATCAGCACCCTCGGTGTGATAGACGCGCAGGGCCCTATGGAGATAATAGCGCCGTGCCCTACGATTCACCTTGATCCAAACAGTCGCCTCGTAGTTCGGAATGCGCTCGTCAAAGCGCAGGTTCTCTAGAAGCCTCGTCTGAGTCAATCCCCAGAATTCGCCCCGGCATCTGCCGGTCTCCTCGGCCGTGAGCCAGCCATCTGCCGTCGGTCCCCAGCCCGAGAATCGCCCAGTCGAGACGTCGAGACAGTTGCACGTTACCGCGGTTGCCCCCGTGCGCTCAGCGCACGTAAGCATGACCTCGAGCGCATCGGGCATCATCTCGTCGTCAGAATCAAGGTTCGTGAGCCAATCGCCCCTGATGTGGTCCAGTGCGGTGTTCTTCGCCGCGTGCATACCTCGGTTGCGGGGATGGCGGACGATGCGAATGCGTGGGTCGTCAAGAGCTTCCAGCACCGAGGCCGTCTCGTCGGTCGACCCGTCGTCGACGACAACTAGTTCCCAGTCCGTGTGGGTCTGGCGCATCACGCTGCTAATAGCCCTCGGGAGGGTGTCCGCTCGGTTGTACGTCGCCATGATTACGGAGATCACGGGTGTTCCTTTCCGGCGACCACTGGGCACTCAGTCTCGGCCTACCAGGGGCGGCACATCGCGGGCACTCTTCTCGGCCCGATACTCGTAGCGGTAGGCGGCCTGGTGCGAGCCTTTGGCTGCGACGACAACCATGCCCAATTTCCGGCACGGGAACCTCTCAAGCTGAGCCCGCGACCTCTCCAGCATCGGCCATCTGACCCTTTCCATATTGACAACGAACACCATCCCGTCGACCTTCGACGCTATGGCCGCGGCATCACCGACCTCGAGCAGCGGCGGCGTGTCCACGATGACGAAGTCCGTCGAGTCGGCCAGCGCATGGAGGATCTCTCCCAACCTTTGAGAAGCCGCCATCTCGCCCGGGTTAGGCGGCAGCGGCCCACTCGGGAGCACCCGCAGCAGGGCGTCCGCACTGGAGTGAGACGCGCCTCCCGAATTGAGGGGAGCGCGCAGAACGGGGGGGTCAGCCGTCCCCCGCGACCCGCTCGACATGACGCGTACCGGTACGGAGTCCCCCACCGCCGTAGGCAGGGTGATCTCGCCTTCCCCCCCGCGGATCTCCAGCGAGACCGGGATGAGCGCGTCGGAGAGGTCGCCGCGCCGCGCGAGCACCGATGACAGGCCCACTCGGTTGGACACCCGCATGTAGCTATGGACACGAGGCCGCCGGAAGTCGGCGTCCACCAGCACCACGCGCTGGCCGGCCAGTGCCAGAGCGACCGCCAAGTTCGACGCCGTCACGCTCTTGCCCTCGCTCCTGATCGAACTGGTGACAATGACCGAGCGAACATCCCCGTCGACCCCGGTGAAGCTGAGGTTGCCGCGCAGAACCCGGATGGCCTCGGCCATCGGTCCGGACGGGTCCGTGAGCATCTGCACGCCGCCGCTGACGGGAGCCCGCCGCGCGAGCGGGGGAAGATGGCCCAACGCGGACATCCCCAGCGCTTCGGCCATCTGACGTTCGTCTCGCACCCGCGTATCGAGTTGCTCCAACAGGAACGCGAGCACGACCCCGAGTATCAGGCCGAGGCTGCCCACCAGTGCGAGGGTGTGCCTCTTCCGCGGCGAGAAGGGCTCCGTCGGAACCGTCGGCTCCGCGATGATCGTGTAGTCGCTGGTCAGGCTCTCCAGTTGCAGCTTGAGCGCCTGCTCCGACTGCTTCAACTCCATGTACTCGGGTGTCTGCCTTTCACTTGGGCTCGAGTAGGTCCCGAGCGCCGCGACGACAGCAGCCAAGGCCTCCTTCACCTGGGCGGACTTCCCCTCGAGTCGCCAGTCGACGAAGGCCTGAGCAGTGGCAGCAGCCGCGTCGCGAGCCGTCCTGGGGTTCGACGAGGCGGCATCGATGCCGATCACGGCCGGGCTGACGTTGCCGGCGTCGTCGGCAGGCCTGCTGACTTCGACCTCGTAGCCGGCCGCGGTGTCTTTGCCCCTCAGCCGCTCAGCAGCGGCCTGGGTCACCTGAGCGCTCGTCACCATGGCAGAGACCTGCCCGATATCAGGCTGCTCGTAGGCCTGTATGGAGCCACCCTGAATGAGTGGATTACTGATCGTGACCGGCTGCACATACAACAGCTTGGCAGTCGCCCGGTAGAGGGGGGTGGTCACGTACAGATACGCGACGCCGGCAGCCAGACACAAGAACAAGACCGCGCCGATCAGCCACTTCCAGCGGAGCATCACCGACACGTAGTTGAGCACTGCCGCGCTTTCTGAAGTACTGGTCGCCACAGTCTCCTTCCTCGGGTGGCGGACTGGGCCCGACACACCGCCTATCGGCATGATAGTGAACCTGCTCAATCCCGACAATCGACTGCCAAAAACGTGTCGCATCCTCGCCAGAAGGCCTTCGTCCGATCATGCTGGGCAGGATAGAGGTCGCGTATCATGGCATTGTGCGGCTTGGCTGACTCAAGGGAGCCTCGAGGTTAGCCGAAAGGCGAGTGAGGCGACATGCGAAGCAATCGCAAGTCCACATGAGACGATCTGCGATGTGCCAATGAGGATGTGATCGGGTGCGGGTACTGTGGTTCACGTCAGTCACGCCGCCGGCCGTGACCCAGCACATAGGAATGGTCGAAAGGCCGGGGCCGGCGTCTTGGGTCGAGTCTCTGCGCCGGATCCTTGTCGACAATCATGATGTCGATCTGGCGATCGCAAGTCCCACCCCCGTACCCTTCGTCCCCTTCACCGCGGGCGGAGTCGTGTACTACGGGATGCCGGTAGTTGCACGTAGCACGCCCGTCGGCCGGGCAGCTTCCAGCTGGCTCGGCAGCTTCATCCTGCCGGACATGATCCGAGTCTGCGCACGAATCGTGCGGGACTCCAGACCAGACGTGATCCACGTGCACGGGACCGAGAACCCCTTCGGCCTCATCGCAGAGTACAGCGAGACCCCGGTGCTGGTGTCTCTCCAGGGCCTTCTCACGGTATACCAGGAGTTCTACTTCCATGGGATGACTCCCCGCGAGATCACCAGGGTCGCGCTGACACGAGACACCCTGCTCGGAAGGGGCGAGATCCAGGGATACTGGCGCAGCAGGAGAATGGCCGACCGCGAGCGGAGGATCATCAGGTCGAACAGGTTCTTCGCCGGCCGGACTGAGTGGGACAAGGCGGTCCTGTCGTTGATCAATCCCGCGGCCTCCTACTACCACTGTGATGAGGTCCTGCGCGCGCCCTTCTACAAGGCGGAATGGCAGAAGGACCGGGCTGATTCACGGACGGTCTTCTGCACTTCCAGCACTCTGCTGCCCAAGAGGGCCGAGACCCTGGTCGAGGCCTTGGCTCTCCTCCGGCGTGCAGGTCATGCGGACCTCCGGTTGCGGATCGCCGGCATCCCACCCCAGAGTCCAGACAGCGACTTCCATTCAGCCCGAGCGCGCAAGCACGGTGTCTCGCTCGCCATAGAGTCACTCGGGCGGCTTGACGCGGAGCAACTCGTGTCGGAGTTGCTGAACGCTTCTGTCTTCGCCTACCCGTCGCATATCGACAACAGTCCGAATGCGCTCTGCGAGGCGCTGCTTGTCGGTGTTCCGTCGGTGGCCTCATACGTGGGGGGTGTGCCGAGCCTCGTCGATGATGGCCGTGACGGCCTGTTGTATCCGGATGGGGATGCGTACGCGCTGGCGGGAAGGATCCAGCGCTTGCTCGCCGACCCCTCCGAGGCAGCTAGCCTTGCCCGGAGAGCGCGCGTGAGAGCACTACGTCGCCACGATCCCGACATGATTGCCACCACGCTGCTCGACATCTACGACGACATCCTGCCGTCCGCTCCCGCAGCGCGCTCCGTGCGGCGCACGAGACCTCGTGACGAGCAGACTGACTGATGCCGTGATGCGCGTCTGTGTCGTCAAGCAGCACACTACCTACGATCTATTCACACGTACCGGCCCTGACCTCCGAGCGATAGTAGCGTCCTCGAACTGGCGTTCCGGACCCCTCGGGCTCTGGGAAGCCTTCGAGACCAGCGCGCGCATCGTGCTGGAAGACGATGCCCCCGAGTGCCAGATCGGCAAGCGGCACTGGAGCCGCTACGTGCAGGGATGGGATGTGTGGCCGGCTGGCTGCACAGCGGAACTTGCCGAGACCGTCGATTGGGCCCGATACGACATCGTGATCTCGATCGACGTCGCCGTACCCACGCGCATCATCAAGCGCTTCCCCGAGGTCATGTGGTGCTACTACTTCATCGAGGGAGGCCCCGCCGGCATCGACGGCGCGTATCGAGGCAGTCCGTACTTCGGCTACAACGTGTTTCTGAACCACCGCTTGGCGAAGCAGCCTCTCTCGGCGGCATCTCGGAGTCTCCGCCAGATGACCGCCACGCGACGAGCCGTTCTCGACTTCCCGTACTACATGCAGTCGACGCGCTCGGTGCGGCGCCTCTACCCTGAGCTGGGTGATGTGCCGAGACGGGGCTTCTGCCTCTCGCACCACAGCCGTGACGTGCTCACCCCGGGCGAGCGCGCCACACTGGCCACGATCGGTCCGGTACGCACTGACTGGCGGACTATCTCGGACATCCATCGGGCCGAACTCCAGTCCAAGTACTTCCTGGTCCATCCTGCGAGCAGGCCGACCGCCGGTTTGGCGTTGATCGAGGCCATATCGGCGGGGTGCCTCGCTCTCGCGCCGACGGGCTCTCTGTGGGGATTTCCGGAACTACTCATACCCGAGCTCGAGTTCCGCAGCATGGCCGAGCTACTCGACATCGTCGACGTGCTCGAGGACGACCACGCCCTGCTGGAGGAGGCGCGCTCGCGACAAGAGCAGCGTGTCGAACAGTGGTGCTTCGAGAACCCCGCCTGTAATCTGGCAGCCATGCGGGCAGCCTTCCAGAAGTCATCGCCTGAGCCCGGGAGACAGCGGCGGGCGGAGGTCCGATCCCACGTGGCCGCCGCCACGACGCGTGCCACCGGACGTCTGAGGAGGCGCTTAGGGAGGATGCTTCGAATCAACTCCGGCTGACGGCCAAGCCGGTAACCCGCGACCCTTTCTTCACGCCGGAGCCAGAGAACGTCGCTTCTTCACTCCTTGGTGGCTCTGCAGACGAAGAAGAAGTTGCAGTTGTAGTACTCATTCCGGCTGGCCACAGGAAACATGATGCTGTACTTCCACGCAGGCAAGACGGGCAGCCACCAGCCGAGCATAGCTGAATCAATGACCGCGAATCCGGCCTTTCGGAGCGCTGCCGCGTATTCGGCGAAGGTACCGGCACTGCGACGGCTAGGATGCGGCCCCTTCTTGGCGTACTTGTGGCAGTACGCGTTCGGGACACTGAGGACGACGATCCCCCCCGGGGCTATGACCCGTCTCATCTCCTCAAGCACGGTCCGCCACTCGGCGATCTCGTAGAGGACCTCCATGCTTGCGACCACAGAGAACGACCCGTCGGGAAAGGGCATGCTCCTCGCGTCCGCTACCAGCAGATTGCAGTCGGGCCGTTGGGCGCACGGGGAATCGACGAGATCGGGGAGGATATCGATGCCGTGGTAAATGACGCCGGGAGGAAGGTAGGCACGAAGGCGCGTGTCAACGCCGCACCCGACATCGAGAAACGTCGTATCGGGCCCAGAGTGCAGACGTATGTAGCGGCCCATCCGTCGCTCAATCCAGCCGTCGACCAGCCAGAAGCCAAATGCTCTCCTGAGTCGGGCGTCGATGCGCCGTATGGCCGCGTGCCCCATGCGTCGGAACAGTGACCTGGTTGCCGCGACGACTCCTCCGTTCCCAGGGCGTCTGGTTGCATGCATACCCAGTCCCCTCCACTGGTTGTCCGAAGCCATTCTGCGACGTCGATTCCACGCCGACACGATGCGGGACGACAGAACAGAGCAGCTGGGTTCCTATGATACCGTTGTTGATGACGAGGCAATCATCGTCTCGTCTTCGCTATCCAGGCGCCGAGAAATGCAAGGAGCGAAGGTGCCGACGAGCCGACACCTAAACCCTGTTTCCCGCCGCGCAGTGACAAGCCAAGCCTTACATCCACGAGTCACTTTCGGAATGATCGTGCTTAACGGCATGCCCTTCCTTCCGTTCAACCTGCGGGCCATCTATCCGTTCGCGCACCAAATCATCGTCGTCGAGGGCGCCTCCCCAGGGGCGGCCGTGATCGCCGACGAGAAAGGTCACTCTGTGGATGGTTCGCTTGAAGAACTACTCCGCTTCCAGCGCGACGAGGACCCGCAAGGGAAGCTCATCGTGGTAACGGCCGAGGACGAGGGTCACGGATCCGGCTTCTGGCCGGGTGAGAAGGACGAGCAGAGCAAGGCCTATGCCTCTCGTGCGACTGGCGCGTACCTCTGGCAAGTCGACGTCGACGAGTTCTACATGCCGCAGGACATGCAGAGCATGCTCGACAAGCTGGCGTGTGAGCCGGAGATAACTGCCGTTACCTTCCCTACATGGACCTTCTGGGGGAACCTGGACTGTGTGGTCGATGGATGGTACCTCCGCCGCGGAGCAGCAGATTACCACCGGTTGTTCAGATGGGGAGCAGGCTACACTTACGAGAGCCACCGACCACCAACCGTCACGGACGAACTGGGAAGAGACACCCGCAGCTTGCGCTGGCTGGACGCCCAAGCTACGGCACAGCTGGGCATCAAGATGCACCACTACTCGTTGCTGTTGCCAAGACAGGTGCGTGAGAAGGCAGAGTATTACGCTTCCTGGGGCCTCTACGGTGGTTACTATGCGGAGTCGCTGCGGTGGCTGGCTGATTCGTATCTCACACTGCGCCGTCCATATCGGGTCCACAACGACTACAACCACCCCAGCTGGCTGCAGCGCTACGATGGACGCCATCCCCCGCAGATCGAAGAGATGATGACGGCAGTCAGGTGCGGCGAGATTCCTGTGGAGCGGCGCAGCATGACCGACGCCGAGCGACTCTTGGACTCCCGTCTGTACAGGGCGGGGCGCACCTTCCTGGAGTTGGCGGAGCCGGTGGACCGCCGCACCCAGCGCGCGCAGCAACGTATCAGAACCTTGGCGGGCGTCGTCCGTCGCAGCCTTGGCTGGCGAAGCGGGACTTCATGATCCTACGACGAGTCGCGCGCCAGTTCGTGGCCCGTAGCGCACGGGCGGCCGGACACTTCATCCCGACTGCGGTCGTCCTCGTCTATCATCGCGTGGCCAGCCCGAAGATGGACCCACAGCTCCTGTGCGTCTCTCCCGACAACTTCGCAGATCACCTTCGCGTGATCGGTCAACTCGGCGCCTGTGTCCCGCTGAGACGCTTGGTGCAAGACTGCGCATTGGGACGCGTGCCCAAGCGAGGTATCGTCGTGACGTTCGACGACGGTTATGCGGACAACCTCGAGAACGCGGAGCCCATCCTCAGCCGCGCCGGTGTGCCGGCGACTGTCTTCGTGTCGACGGGCGGTCTCGAGTCGCGGCAGCCGTTCTGGTGGGATGAGTTGGAGTCGCTGCTCCTGTCGTCACGCGAGCTACCCCCGGAGCTTTCGATCACAGCCCGGGGAAGGCGGATGCACTGGGACATGCAGTGGACAACTCGTCCGGAGAGCGCCAGTGCCCGCTGGGATGTCACACAGCCGACCCACCCGACAGCACGACACGCGGCATACCGCGACATCCATTCACTCTGTCGAGGGATGCAGGCGGAGGAACGCGAGAACATCCTCGAACAGATGCGCAGACAACTGACAGGCCGACCTGCAGCGAATCACGCCGAGCGACTGACACTGGAACAGGTCGCCGACCTTGCGCGATCAGATGTGGTCGAGGTGGGGGCGCACGGCGTTACGCATGCGGTCTTCAGGGCGGCGAATCCTGAGCAGAGTCGACGAGAATTGCAGGAATCAAGAAGGCGGCTGACCGAGGTGACCGGTCGCGGGATTGACCTCTTCGCCTATCCATTCGGAGCGAGGTCCGACCTTCCCGCCAGTCTGCCCGGTCTAGTCCGTGACTGCGGTTTCATGGCAGCCTGTGCCAACTGGCCTGGGCTAGTCTGGTGGCGAACGGACCCGTATCGCATTCCTCGGCACGTCGTGCGCGACTGGGGCGAGCAAGAGTTCGCCGGTAACTTGCAGGGGTGGATGAACGGCGCAGCCTAACAGTCGTGGCTGTCAGGGCTGTTGTCGGCGTCCCTTGAGATGCCATCCTAGTAATGCTCCGTGGAATTGGAGTTGCCAGTGAAGATGTCCCTGGCATCGCTTCTCCGCGAAGATGATGCTGAGCTCCGTCGACCGGTCTGACCCAGGAGTTGCCTGACCTCGTGTCATCAGCGGGATCTGTCGACCCGTCGGCGGGGCTCTGTCCATCGTGCACGCGACCGGAACGGGCGGCGTGACCTCATAGGAGCCTGGGTCAAGTCCCGAGTAGTGGTGTAACTCGCTCGTCGGGGTG
>MTKY01052186.1_pt1 | contig 14796 bp, 14 predicted proteins | sample 1042731 | NCBI WGS metagenome assembly MTKY01 (sample SAMN06212206, study PRJNA360538) | anaerobic digester metagenome | biome: Wastewater treatment plant; material: sludge; isolation source: anaerobic digester fed with sludge from wastewater treatment plant | place: Denmark: WWTP Soeholt ... | reverse complement strand
GCGCATGGCGATGAACGACGAGGAAACCGTCGCGCTCACCGCGGGCGGTCACACCTTTGGCAAGGCGCACGGCAACGGCGACGCCTCGCTGCTCGGTTCCGCGCCTGCGGGTGGCGATCTGGCCGCGCTGGGTTTTGGCTGGGTCAGCAGCCATGACAGCGGCGGAATTGGCGAGCATACCGTGACCAGCGGTATTGAAGGCGCGTGGACGAACACCCCGCGCGAGTGGACGGAGAATTATTTCCGCCTGCTTTTCGACTATGATTACGAGCTGGTGCAGTCGCCCGCGGGCGCAAACCAGTGGCAGCCGATCAACCAGAAAGAAGAGGATATGGCGCCGGCGGCCTGGGATCCGAATATCAAGGTCCCGACGATGATGACGACCGCGGACATGGCGCTGAAGCGCGATCCCGCCTATCGCGCGATCAGCGAGCGGTTCCGTGCCGACCACGAAGCGTTCAAGGACGCCTTTGCGCGGGCGTGGTTCAAGCTGACCCACCGCGATATGGGGCCGAAAGTCCGCTACCTCGGCCCGGAGGTTCCCGCCGAAGACCTGATCTGGCAGGATCCGATCCCCGCCGGAACGATACCGTCGGACGCAGACGTCGCTGCGGTGAAGGACAAGATCGCCAATAGCGGCCTAACCGTCAGCCAGCTGATCAAAACCGCTTGGGCCTCGGCCAGCACCTATCGCAAGTCCGACCATCGCGGCGGCGCCAACGGTGCGCGCGTTCGCCTTGCCCCGCAAAAGGATTGGGAGGTCAACGAGCCTGCAATGCTGGCGAAGGTGATCGAAACGCTCGACGGCCTGCGCGGTAGCCTGTCGATCGCAGATGCCATCGTGCTCGGCGGTGTTGTCGGCCTCGAAAAGGCGATCAAGGACGCGGGTTTCAACGTCGCGGTGCCGTTCGCCGGTGGCCGCGGCGATGCGACCGCGGAACAGACCGATGCCGACAGCTTTGCGGTGATGGAACCCGAAGCCGATGCGTTCCGCAACTATCTTGGCAAGAAGAAGCTCGCGGTGAAGACCGAGGAAATGATGCTCGATCGCGCGTCGCTGCTCGGCCTGTCGGTGCCCGAAATGACCGTGCTTGTCGGGGGCTTGCGCGTTCTCGGTGCCAATCATGGCGAGCGCGGGCACGGCCATTTCACCAAGCGGTCGGGTCAGCTGACCAACGACTTCTTTGTCAACCTGCTCGACATGACCAATGTCTGGAAGGCCGTCGATGGGTCGGAGGATCAGGAATATGTCGCCACCGATCGCAAGGGCGGCGGAGAAACCTGGCGCGCCACGCGTGCCGATCTGGTGTTCGGGTCGAATTCGGAGCTGCGCGCGGTGGCCGAAGTCTATGCCGAAACCGGCCATGAAGAGAAGTTCGTCAAGGATTTCGTCAAGGCCTGGACCAAGGTGATGAACGCCGACCGCTTCGACCTCTGATCTGGACCAGCCGAACAGACGATGGGTTGCGGACCCGCCCCCGGGGACATGGGCCTGGGGGCGGGTCTTTCTTTTCGGGGAACGAAGGGTTCATTCCGGCGACAATTCCTATTCATCGTTTGTCACTCTCAACTTGTTTCAGGGACCATGGCCGGATTTGGTCAATGGCGGAGCGTTGGGCGAGAGCGCGGGCCATGGATGCGGAAACAAGTTCAGCATGACGAGGTTCAGAGAACCGCTTTTCATTTCACGCCTGGTTTTGATGCCCTTTAAGCGACAAAAGCTACGCACGTGCGCGTTCATTCTGTCTCCTTTGCCGCTTTAAGGCGGCGTGGCGGGGCCGTACGGCACTACCGCGGCGGCAAGGCAAACCCGATGGAGCCCCTCCACCAGCTTCGCTGGCCCCTCTCCCCGTTCAGGGAGGATCTCGTGCGTCCGCTTCGAACCCCAGGGCCGACATGGACATGGGGATATGGCATCGCCTGCACGATGTCAGCAAACCAGTGCCCCCGCAATCCGCGCCACCAGCGCCTCGGCTCCCGCCTCATCGGCCGCGGTAAACCGTGCCGGCAGCGGGCTGTCGAGGTCGAGGACGCCGACCAGCCGGTCGCCCGCGATCACCGGCACCACCAGTTCACTGCGGCTGTCGGCGTCGCACGCGATATGACCGGGAAAGGCGTGGACGTCCTCGGCGCGCTGGGTCGCGCGGAGGCGAGCAGCGGCTCCGCATACCCCCTTGTCGAGCGGAATGCGGATGCACGCCGCCTTGCCCTGGAATGGGCCGAGTACCAGCTCGGTCCCGTCGAAGCGGTAAAAACCCGCCCAGTTCAGATCGGGGATCGCCTGCCAGATCAGCGCCGCGACATTCGCCATATTCGCGATGCCGTCGTGCTCGCCCGCGACCAATGCCGCGGCGGCGTCGCCCGCCTCGGCCCAGAGGGCAGCGGTGTCGGTGGTGGTGAAGGCAAGGTTATAGGACATGGGTTTCCTTCAGACAGGACAGGATTTTACCGGGATCGACGACGGCTGTGCATCGGCGCGCCAACTGATCCGGACTATCACATATTGGGCGTCATGATCGGAAAGGCGAGGACCATTTTTGCCGTCGAACAATGTCGTGACCGCGAGCGGTTCGACACGAAGTGTGTCCGAACTGCGATAGCCGAGGAGGTCGTAGGCGTCGGACCAGGCCTGGATGTCGGTCATCGGCGCGGCGCGGGCGGTCATGCCCGGTCCTTTTGCGGCCAGCCGAAAGCCCGGATCGCGTGCGAAATGCCCGCGCTTGTCGCCCGTCCGATAATTATTGAAATCGCCTGCCGCGATCATCGCCCGACGCGTGATCGCACCGCGGCCGCGCAGCAGATTGTCATTTTCGCTCGTCTGGAGGAAATGCGCGATCTCGGCTCGTTGAATCGATACCCCGGATGGTTCGCGCGAGTTGCGATGCGTATTGAAGATGTGGAGACCATCGGGCGCATCCGGGATGCCGAGAATGATATTCTGACCGCCCTTGTTCGACAGGCAATCATATCCGGCACAGCTGTCGGCGGCAAAGGGCGCGCTGACATGGTCTATCACCGGCAGGTCGGTGGCGATGTACAGACCGCTGTCGAGCCATTTTCCGATGCCTTCGCCTTTCCGCCATCGTGCGCCGTGGTAATAGTCCTGTGGCGGCGCTGCGGCAGGCAGATGCCTCAAATCGTCAAGCGCCGGACCGGGCAGGATCGAGTGAAACCTCCCGGCGACGGCGATCCGCGACGCTGCGGGTGTGAACGCCTTTTGCAGGATCAAGATGTCGGGCCCCAGTCCCGCCGCGCGTCTCCTGGCGAGCCAATCGGCAATCCGCCTCAGCTTTGCGTTGCGTCCGCTGCGGATCGGCCAGGGGAGTCCCTCGACATTCCAGAGCAGGACGCGAAGCTGCACCGCGTGGCGCCCGTCGGCACGCGTGTCGACCCGCGGCAGCTTTGTCCGGTCATAGCAGCCGGCGCGATGTTCGACGCGCGCGGCACGCCCGTCGGGCAGAATCGCCCAGATTGCCGCCGCGGCCGCCAGCAGCAGGCCGCCGGCAATCCACGGCCAGCGCCTTATTCGATGGTCAGTCCGGTCCATTTCGCAGCAAAGGCATATTTGTCAGCCGCTTCGGCGATGATTTTGTCGGTCGGTTTGCCGCTGCCGTGACCGGCGCGGGTTTCGACGCGGATCAGGTGCGGCTTCGCGCCCGCGTTCGCGTGCTGGAGCTGCGCGGTATATTTGAAGCTGTGCCCCGGCACGACGCGGTCATCGGTATCGGCGGTGGTCACCAAGACTGCGGGATAAGCGGCGCCCGACTGGATATTATGATAGGGTGAGTAAGCGAGCAGGTTCTTGAAATCGGCCTCTTTCGACGGGTAGCCATAATCGTCGACCCAATAGCGTCCGGCGGTGAAGCGGTCGAAGCGCAGCATGTCCATTACCCCCACTGCAGGCAGTGCTGCGGCGAACAGGTCGGGGCGCTGGTTGGTGACCGCGCCGACGAGAAGCCCGCCGTTCGAGCCGCCCTCGATCGCGACCTGGCCCTTGCCGGCGATCCCCTGCGCGATCAGATATTCGCCTGCGCCGATGAAATCGTCGAAGACGTTCTGTTTCCTGTCGAGTCGCCCGGCGTCGTGCCACGCCTTGCCATATTCGCCGCCGCCGCGCAGGTTGGCGATCGCCAGCACCCCGCCCTTGTCGACCCACGCCAGCCGCGTCGGCGAAAAGCCGGGGGTCATCGACACATTGAAGCCGCCATAGCCATAGAGCAATGTCGGCGATCCCTTGCTGCGGTCGAGGCCCTTTTTCATGACGAGGAACATCGGCACCTCGGTGCCATCCTTCGATTTGTAGAAGCGCTGCTCAACGCTGAAATCATCGGGTTTGAAGGTCAGCTTGGGCTCGGCGAAAATCTCGCTTTTTCCCGTCGCGGTGTCGAGCCGATAGATCGTCGTCGGGCGAGCATAGCTCGAGAAGGCATAAAAGGTTTCGGGATCGCTCGACTTGCCGCCAAAGCCCGATGCCGATCCGATGTCGGCGAGCTTGATGTCGGCGACTTTCTTGCCGTCAAGCGCGATCATCTCGGCCTGCGATTTCGCATCGCCAAGGTAGGACAGAATGATGCGATCGCCAACGCGCGATGCGCCGACCAGCGTGTTGGCGCTTTCGGCGACCAGTTCGGTCAGCTTGCCGGGCTTGCGGATGTCCATCGACACCAGCCGCTCGCGCGGGGCGCCCTTGTTGGTGACAAAGGTGAACAGCGGTCCCTGGTTCGTCACATATTCCCAGTTGTTCGCGAAATCATCGACCAGCGTGATCGGTTTGCCGACCCTCTTGGCGATGGGGTAAAGTGTCAGCCCCAGCCGCGCGTCGGTGCCTTCGGACCCGACAACCAGCAGATATTGACCATCGTCGGTGACGATCGCGCTATTGTTAAGCTTGGGCTTGTCCGGCGTCGCATGGATCAGCACATCCTCGCTCTGCGGAGTGCCGAGCTGGTGAAAATAGACGCTGTGATTTTCGTTGAGCGACTGGAACGCCTCGCCATCCTTCGGCTCGGGAAAGCGCGAGTAATAGAAACCGCTGCCGTCCTTGGCCCAATCGAGCGCCGAAAATTTCACCCAGCGAACCTCGTCGGACAGATCCTGACCGGTCGCGACGTCCTTCACCCGCACGATCCGCCAGTCGGTGCCGCCGTCCTGCACCGAATAGAGCAGATGCTTGCCGTCCTCCGAAGGGTTCCATTCGGCGAGCGCGGTGGCGCCGTCCTTCGCCCACAAATTGGGGTCGATCAATACGCGGCCTTCGCCCTTCAGCCCGTCGCGGACATAGAGTACCGACTGCGGCTGGAGTCCGTCGTTGCGCGTATAGAAATAGCGCGTTCCCGCCTTGGTCGGCAGCCCGAAGCGCTCGTAATTATACAGTTCGGTCATCCGCTGTTTGAACGTTTCGCGACCGGGCAGGGTAGCAAGATAAGCGTCGGTGACCTTGTTCTGCGCCGCGACCCAGGCGGCGACCTTCGGATTGACGCGGACATCGTCCTCCAGCCACCGATAGGGATCGGCGACTTCGACCCCGAACTGCGGATCGACCGTGTTGCCGCGCGCTGTTTCGGGATAGGTCAGCGCCGGTGCGGGAGCCGATGCCGCCGCGGAATCGGCCGCGTGGACCGCCGCCGGGGTCATGGAAAGAGCAACCAGCGCCAGCGGCGCGAACAGGGTTTTACGGTGCATGGCAAGGCGATCCTCATGATCCGGGGGAAATTATCGTGCGCAGATATGTAAGGATGGAAAAGCCGGGAGCAAGCGGATTTGTCCGGCGACCCGGCCCCTTGTCCTCCTCTGCGCATGCTTACACGCTCTCATCTACCAGACTATGTGCCGCGATGGATCACAAATAATAGTGCATCAGTCGTTTACGAATAAACACGCGTTTTACCACAGTATTTATTGTCATCTAACTTGTTATGATGAGAATGTTGATTTAACCGGGTCACCGCAGCCACGGGTCGCAATTGTTCGGGCTGCGCAACCGAAAGGGATATTCCCGATGAAAGCGACCCACGACTTAGCGACCAAATTTTCGTCCGCGCGTTTCGACAAAGGCCGCATGAAGGCTTTTGCCGAGCATGTCGCGAAGATTGAAGCGAGCGGCGACATCCAGATCATCGATATTCTCGACAACGGCATTCCCCCGTTCGAGGATCTGGCGAGCGTGCATTTCAAGGTACCGCGGACGAAGATCGGCACCATTTTGGGCGATTTGCTGGCGGCAGGCACCCTCAACCCCAGCGTCATCATCAACGGCATTCCGGCTGAACGGCTGGTCAATGTCCATGTCGCGGTGCGTGGGCACTGACCCTTGGTCGGTGCCATTGTGAGCAAGACGGTTCAGGTTCACCTGAACCGTCGTTGCAATCTCGCCTGCGCCCATTGTTATTCGGCTTCGGGGCCGCGTGAGACCGAACAATTATCGGCGGGCGCGCTGATCCGTTTTCTTGAGGAGGCCGCGAACGAAGGCTATGGCGTCGTCGCCTTTTCCGGCGGTGAGCCGTTTCTCTACGAAGATTTCGCCGCAGTGCTGGCGGCGGCGAAGGCACTGGGCCTGCGCCGCCTCGCGGTGACCAACGGCACCGTATTCAACGGGCCTCGCGCGGCGGCGTTGGCGCAGCTCGATCTCGTAGCCGTCAGTGTCGATGGCCGTGAGGCGGTGCACAACCGAATCCGCCGCTCGCCCACCGCCTTCGCGCGGATGCTGAAGGGCCTCGATGTCGTGCGCGGTGCCGGGCTGCCCTTCGGGATTGCGCATACCGTGACGCGGGATAGCTTGGCCGACCTGCCCTGGATGGCGCAGTTCGCGGTCGAACAGGGCGCGCGCATCCTTCAACTGCATCCGCTTGGCCTGGTCGGCGCGGCCGAAGAGGGGCTTGCCGGCGGTGGGCTCGACGGCGAAATCCTCGCGCGGACCTGGCTCACGGCGCTGGCATTGCAGGCCGACTATGGCGAGCGGTTGGCGATCCATGTCGATCTGTTCAACCGGGCGACGCTCGCCGCGCGGCCCGATCTGGTGGTGCCGGGCGAGGGCGATGATATGAGCAATCCGCGCCTTTCGGACATCCTCAACCCGCTGGTCGTGATGGCCAATGGCGAACTCAGCCCGATCTGCCACGCGATGGGACCGGCGCTCCGCCTCGGCCGCCTCGGCAGCGAACCGCTGCCGCAAATCGCTCGCCGCTTCCGGGCGACGAAGCTCGGCGACCTTCGCGCCCTGTGCCGCAGCCTGTGGCAGGAGGTGGTCGACGACGAAGAGGGCTGGCCGTATCTCAACTGGTACGAACTGCTCGAAACCCGAGCGCAGCTACAGCTTGTGCATTGAGCGGGCGCGGTCAATGTCCACGCCTGAGGTCGTGATTCCCAACGCCGCAAAATCGCTCTCGGACTCCGCCAGTGTCAGCATCCCGGCGCACACCCGTGCGCCCGGCGCAGGTGCGTGCCCGCTCTGAAATCGCCGCAGCATCGCCAGCGCCGCAAGCACCGGCACATACGGCCCGCGATTGCCGTCGGCGCGTAACGTCCAGCGGCCGTTTGCTGGCCCGCCATATGCACCGCGCCCGTGAACGATCACGTCCATCGCCCCGACATCGCTGCCGAACGGCAGCAACAGCTTCGCCACCGCCAGCAACGGCCGTGACGCCGGGCGCAGGCTGTGCACCCACCTCCAGCGTATCGGCAAGGATAGCAGCGCCAGCCCCAGATGGAGCAGGCTCAACTCCATCCCCGCGAAAAACTCGGCGCTGCCCTGCGGGGCATAGCGCGCGACGAGCAGATCCTGCTCGGGCGTATCACATACACTCGCCCAGCGCTGGCCCACGCCCGGGACCGTCCAGCGCTGCGTCATTCCCCAGCCCGGCACGATGGTCCACGTCCCTCCGCGCCAAACGCGCACCGGGCGGCCGACATAGGACAGGATCGCCTGCACTACCGCCAGCCCACGCGGCGCGCGGTTGCCGGGGAAGATGCCGATGCGGATACTGTCGATGCTTGTCCACCCGGCGGTCAGCGCATCGATCACCGCATGCGACAGCGCCGGGATGGAGCTCGCGCCGCAGGTGACGCTGACCCCGACTGCCTTCGCCGCCGCATCATGATTGCCGATCGCCGCGACGAATTCGCGCCCGTCGGCCAGGTCGAGATAGTGAACGCCCGCCGCGATCGCCGCCGCGATCACCGTCGGCGCCGACGCCTGAAACGGTCCTGCGGCATCGACAACGACATCAAACCCGGCAAGGTCAGCTCCCGTGACGCGTTCGCGATCAAGCACCCGCACCGCCAGCCCGCCCAACCGCGCGGCCAGCGCATCGAGCTTTGTCCGGTCGCGCGCGGCCAGTGTCAGCGCGATGCCGGACTCGCGCACCGCCCGTTCGGCGAGCCGGCTCCCGAACACCCCCGTCGCCCCGATCAGCAGGACGCGCAGGTCAGCCATCGCGAAAAAGCCCATGCTGGTTGACCAATGGGCCAAGCCGCGGGTGCGTGACCTTGAGGTCGAACGCAAAGCGGCCGCTGCCCAGATGCTGGTGCGTCACGACCGTTTTCCCCGGCGTCATCCAGCCGGGCAGTCGCAGCCGGACGCGGCCGAGACGCCAGAAATAATGCTCGGACGTGAAAATCAGCGCGCCACCCTCGGCGCGCACCGTCAGCGCCATGCCGAACCCGCCGCCAATATGCTCTTCGAGCCCCGTCGCGCCGGAAAAGCTCTTGGCGCTATGGATCACTTGCGGATGTCCCCGCGGTCGGCCGTAGAGTCGTGTCCAGCATTGCCCGCTGCTGAGCCGATCTTCGCTGACCGCCACCGCGGCGGGTGCAGGGCCGCTCGCCGCCAGCGGCAGCGGCGCGCCGATCAGGCGGCACATTTGCGCCAGCAGCCAGCCCGCACCCGACAACCGCGTCCACACGATCTCGCCGCTGTAGGTCGCGGTCGCTTGCCCCGTCAGCCGTTTGGAAAAACGCCGCCGCACATCCTCGGGCAGCGCGTCCCAAGCGGCATGCGGCACGAGACGGCGAAAGCGGTCGTCGGTGAGCGCCATGTCGCCCGGGTACGGTTCGTGCCGCGTCACGGCCGCACCGTCATCCTCATCCCGCTCGACACAATCGCCAAGGGACCGGGAATCGACGCCGCTTTTTTGATGGACCCGTTCGCGCATCGTGCGTCTCCTATTCCGCGTTCTTGCCCTTGCCCGGGCGCCAGTTGATGAGCTTCGTCACCCCGGCACCCAGCTTGATCAGTCGCATCAGTGCGGGTTTGGGGACGTTCAGCATCTCGTCGTGCCAGCGGCTCATCGTCGTCACGAAATCGAGCATGTCGGACAGACGCGTCTTGGCATCTTCGCTTAGCTGCGGGTCGTGCGCGGCGCGCGCGACGCAGGCTTTCAGCGCCGCCTCGGCCGGATCGACCTCGCGCGCCTTGCGCCCCGCCGCGATCCGCGTCACCATTTCCCAGATGTCGGTCTCGGCGGCGAAATGGTCGCGCCGATCGCCGAGCAGCGGCACCCGCTGGATCAGTCGCCAGCCGAGCAGTTCCTTGATCGAGTTCGACACGTTCGAACGCGCCAGCCCCAACATCTCTGCGATCTCCTCGGCATGCAGCGGGCGGTCGGACACGAACAGCAGCGCATGGATTTGCGCCACCGATCGATTGACCCCCCATTGCCCGCCCAAATTGCCCCAATGGAGGATGAATTCGGTCGCCGCCGGAGACAGTTTCGACTCATATTCTACAATTTCTGTCATAACAGAAATATCAGGCACAGCGGACTGAATGTCAATGCAAAGGTTTGACGTGGATCGGTATCAGGGCCGAGTCAGGGTGCTCCAGAACCCGATCAGGATCCGGACCTTTTCGGTTGTCGTGCCGACGACGCGGGCAATGTGGGCGCGGCTTTCGGCAAGCACGTCGGGCGAAAATTCGCGACCGTTGCTGCCCAGCAATTCGGCGGTGGACACCCCCAGCAGCTTGCCAAGGGCCGCGATACGTCCATGGCGCGGACGGGTGCGGTCATGTTCCCACGCCGATATAGCGGGTACGCTGACGTTGAATTGGTCGCCAGCTGCATCTGGCTGCCCCGGTGCGTGACGCGGAGCCGGCGCAAGCGGGTGCCGAGGGATTTGGTCCCCGAACGCGCCTGTCCCATTGGGTCTATTGCCATTCGATCATCGGGCAGCGGACGGACGTTACTTTCACTCGCCATCCCGTGGTAAATACACGAGCGCTACGGTGAGGCGCCGCGCTTTTATGTGCGAGTACACCAGCCGTTGCGGCGGCAAATTGACCTGGCGCAGAAGAAAAGGGCGGCCATCCTGTCGGAGGCCGCCCTTGATCTTGTGTCGTTAGAGCGAGGCTCAGGCTTCCGCCATATCCTCGTCATACTGTTCGACCGGACCCGAATCCTGGCCCTTGGCGTCGACGTCGCGATCGACGAGTTCGATGATCGCCATCGGCGCCGCGTCGGAAGCGCGGATACCCGCCTTGATAACGCGCGCGTAACCGCCGTTGCGGTCCTTGTAACGCTCGGCCAGGGTGTCGAACAGCTTGACCAGCTGGGTGTCGTCCATGAGGCGGCTCATCGCGAGGCGACGATTGGCCAGACCACCGCGCTTGGCGAGCGTGATCAGCTTTTCGATATAGGGACGCAGTTCCTTCGCCTTGGCGACGGTCGTCGTGATCTGCTCATGCTTGATGAGCGCAGCCGACATGTTGCGGAACAGGGCCGTGCGGTGCGCACTGGTGCGCTGCAGTTTCCGGCCGCCCTTTTTATGACGCATGGTAACTTCCTTCGTTTGTCAGAGGGGCCGTGTGAGGTACCCCAAGCCAGGTCGATTGCGGGCCGACCCATTCCCGTTGTGACAGCGCCCCGGCGGACCGGGGCGCTTATCTCGATTAACCCAGCAGTTCCTGCTCGAGCTTCTTGGCCATCTCTTCGATGTTTTCCGGCGGCCAGCCGGGGATGTCCATGCCCAGGCGAAGACCCATCGACGACAGCACTTCCTTGATCTCGTTCAAGGATTTGCGGCCGAAGTTCGGGGTGCGCAGCATTTCGGCTTCGGTCTTTTGCACGAGATCACCGATGTAGATGATGTTGTCGTTCTTGAGACAGTTGGCCGAGCGGACCGACAGTTCGAGCTCGTCGACCTTCTTAAGCAGGAAGCGGTTGAGCTGGTTGACGTCCGACTCGTCGGCGGTGGTCGGCGATGCCGCCATGCCGATCATGCCGCTGTCGTTCATCGCTTCTTCGAAGTGGACGAAGACCTGGAGCTGGTCCTGGAGGATGCGCGCGGCGTAGGCCACGGCGTCTTCCGGGGTGATCGTGCCGTCGGTTTCGACGGTCAGGTTCAGCTTGTCATAGTCCAGTTCCTGACCGATGCGGGCATTGTCGACCTTGTAGGCGACCTGGCGCACCGGCGAGTAGAGCGAGTCGACCGGGATCAGGCCGATCGGCGCGTCGATCGGCCGGTTGGCGGTCGCGGGGACATAACCCTTGCCGGTGTCGGCAACGAGTTCCATGTTCAGTGTCGCGCCGTCGTCGAGGTGACAGATGACATGGTTCGGGTTCATCACCTTGATGTCGCCAGACACCATGATATCGCCAGCTTTGACGGTCGCGGGACCGGTCGCCGAAAGCTGGAGCCGCTTCGGGCCTTCGCCTTCCATCTTGAGTGCGATCTGCTTCACGTTCAGGACGATGTCGGTGACATCTTCGCGCACGCCGGTCAGGCTCGAGAATTCGTGGAGGACGTTCTCGATCTTGATCGACGTGATCGCCGCACCCTGGAGCGACGAGAGCAATACGCGGCGCAGCGCGTTGCCGAGCGTCAGGCCAAAGCCGCGCTCGAGCGGTTCGGCGACGAAAGTCGCCTTGCGCTTGCCGTCGCTGCCAGCCTTGATTTCCAGGTTGCTGGGCTTCTTCAATTCCTGCCAGTTCCGGATATTGACAGTCATGGTCTTCCCTTTGCTTTTGGCGGGACGAATTGGGGGTCGACCAATCTGTCCGGCGTTAGGAGTATAGCGGATGCAGCCCCGGAAATGGGGCACATCCGAAGCAGGCGTCAGACGCGGCGGCGCTTGGCCGGGCGGACACCATTGTGCGGGATCGGGGTCACATCGCGGATCGAGGTGATGTGGAAACCAACCGCTTGCAGCGCGCGCAGCGCCGATTCACGGCCGGCGCCAGGGCCCTTCACTTCGACTTCCAGCGTGCGGACGCCATGTTCGGCGGCCTTCTTGCCGGCGTCTTCGGCGCAGACCTGCGCCGCATAGGGAGTCGACTTGCGGCTCCCCTTGAAACCCATCATTCCGGCGCTCGACCAGGCGATCGCGTTGCCCTGCGCGTCGGTGATGGTGATCATCGTATTGTTGAAGGTCGCGTTGACGTGCGCGACGCCCGACGAGATGTTTTTGCGTTCGCGCCGACGAAGGCGCTGCGGTTCACGAGCCATGATGTAATCCTAACCTAATCCTGAATGGCCGGTGGCGGGCGATGCGCCGCTGCCCCGGCAGGGGAAACAAGGAAGCGCGCCCGGACGGACGCGCTCAGACCTTATTTCTTCTTACCGGCGATCGCCTTGGCCTTGCCCTTGCGCGTGCGCGCATTGGTGTGCGTGCGCTGGCCGCGGACCGGCAGGCCCTTGCGATGACGCAGGCCGCGATAGCAGGCGAGGTCCATCAGGCGCTTGATGTTCATCGCCGTGGTCCGGCGAAGATCACCTTCGACCGTCAGGTCGGCGTCAATCGTTTCACGGATCTGCAGCACTTCGGCGTCGGACAGGTCCTGGACGCGGCGCGACTGATCGATGCCCAGCTTGGTGGCGATGTCGACGGCGGTCTTGCGGCCGATACCGTGGATGTAGGTGAGCGCGATGATCACGCGCTTGTTGGTGGGCAAGTTGACGCCCGCAATACGTGCCATAAGTTACTTTCTCCTGCTCCACAGGGCCGTAGGCAATCGGCCCCATCTCAAAGCGTCTGATTTCCAACGCAAAAAACGGACCACGAATGCACGCTATGCGCTTCGCCGTCCGGTCATGATGTCGGAATGGAGGCGCAACTAAGGTGAGTCGGGCCGATTGTCAAGCCGAGTGCGGTGGTTTGCACGGCGTTTCGACCGTTAGGATGCCGATCCTAGAATCACCGCGCGATCGCGCAAGCGGTCGACCACGGCTGTGTGGATTCCCGGTGCGCAAGTGATCACGCCAAAGGCCTGCGCGCGCGGTGTGTTAAACATCAGCGCATCGCCAAAAGCATCGGTGACGGTCGCCCCTGCCTCGGCCGCGATCAGCGCCGCGGCAGCGACATCCCATTCGAAGCCCCAGCGCAGCGTCGCGACCAGGTCGGCGCGGTCGTCAGCGACGAGCGCCATGCGCAGCGCGATGCTGTTCGGCTTGGTGACGATGACGAGGTCGCTGTCGACTTTCGGCAGCGCATCGGCGGGGACGCGCGACCCCGAAAATGTCGTGCGCTGGCTGGCGTATAATGTTTCGCCGTTGAGCTGGGCGCCTTGGCCCTTTTGCGCCACCCACAATTCATCGAGCGCGGGGGCATAGAGGATGCCGAATTCGGGCGAGCCATCGATCACCAGCGCGACCGACACGCACCAGCCGGGACGGCCGCGGATGAAGTCGCGGGTGCCGTCGATCGGATCGACGCACCACAGCGCCCGGCACGACAAGCGGTCGGCGTTGTCGGCAGTTTCTTCGGAAAGCCACCCCGCCTCGGGCACCATCGCGCCGAGTACCGCCTTCAGCCGCGCATCGACCGCGAGGTCGACGTCGCTGACCGGATTGTCGTGCGACTTGTGCCAGACATCGACCGCCTTTCCTTCTCCGCGCCATCGCGCCATCGCCATGTCGCCGACTTCGCGCGTCGCGGCGATCGCGGCTTCGAGGTTGCGGCCGGGCATCCGCCGCCGTTCAGCTTGACGCGACGGTCATGCCGTCGATGCGCAGCGTCGGCGCGTTGATGCCATGGCGAAACTCCAGGTCGTTGGCGGGGACCAGCGCGGCGAACATGTCGATCAGATTGCCAGCAATGGTGAACTCGGCAATCGGCCCGGCAATCACGCCGTCCTTGATCCGGAAACCCGACGCGCCGCGACTGTAATCGCCGGTGACCGGGTTAACGCCGTGGCCGATCAGCTCGGTGACATAGACGCCGTCGGCGATGCCTTCCACCAGTGCCGCAGGCGTCACACGCCCGGCCGCCAGGTGCAGATTGCTCGCGCCGACCCCCGATGCGCCGCCGCCGCGGCTGGCATGACCGGTCGGGGTCAGGCCGAGCTGCTTCGCCGAAGCGGTGTCGAGCAGCCAGCCGGTGATCTTGCCGTCGGCAACCAGGTCGCGCGCGGCGGTCGGCAGGCCTTCGCCGTCGAAGGCCCGGCTGCGCAACCCGCGCGGCCGGTGCGGCTCATCACGAATGACGATGCTGCGATCGAACAATAGTTGGTCTTCCTTGCCGAGCAGAAAGCTGGTGCCGCGCGCGATCGCGGGTCCGGCGATCGCGCCGAGCAGGTGGCCGACGATGCCGCCGCCGACGCGCGGATCGAGGATGACGGGGACCTTGCCGTTCGGTGCCTTGCCGGGATTGAGCCGCGCGACGGCGCGGGTTCCGGCGCGGGTGCCGATCGCCTCGACGCTTTCGAGATCGCCCAGATGATGCGCGCTGTGCCAGCCATAGTCGCGCTGCATGCTCGCGCCTTCGCCCGCGATGACGCTCGCCGACAGGCTATGGCCGCTCGACCCGTAACCCCCGGCAAAGCCGTGGCTGGTGGCGAGCGCAAAGCGGGTGCGGCTGTGGCTGGG
>MTKY01051127.1_pt1 | contig 14824 bp, 13 predicted proteins | sample 1042731 | NCBI WGS metagenome assembly MTKY01 (sample SAMN06212206, study PRJNA360538) | anaerobic digester metagenome | biome: Wastewater treatment plant; material: sludge; isolation source: anaerobic digester fed with sludge from wastewater treatment plant | place: Denmark: WWTP Soeholt ... | reverse complement strand
ACCGGCGAAAGTTCCAGGATCCGTTGTGGTGTCGTAAGTGCGATATAGGAAAGCGCGTTCAGAAAAGTGTAGCGCTCGTTCAGATTGTCGACCTCGTCGACCAGCGCCAGCAACGCGAACAGCGAGGTCAGCACCGTGAATACCACCAGCCACCCGCGCAACAGGTGACCGGCGAGAAAGCGACGGATAATCACCGGCGCAGCCCGTGCAGTCGCAAACGCGGCATTGCGAGCAGCAGTGCCAGCAGTGCGAGTGAAGGCACGTAGGCGAGGAGCATTCCGGGGAATGCAGGAATATCACCGTTTTCGAGCCAGTTGCGCACCACGCTGGATGCGGAAAAAAGCAACAGGTAGGCCAGCACCGCAACCGCAAAAATCGCGAACCGGGACTGCCTCGGATTGGCACGGCTGAGCGGCACGGCCAGAAGTGTCAGCAGCAGTGTTGCCAGCGGTGTGCTCAGGCGCCACTGCAATTCCGCAATGTCTTTCGGTTCATCGGAAGCGCCGAGCGTGGCCGTATCGACGGCCTTGCGCCGGAACTTGCTGATGCGTTCCTCTTCGGGAAAACGGATCAGGAAACTCGCGAATCGCATGTTGATATCGTGCGGACCCGACTTGTCGAGCAGGTAGGCATGCCCGTCGAAAAACTCCACGGAGCGCGATCCTTCTTCGTCCATGGCATTGATCCTGGCCCGCTCGGCCGCAATCACCTGCGAGCGCCCCGGACGATCTCTCTGCACGAAAACGCCGCGCAACTCGTCGCGATCCTTGTCGACTTCACGCGCATGCAGCACATACCCTCCATTGCCGAGGTCGACGAAGCTGCCAGGCGGGATATTGCCCAGGTCGAATCGGCTGATGGTTGCCTGCTCGAGCGCATAGCTGGTGCCATAGGCCCACGGCCGTACATAGATCGACAGCAGGGCGACGATGACGGCGGCGATCACGCCGATCTTGAAAACCGACCAGAGGAGCTGCATTTCACCGACACCGGCGGCAGCCAGTGCTGCCATTTCGGAGTCCTTGTACCATCGTCCGATCGCGAACAGTATGGCAAGATAGAGTGTGGTCGGTACCAGTACCTCCATCGAAGCGAGTGTGCTCAGGATGATGAGTTGCGTCACCGCCGCAGCGGCGATTTCGCCCGACGCGGCGTCCGCGAGCCGTACTGCGGCGCTGAACGCGATGAACACCGTCACCAGGATCAGCAACCCGGCGAGGAAGGGCTTGACGATTTCCGTTGTGAGATAGCGCTCGATAAGCATGCGCGGCGGTGGTGTCCGTGCTGTTGGTGGCCAGGCAGATCAAGCTGCAGCGCATGACGCTTCGCAAGCAAGGAGCGGGCGCCTGGAACGGCCCTGCTCATGCGCTGCGCCATTGTAATGCAGGAGCCGAGGAGTATTGCCCGGGGTGAGTGATAGTAACGTGAATTCTGCGGCGCGCCGCGGCAGCAGTCCCTTGCTGTGGCTGCTGCTCGGTCACAAGGCCGGCGACAATAACCAGGTCCTCGCGCTGGCTGATGCGCTGGGCTGGCCGCGCGAGGAGAAACGCATTTTCTACCGGGGTTGGGAATTGCTGAGCAATCGGCTGCTCGGCGCGACCCTGGCCGGGGTCGATCGCGGCCGTTCCAGCCCCCTGCAACCGCCCTGGCCGGAACTGGTGATCAGCTCCGGGCGGCGCAATGAACCGGTTGCCCGCTGGATCAGGGAGCAATCCGCAAGCCGCACGCGCATCGTGCACGTGGGGCGCCCGTGGGCGCCGATCGAAACCTTCGACCTGGTCATCAGCACGCCGCAGTACAGCCTGCCCGAACGCGGCAACGTTTTGGTCAACGAGTTGCCCATGCACTGCCTGAACTCTGCGCTGCTCGAGCGGGCAGGCGAGCGCTGGGCGAAGGAACTCTCGTGTTATGCAGCACCGCGAACCGCGGTGCTGCTCGGCGGCAACAGCGGCGCCAGTGTATTCACCCCGCAGAAGGCACGCAGGCTGGGTGTCCTGGTCAACGGCCTGGCTCGCTCCGCCGGTGGCTCGGTCATGGCGACTGACAGTGCCCGTACCCCGCCGCAGGCGATGGACGCATTCCTGGCCGCGATAGACGTGCCGGTGCATTGTCATCGCTGGTCGGCCGGGCGCACCGACAATCCCTATCTTGGATACCTGGCGCTGGCCGATCAGTTCGTGGTGACATCGGACAGCATGTCGATGGTTGCCGAGGCCAGTTTCACGGCGAAGCCGCTGTACCTGTTCAGCCTGGATGACGGCGCCGACTGGTGGCGCCGCTCGTACAATTATCGCTTCAAACCCCTGACTCATCGTCTGGCGATGGCGATCGGTCCGCAGCGAATGCGCCGCAACGTCGATACGATCCTGCAGCACCTGCTCGATACGCGGCGTGCCGCGTGGCTTGGCGAGCGCTGGCCCGGGCATCCGGGCCCTGTGCTTGCCGACCAGGCACAGCGCGCCGCGCTGGCGGTGGCGGCGCTGTTCGTCTGAGCGTGATCAGGCTGCGCGGTTCAGCCCACCGGAAAGCGGGTGCTGTGGCGCGGGTGGCAGATCCGGCGTTGCCTTCAGCACCTCGATCGCGTCATGGCGCACATGATTCTGCCGCATTTCCTCGCGCAGGAAACTCTCGGTCACGATGCCCGTGTCGAGGCACTCCTTCAGCAACCCGAAGAAGAATCGCTCCTGGTTCAGGTCCGGATGCTGCTTGTAACGCCCCATCAGGCCGTATTCGCCAAACAGGTGGCGGCGTGCGCGCATCAGCCAGGCAGCCGGAGGAAACAGGCGGAAGCGCTCGGCAATGCGGTAATCGACCGGCAGGCCCGTCTTCCACGGCTGGGTACGGCGACGCGTGGTATGCAGCATGCGGGTGGCGGCGGTGAACCTGTCGAAATCGTTCCACTCGTTCTCGAACAGGCCGATGCTTCCTTCCGGTTCGCTCTTCAGACAGATCCAGTCCATATAGTCGAAAGTGAAATCGAACATCCGATTGAATCGTTCCTCGACGTGCCAGTGCCCGAGCTTCGAGCAGTCGAGCAGCATCGCGCTGGTGGCAAGGCATTTGTCGATCAGGCCCTTGGTGCCGGAACGCGGCCTGCAGAAGATGGCTTTGCCCTGCATGTCGCGCGCGAAAAGATCCCACACATCCGCGCAGGCGAACACGTCGGGGTCGATGACAACGGCGCGTCCCCTGAAGCCCATCAGTTCGGGTGGCATGAATCGGGTAAGGGTGAAAGACTGCAGATCGTCGTTCAGCCAGACGCGCTTCACGCCGTCGCGCAGGTAGAGCTGCCCTTCGCGCGCATCGAAATACGGGTAATCACGCTTGTCGATGATCCTGACGTCGAATTTGTCGTTGTGCCGCGAATACCGGCGCACGGCATGCTGCGCGACCAGCGCACCGGTGTATTGCTTGTGGTTGGTCTGGATGAAAACGCAATTTTCCATGGTAGGACACTCCACTTCGCTCGGGTTACACGATGTCGCCGGATGCGGCTGTGCGCATCGCCTGGCCTCTGCTCGACGATGTCACGCCGATTGCGGGGCTTGCAGTTCTTCGAGAGGGAAATTGTAGAATTCCGCCAGATCCCTTTTCACCAATTCGTGCATCGCGCGCACCTGCGTGTCATCGAAATAGTCCCGGTAACCGCCGACCTTCGCCTTGCGCACCTTGAACGAATCGGGGTTGCTGGCGTCCTTCGCGACCAGCCGGCTGCCGCTCATCCAGAACGTGCGCCTGGTTTCCATGGCGCGCATGTTCTCGACCGAAGCGAACTGCACGGCATCGGCAATCTGCTCGTCGGTACCCGGAGTGCCGATGAAATCCACGATACGCTTCAGCGTGCCAGCGGTATCGGCGCGCATGTCCTCGTAGCGGACCAGCAGGAAGTCGGCGCACTTCGGTGCTTCGCGGGCCCACAGGTTGAGGTAATCGATGACTTTCGGCAGGCCCGCATCGGCGTCCATCATGAACGGATAGATCCCGAGGTCGGTGCCGTGCTCGGGATAGTCGTTGAGTGCCTTTTTGCCGGGACGCATGCGGAACTTCCACTGGAAGTATTGCGAGACGGTGGTGTCGAGCGGGTTGCGCGCCAGCAGGATCACTTTCTTGCCGTAGTAGTCGCGTTTCGAGTCCGCGTTGCCGGTGTAATCCTTGAGATAGTTGTCATGGGTAAAGAAGATACGCGGTATCGCGGCGTTTTTGCGGTGCAGGTTGTCGAAGCCGATCAGGTGGTGTTCCGGCAGGTTGTGCTTCAGTTGATAGAAGCGCGAGATCAGCACGCGCAGCCAGGTGCGGCCGCTCTTGCCAAAAGACACGACCACGCAATCGGCCAGTTCGAGCTTGCGAAACTCTTCCTTGCCACGCATCCTGCGCTCGAGCCGGATCCTGCGCTCGGCCGGTAGCCAGAAGCAGAAGCCCAACACCAGAAATCGCGAGATTTTCTTGAATACCGTGTGCATCTGAAAAGCCGTCAAATTGTTGGCGAAAACTTTAGCACGGGCACGCAGCTTGCTCATTACCTATCCGCGGTACTTTGCCTGCACGGGAAAAGGTAATTGTGCGGCGCTTCATCGAGGTCGCGAAAGGTCCCGGACCGGCTTCGCGGACGCCACCGGATGCGGTCAAATGCACATGGCAAGCGCCACCAACTCTGGTAGCATTTCCCTGCGAATGGAGCGCCGGGCGGTTGCCACCGAGTTCGACCCCCCGGCGGAGTTCCGCAGTGGAACCTGCGAATTTCTGCCGTCGCTGTTGCAGTGCCGGCGTGTGGAGGTTGCGGTGGAATATATCGATGCAAAGGCGCTGTCTGCCATGGATCCGTCCGTGTTTCAGCATGCGGAACCGTTTCCGTGGATCAATCCGGCCGGTTTCCTGACTGATGCGGGCTTCGCCCGCCTGGTGGCGAACCTTCCCGATGTCAGTCAGTTCACCTCGGCCATCGACGCAATGCGGGTGCGCAAGTACGGGCAAAAGAATCACGATCGCTTTGTGCTCGAGTACGTCGATGGCATTGACATTCCCTTGCCGTGGCAGGAGCTCATAGACGAGTTGCGCGGCGATCGTTACCGGGCCTTCATCGCCTCACTGCTGGGACACCGGCATTTCCGCTTCCGTTTCCACTGGCACTACACGCCGGGCAGTTGCAGTGTCTCGCCGCATTGCGATTCGAGGACCAAGCTGGGCTCGCATATTTTCTATCTCAATACGCGTCCTTCCTGGGATCCCGCATGGGGCGGCGAAACGGTCATTCTCGATGACCACGGGCGTTTCGACGTCGACTCGAGCCCGGCGTTCGAGGATTTCGACTCCGCGGTTCCCGCGCAGACCATGGATAACCGCAGCCTGATCTTTTCCCGGCGCGGCAATTCCTGGCACGGTGTGCGGGCGATCGAATGCCCGGAGGGTGCCTTGCGCAAGGTGTTCATCGTCGTGTTCGAGGATTATCGTCGCGTCAGGATGCTGACAAAACGCATGACCCGCCTGATCAAGGGCAAGCCGTTGGTGGCGGAGAAAGAACTCGGCATGTACTGAGGGCCGCACTACTGCCGGGCCCGGCAGTGTTTTCCGTCAGACCAGCGTGACCGGAATGCCGCAGGCATCCGCGGTAACGTGATAATCCGGATCCTCGCTGTCGGCATCGACGATGAATTCGGAGCGGCTGTTGCCGACGAACAGGTGATTGAACATCACCGCGGACGAGTAATAGCCGATCACCATGCGATACGGATGCGCCAGCAGGTGCTCCTCGAGAATGCCGCTCAATTCCAGCTCGATCCAGTCCGGAGCGTGCGTGGCAATGAATTCGATCCCGCGCCGGTTCTTCGGGTGCATGCGGAATTTCACCGGCTGCCCGAAGGATTTTTCCCTTGCGGCCAGCACGAAGGCCTCGCTGATGCCACGCAGGCCACCGAGCACCAGCACCTCGTCGAATGGCGGCTGTTGCGACCGGGCGAGCGGCACGATCACCACCTTTTGCGGGTCGGCGTGAATGGTGCGTGCCTCGAAGTGATAGATCCTGTCGAGAAAGGGACTGTAGGAGCCCGACTTGTGGCGCGTGCTCGCCGGTTCCACGCCGATGAACAACCGGAACAGCCACGCCGGTACCCTGCGCCCCTTGGCAACGCCCGGCAGCTGCCGCAGCAGCGCTGCGCCGTCGGGAATCATGTTGTACTCGACGCTGGGGCAATTGCGCTCGAGAAGCTTGCGCAGCGCGTAGACAAACGACTCATTGTAATAGGGGCAGAACACGCGCACCTGCTGCCCGCGCAACCCGAGCTCGCCGAAGACGCGGTGCGCAAAGCGGCGCTTGCCGGCTTTCTTGCCGAAGAGCCGGGTGAGCGGGTCGCTGGCATCGACATGCACCACCGGATAACGCAGCGCAGCGCGGCGCTCGATGCCTTCGCGCGGCTGGTACATCGCGTAGGAGACCTGCTCCAGTCCGAGGTGCTCGATCAGCAACGTCGAAAAATAATATTGAAAGCCGGTGCTCAGTACAAACAGGTTCACGGTCATGTCCGGACTTCCTCCGCGCGGGCTGTCGATTCATCGGGGTCATGGAACCCGAGCTCCCTGAAATCCGCGATCTGGCGATGGATACACCGCTCCCGGCCGTCGTGCCAGTCCGATGCGCCGTAGACATAGATGAAATCGAGACCGAACTCTTCGGCCAACTGCATGTCGAGCTCGGCGTCACCGAAATAAACGGATCGGCCGCGGAACGCAGCGGCCTCGCGAAGGGCGTGCATGTTGTCGCGCTTGGGGGTCGGGCTGCCGCGTATCGAAGCAAAGTACCGATCGAGGTCGCGCGCGCGGAATACCGAGCGCACTTCGTTCTCGGCACCACCGGTAACCACGTGTGCCACGACTTTTTGCGGGATTGCCGCGAGCAGTGCCGCGACGCCGGGGATCAGCCGGCAGCGCAGCAGTTCGCGGGCACAGATGTCCGCGTAATCGCGCAGCAACTGTTCCAGGAGGCGCTCCCGATCGGCCGCGGGCACCTCGAGCAGTACGTCGAGCAGATAGGCAAACTTCGCATTGCGACTGATGCCGCCGTGGCGCTGGTGATAATCGACAAAAGCCGCGGAAACGGATGGGCCAAAAGCCGCGCTGACCGTCAGAAAGGCCGCGCTCTTTATTGCATTGGAGTCGAGGATCACTCCATCGCAATCGAACACCAGCGTGGCATATTCAGCGAGCGCGAAGTGCATGGAGCACGCGCTCGAGATCCTCGGGCGTATCTACGGCAATGCTCGCCGAGTCCAGTTCGACCATGCGCACCTCTATGCCCAGGTCGAGAAAACGCAGGATTTCGATATCCTCGATGCGCTCTATCGCCCCCTTGGCACTCACCGCCGTATAGGCTGCCAGCTGCGCCGGCGAAAAGCAGTAGATGCACACCTGCTTCCAGGCTTTTTCGAAGACGCCACCCTTGTTGGCGGGAATCGCCGCGCGGCTCATGTACAGCAACCGGGCATCGTGCGTGGCGACGACCTTGGGGACGTGCCGGGACCAGTAATCCCGCTCGTCGCGGATCGCGGTCATCGCGTTGACGACCGCGCCGCCGTAACGCCGGTAGGCACCGACCACGGCGATGATGTCGGCGGGGTCCAGTATCGGCTCGTCACCCTGCACGTTGACCAGGAAGTCGTAGTCGAGCCCCAGCGCCGCCTCGGCAACCCGGTCGGTGCCGGTGAGGCAGTCGGGGGAGGTCATCAGCACCCGCGCCCCGAATCCTTCGCAGACAGTCTTTATTCGCGGATCATCGGTAGCCACGTAGACATGCTCTGCCGACGTGGTCGCAATGCAGCGCTCCCATACGTGGCGGATCATCGGCTTGCCGAGGATATCGGCCAGCGGCTTGCCCGGAAAGCGCGAGGAGGCAAAGCGCGCCGGAATCACGATGGCATGATCGGAACTACCGGTAGCTGGCATAGATCGAGCCCTGCAGCACGGGATAGTTGGTGGGCGTGAGCGCGGTCAGGGAGACCTCACCGCACACGGGTGTCACGATTCTCAGCAGCTGCAGCATTTCCGACTGGCGCGAGTCATCGGCATGAAAGCCGTCGAAACCGACCAGGAATATCCTCTTCGCCTTGCCCGCGATGCACAGCGCCAAGGCGTACGCAAATGCCAGTGGCACCGGGATGATGCAGCCGTTGGGGCGCGCCTCGAAATGCTCGGACTGCATCACGCAGTCGTACTCGTGCATCTCGGTCGCCGCGAGCTTTTGTTGCATGGCGGCATCCTGAAAGCGTTTCGCGGAGTAGATCGGCTTGCCGCAGGCGGCAAGAAAATCCGCCTCGTACAGCAAGCGGAACTGATCCACGCAGATGATGCGGTCCACCAGCGTGCTGTCGATCGCGGCCTGATGGTTCAGCGTGACCACCAGGGGATGGTGCTCGCGGATGAACAGTTCGATGTCGGGTGCGTATTGCTGGACGCTGCCGCCTGCGCCGATCAGCATCACATCGGCACCGGCAAACGGGCTGAGGTCGGTGTCGGGCGCGTGTTCGTCGAGAGGCCGGTCATCGCGGAACGAATGCAGCGAACGCTCGATCTCGTTCTGGCTGAAGCTGGTCGAATTGCGCCCGGACAGGGATTGCAGCGCGGAAAATTTCTCGCGCGGGCTGTAGCGCGGGTCCGTTATCAGCGTCTGCGCAAACATCGGATGGATCTGGTGCAGCGCGGAATAGTGATAGAAAAAACTCGCACCCCAGCCGTATTGATCCTTGAGCGGCTGGAAACCGTCAACGCATACCGAGGTCAGTTCCTCCAGCCGCGATTGTTTCAGGCCGCGCGCTTCGAGTTCGCACAGCAGTATCTCGAGTTCCGCGTTGCCCGCGCCCCGTCCCATTCCGGTTACCGTGGCATCCACGAAGCTCGCGCCGCAATCGATCGCGGCGAGCGTGTTCTGTATCGCCAGGGACTTGTTGTTGTGGGCGTGGATTCCCACTTCACCTTGCCAGCCGCCCGCCAATGCCTCGATCACCTGTCCTACTTCGCTCGGATTCATCGAGCCGAACGAATCGGCAAAATACAGGACATCCAGCGAGCCCCAGGATTGCAGCATTTGCGCAAGCTCGGTGAGGTACCCGGACGGTTTGCCAGCGGCCTGCATCATGTTGAGCCCGACCTTGTAGCCAAGCTCGACGAGCCGCGCCACCACGGCCTGGCAATGGGCTATTTCCCCGAGATGGGCGGCAATTCGTACCCACTCGACCCGTGACCCGGCACGTGGTTGAAACAGCGCATCCACCCGGCGCACCGGATCATCCTCACCGCCCAGCAGCGATTTTGCGTCCACCATGACGGCAAGCGACAGGCTGGCGGGAATATCCAGGGTGCCGAGAAACGCATCGGTGGAGTAGGCGTGAGGGCCCAGAAAGCTGGCCTGCGGGAAATTGCGGAAACCGATCTCGACGATATCGACCTGCGCGGCAGCCATGGCCCGCAGATACTCCTCGGTCAGTTCGCGCGGGAAACACCAGTTGTTGTAATAGCCGCCGTCGCGGAGGGTGCAGTCGAGTATACGGAGCGTCATGGTCATGCATACCAGGATGGGCCGGGAGGCGCATGAAAGCTGCAGTTTTCATGCCGTGGCGTCCCGTTGGCCAGTGCCTGCATTATATGGGTCGTATCCGGGAGCGGCCACCCCCGTCAGACGGTAGAAATTGTGTCCATCGAGGGCCGGTTGTCACCGGTATCAACGTGCATCGCGGGCAGGCGACTCGCCCGTCATCGCCAGCACCGCACGGGTCCGCTCCGTGGCGCGCTCCAGATCCTGCTCCGGCATGAACTTGCCCGATGGCAGGAATCCGCGGCGGATATCCGACGCACAACCGTTCTGCTCGAGATAGGAATAGAACGCGTCAAAACTTCGCGGCAGGCGAATTATCCGTGAATCGACGACGCGTTTGAGCAGTGCGGCGAGCAGACCGCTACGAACGTGCCCGTCATCGATCGGCGCGACCGCGAGGATGAACCGATGCCAGTAATCGTAGATGGCGTTCCTGAACGGAAGTCGATAGATCGCCAGTGCCTTGCCCTCGCGCACCACGTCGCAGATCATCGAGATGCTGTCACCGGTCACGATGAAGCGATCGCATTGCGCCAGCGCATTCGCATAATCGGAGGTGGTGTGCGCTCCCGCACTCCATTGGCAGAGGCGGGCGTGGGGAGGCAGGTTGCCGGCTATCCAGGCGACCACCGCCGCGGGCGTTCGGCGGCTGGTCACGAAACGTATCGCTGCCGCTGCCCGCTGCTCGCAGGCGAGTTTCAGCAACTCCATTGCCTCGGCTTCGCCAAGCCTGAAGCTGCGCGTTGGGCCGCCGATCAATACGGCCAGCTCGCCGGCTCCCGGGGTTGATTGCGCGCTGCCCGGCGGCAAATCCGGCTGGCGGCCGCGCTGCGGCTCGTTGTCCAGCGGCAGCGCGATACGCATGATCCTGGGGTCATCGGCGGTGATGTACTGGCACGATGAAATCACCAGCGCGAATTCACGCAGATAGCGTGGCTGGCGGCCAATCAGGATGATCCGCGTGTGGCGCTTCGACCGGGCCCGGATCCACAGCGCCACCATTCCCGGACGACGCCCGATCGTGATGATGAGGTCGGGCCAGGGTGCGCCAAGGCGGTCGGATCGTTCGAGGTCGATATGGGCGATGGACGGGCGAAACCACGGCTTTCCCTTGACGAAACCGGGCTTCGGAAACACGAACCGGGTCTCGTAGGCGCAACCGAGGCGGTCGGCCAGGCTGAAAACCTGCTTGTTGTCTCCCTGCTTGTCGGAGAGCAGCAGCCAGATCAGGGGCCGCGCGGGCGACGGGGATTTGGTGTCCTCACACGGCATCAGCGCAGCACTCCGTCGCGATAGAGCCGCCACATGAAGCCCCAGACGAACAGCAGCGGATACTTGCGCACCTTCGGGGGGATGGTGATCACCTTTCCGCTGTGCCGCTCAAGCTTCCAGGCAATGTAATCGAAACCGCCCTCGAAGGTGAACAGGGCTTTGAACAAGCGCAATACCGACAGCAATTTGCCGGATGCGCGGCGCAGGGCCCAGGCCAGTCTTGCGTGTTGGCGAACGCGGTCTGGCGGCGCTGCACGGTAGTTGCGGCCATCGACTTCAAACGACCAGCGCAATTGCACCGCTACTGCTTCGGTTGCCTGCTGAAAAAAACCGGCGCCGTATTCGACCAGGGTCGAGGGTCGTCGGCTGCCCTCGGCGCGCAGTTCGGTCGCGTAGCTCAGTACGAGTCCGCGCTCCCACAATTCACTGATCGTGCCGTTCGGCGGCGCGCACGGCAGCGTGCGATCGAGCAGCGTGATGACCGCGCGGCGAAGGCAGCTGCGCACCCTGTCGCGGGTGGTGTCGTCGGCGCTGAATGCCAGTGCAACCGGTTGACTGAAACGACCCCAGATATAGGATTCGAACCACTTGCGCGATACCCCGCGTTCGAGATCCCCGATGGACAGCACGGCGTACTTGCAGCGCACGCTGCCCTCCCCGACAGCTCGCTGGAGATAATAGACATTCGGGGCCAGCACGCGGTTGGCGAACGCACTCAGGAAATGGGTGTGTGCCTGCCGATACCCGCTGACGATCACGTAGAGATCGACCAGCCCGTCGAACAGATCGCCGCTGCGCAGACAGGATCCGTAGAACAGCACCGCCAGCACGCTGCCCTTGTGCCGTTGCTGCAGTGATTCGAGCAATGCGTCGAGAGCCGCGCGAGCCTGTTCGTCGCCTTCGAAAGCCGGGCCGAATGGCTCCACGGCTAGATTCTCAGGAAACGTGCGTTGCCGGCCACGCCCACGTGCAGCGGACCGCTGCCCGGTGCGACGTGGTGCAGTTCGCCGTCGAGCGTGAACGCGCCGTTGAAATCGAGCTGAACCGAATCCAGCCGGGCGCTGTGATAACCGGTATCCGCGCGCACGCATTGCGCGGGGCGGCCGCGCAGCACGGAGGGAAGCGAACGCATGAACTGCTGCGCACCGCGCTCGATGGCGGTGATACGCAAGGCTTCCTCGCCCGGACCCCAGAACGGGTGGATGCCGAGAAACAAACGCTGCAGTGTGCTGATGACCAGCAGCATGAATTCGCCATCGAGCGGAGCAGCGCAACCTGGTGTGCTGATGTGTATCTCGAGCGGCCGGGCAAATCCCTCGTGCCCGCGCATCATGCCCCACAAGGTGCGGATCATCGCGACTCCCGAACTGAATTCACTGCGCATGCCGCGCGATCTTACCTGCTCGTGCCAGTATTCAATACCGTCAACCACGGCACCCACGCCAAACACCAGGCCGCAACCGAGCGATTCACCGGTGGCATTGCGCACGCTGATTATCGGACGCTGGACTATCCGTGCGCCGCGTTGCACGCCTCGCGCCCAGGCCAGCAGTTTCAGCACCGATCCCTGGAGACTGCCGCGTATTCCCACGTCGCCGACGGTCACGTTGGTGGTGCCGCCCGGCAGTGCGCACAGCAGAGGCGGTGATTCGAACGCGGTTCCCGTCACCAGTTCACCCAGTACATGCGCCACGCTGCCGTCGCCACCGTTGATGGCCAGCACATTGACGCCTGCGCGTCCCAGCTCGGTCATGGCGAGCGCAATGTCCTCGCTGCGCGCAGTGACGATATGGAAGGCGCCGGGGGTCAGATCCAGCATTGCGCTGATGCTGCTCAGGTGGCGGCGATTCCGGCCGCTGTTGGGATTGGAGATCATTCCGAGGCGAACAGCCTGCGGGGTTGCGGAAAGCGTCGCAGGGGTTTCATTGATCATGGATTTTCGTTTTCGGTGCGAACGCTTTCGATCAGCGAAGTATAGCGATGCGCCGCGACCGCCAGGGTCATGGCTGGCAGTTCCGCTCGAGTACCGCCTTCGTGATTGCCACGGGCACGACTCCAAGGTAGGTGGAGCCCTGGATGCGCAGTGGTATCGCCGTGCGAACATCGATGTCGATCGCCAGTTCGCCGCTCAGTTCGAGCAGGCTGAAGCGGTCCTGTTCGGGTTCCGTGCCGAGCAATTGTGCGTTGATCGAAACACGCCGCGCGGCGCGGGATTCGTTCATCGGCGTTTCCCGGCCATCCTCGACCAGAGTGAATTTCGCCGCGAGATTCTGCTCGGGGCCGAGTTCAAGCGTGACCCGATAGAGTTGGGTGTCGGTGAATACCAGGTGCGTGGAGGAGTTTGTCTGCGCATCGCGCACCAGCCTGGCAGCATGATCGATCAGCATCAGCGGAGTGATCACCGGATCATCGGTGCTGATCGTTACCGGATACGCGATCTGCCTGCTGTTGGTCGGGATCCAGCCCGATGCGGGCGCCGGTTCGCGGCGCTCGCGCCATACTCCATCGCTCGCGAAACGGTACAGTTTCTGCCTGCGGTCGCGGCCCTGGGTGGTGCGCAGGCTCTGCAATACCGCACCGTTGCCCGGGTCGAACCATGTGTCGAGCTCGCCCTGGCTGCGTGCGGCACTGAAGGTGACGTGAATTTTCCCGATAGCGGAAGACGTCGCCGGCAACACGGGAAGAGCGGTCGCGCCCTGCAGTTCCGCGACGGCAGTGGCGGTTGCCATGGTCTGGTATTGGATGACCGTCGTCGCGGCGACCCAGGAGTTGCTTGCCGCGAAATGCAGTTCCTTCCAGCATGCGTTTGCCGTCGCATGGCCTGTCTGACAAATCAGCCACGCAAACGCCACCAGCCCCAGCCGCCGAGTTGCCAACAACAAATGCCTTCCTCCGTGATCCGCGAGGCGATCATTGTGTCTTTGTAACGCACAAACGAAAAGGGGCTGGCTCGTGCCAACCCCCTCGTCAATATGGCTCCGCCTGCCGGGCTCGAACCAGCAACCCATTGATTGGCAAATTCCAATCAATGCGTCGGCTGGCATTGCGACACTACACATGAAGCGCTGAAAGGCATTGTATTACAGCGCATTAGCGGTTGTCAGTGTGTTCGGGTGGAGGCGCCGTACACGCTGCTGCACACCGGGAAATAAACTGCGGCGGGCTTACTCGTAGTCGTCCGGCCCGGGCTATGTGCCTCGCACCCTGCCGGTGACGATCATGAAATCCGTTTCGCTGATGGCGCCCGGGCGCGGCGGGGGGCGCCGCTCGCGGGCTGGGCACCCGACAGGACACCGAGCCTCAGCCGTCCCAGAGGCTTGGTTTCGGTCGGGGAGGGGCTTTATCCTTCCTGTATTTACCTGAACCGGATCCCGTATGCACGATTCCTCATTGCGCAAGATCGAGGCCTTTTGCCGTGATTACCTCGGCGCGCACCGCGCATCGGCGCTCGAGATCGTCGACCTCGGCGCGCGCAACGTCGACGGCATGCGCACCTACCGGCGATTCTTCGATGCGCCTGCGTGGCGCTATCGCGGGCTGGATATCGAGCCGGGCCCCAATGTCGACCTGGTGGTCGCGGACCCGTACCGGTGGGACGGGCTGCCCGAATCCAGTATCGATGTGCTGATTTCGGGGCAGACCCTGGAGCATGTGGAGTTTCCATGGCTCACGATGGAACAGATCGCGCGCGTGCTGCGCGGCGGCGGCGTGGCCTGCCTGGTGGTGCCCTCGGCGGGCCCCGAGCACCGCCACCCGGTGGACTGCCGGCGCTTCTACCCGGACGGGATGCGGGCGCTCGCACGTCACGCGGGCCTCGCGGTGGTCGAGGTGTTCACCGACTGGGGCCTCGGCCAGTGGCAGGACAGCTTCGCGCTGCTGCAGAAGCCACGCAGCGGCGGCGCTGGCGATTCGGCACTACCGGTGTTCGAGGATCGCAAGCTCGCCGAACGCCAGTACCGCGATCCGCAATCGCGC
>MTKY01051478.1_pt1 | contig 14828 bp, 6 predicted proteins | sample 1042731 | NCBI WGS metagenome assembly MTKY01 (sample SAMN06212206, study PRJNA360538) | anaerobic digester metagenome | biome: Wastewater treatment plant; material: sludge; isolation source: anaerobic digester fed with sludge from wastewater treatment plant | place: Denmark: WWTP Soeholt ... | reverse complement strand
CTGTCCCCTCATCCTGGCTGAAATCATAGATAAAAGCATCCCCCAGGGTGATGTGGGTCAGATGTACCGCTTTGGCGGGTTTTTCATTGCGGCGATAATCGTGGCGGGCATGCTTTCCTATCTGCAAATCGTGCTGCTTTCCAAGCTGGGAGTGAAAATCATCACCAAGTTCAAGGCAGGGGTTTTCCGACACCTGCTTACCCTGCCGGTGGATTGGTTCAGTCGCAAGCAGGTGGGGGAACTGATCGCGAGGGTGGAATCAGACGCGGAACGCGTGAAAGCGTTGTTTTCGGAGCTTTCAATCCGCATCATCGGCAACCTGCTCTTCTTCATCGGTATCTTTGTGGTGTTGTTCCTGCGTGACTGGAAAGTGGCAATTTACGTTTTGCCAATGATGGCCGTGGCCGCCGTGGGCTACAATTTCCTCATAAAATACCTTTCCAGATTTTACCGCCTGATCCGGGAAAAGAACGCTCTGGTAACAGCCAAGATCACGGATTACGTGCAGGGCATGCCCATCATCCAGGCGCTGAACCAGCAGAAAAAGGTTTACGACGACCTCAAGGCTGCCTCCACCGAAAAATACAGGCTGGAAACCCGCACCTCATTCACCGAATACGGTTCCCAGAGCCTCTTCATGCTTGTCTTCGAGGTGCTGCTCCTGGTGCTTATCATCAAGCTCACAGCGCCGCGGATCATTGCCGGAGCCATGACCCTGGGCACCCTGATCTTGTTTGTGGACTACTTCTTCCGGATGATTTGGCCGCTGAGGCAGATTTCCGAGAACGTGATGCAGATCCAGCGTGCCTTTGTGAGCCTGAAACGCATTCTGGAACTAACCAGCCTGCAATCTGAGGAAGAGCTTTTCACCGGAACCAGGCTGCCTTCCTTTGATTCCGAGATTCGCTTTGAACACGTCTGGTTCGCCTATAAGGACGAGGACTGGGTACTCAAGGACGTTTCCTTCACCATTCCCAAAGGGAAGAAGATCGCGCTGGTGGGAGCTTCCGGCAGCGGCAAGACCACCACGGTTAACCTGCTCTGCGGTTTTTACCCAATCCAGAAAGGGCGCATCCTGATCGACGGAGTTCCCCTTTCCGAGATCGATTTCCGGGCCTGGCGCCGCAAGATAGGCCTGATCCTGCAGGATGTGTTCCTCTTTCCGGGCAGCATCCTGGAAAATGTGCGGGTCTATAACGACACGGTGTCCGAAGCCAAAGTGCGTGAGGTCATCAACATCGTGCAACTGGACGAATTTATCCGTGGCCAAAACCTGGGTCTTGATTCCGAGCTGGCGGAGCGTGGCCAAAACATCTCGCAGGGCGAGAAACAACTGATCAGCTTTGCCCGGGCTCTGGCCTTTGAGGCGGAACTGATCATCATGGACGAGGCCACCGCCTCCATCGACCCCCATACCGAAGCCAAAATCCAGCACAGCATGGAAACAGTTTTGTCGAATAAAACCGCCGTGGTGGTAGCCCATCGCCTGACCTCAGTTCTGGATGCTGACGAAATCCTCTTCTTCGACGGAGGCGAAATCATACACCGCGGCAAACACCAGCAGTTGATGCAAAGCTCGAAGGAATACCGCAAACTGGTGGAACTGCAGTTTATTGGGACGGAGAACGCGGATGAATAAGCACGTGCGCTGGATCGTGAAGAACTGGATGACGCAGAAGTGGTTCCTGCTCATCATGCTGCTGTTCACTCTGGGCAGCTCCGCGGTCGCCATCGCGCATCCGATCGTGTTTGGCAGGCTGATCGACCTGCTGAAGAGCATCCTGTCCGCGCCGGACAAATATCCGGATCCCATGGCGGAGGTGAACCGCATCATCTGGATCATGCTGGGGCTGGGCGCGGCGCAGCTTGTGACCGGTTTTTACCCCGCCGTCAGAGGTTGGGTGAACATCCGCTTTGAAAACATGTTGCGCATGTTCTATTTCAAGTTCATCCTCGGCAAGGACTTCCGCTTCTTCCATAAATTCCGCACCGGCGACGTGGTCACGCGGCTCACGGACGACCTCACCGACTACTCCAAGATAAGCTGGTTCATGTGTTCCGGCATCTTCCGGGCGGTGAATTCATTTTCCCTGATCATGTTTTCGCTGGTGGTGATGTTCAGCATCAGCCCCAAGCTGACCTTGCTTACGATATTGCCGCTGCCGCTGATGATGGTGGCCTTCTATTTTGCTTCGGACAAGCTCTACCGGAATTTCGAGCTGAACCAGCAAGCCATCAGCGAGATCAACAGCCAATTGGAGATGAGCTTTTCCGGCATCCGCATCGTGAAAGCCTTTGTGAGCGAGGAAAAGTATAACCGCTTCTTCGCCCTCGCCCTCGCCCGGCGCTTCAAGACCGAGATGGGGGTGGTAAAGCTCAATGCTGTGCTGCACCTCATCTATGAATACATCGACTACTTTGCCCAGATCGGCGTCATCATCTTCGGCGGCTACATGGCCGTGAAAGGCCGGATCAGCGTTGGCACCTTCTACATGTTCTACACCTACCTGAGCATGATGATCTATCCGCTGCTCGATCTGCCCCAGCTCTTCGTTTCCGGCAAGCAGGCCTTTGTGAACATCGACCGCCTGGAGGAAATGAAGGACTATCCCAGCTTCTACGACCAGTGGAAAGGGCAGGCCAGGCCCGAGGAGTTTGAGGAGCTTAGATTTGAGGATGTTAGCTTCACCTATCCGGACAAGACGGAGCCAGCCATCCGCGACTGCTCTTTTGAACTTAAAGCGGGGGAGAGGCTGCTGATTCTGGGCTCGACCGGCGCTGGCAAAAGCACCGTCGCCAACCTGATCCTGGGGCTCTTGCAGCCTTCTGAGGGAAGCATCCTCCTGAATGGGATTGATTTGCGGGATATTGAGTTAACCGCTCTGCGCGACCTGATCGCCTATGTTCCCCAGGAACCCTTGCTGTTCACCGGAACTGTGCGCGAGAATGTCCTCTTTGCCAATGACAAGGCCACCGGGGAAGAGTATCGGATTGCAGTCGATGTGTCACAACTGAAGCAGGAGATAGAGTCCTTCCCCCAGGGTGATGAAACCCGTCTGGGACAGCGGGGGCTGGGCGTTTCCGGCGGGCAAAAGCAGCGGCTCACCATCGCCCGCGCCCTGGTGCGCAATCCCAAACTGCTTATCCTGGACGACATCACCGCCTCCCTTGATGCCGAGAACGAGGAGAAGCTCTGGCAGGACATCAACCTCCATTTCAAGGATATCGCCGCAATCGTGATCTCCCACAGGCTTTCCACCCTGCACTATGTGGACCGGGTGCTCTTCATCGATGACAACGGCCACGTCCATCAAGGCACGCACGAAGAACTGGTCTTCAAAAACAAGGACTATCACGACTTCCTGCATGAGCACCTGAAATAGGGCAAGCCAGGCCCTGGGTACACGCGTCAGGTTTCTTCCCCCACCCCCACCGCCCCCCTATGCAACTTGGGTTTCACCTGTGGTTTACCTGGGGTCATCCTTAACTTCGCAACCACATACCTAAGGATGATACCCCCAAATCCAGTAGCAGCAAAGGAGGGCGGTATGACGGATTATGCGGATAGTATCACTGTTTTATCGGAATAGTCAAGCAATCACGCCCTTATTCGGGAGTGCCGGAATGGGGCAAAAAGAAAGGGAAGGCAGACCTCCTTGCGGCGATCCGGCTTCCCTTTAGCGATATGGATAGGGTTTACTTCATCAGCACCATCTTACGCGATAATGTGCTGCCATTGTATCTCAAGCGGCTGAAATAGATACCGCTGGCCACGGGCTCGCCCTGCTCGTTGCGGCCATCCCAGGGGAAGGAATGGTTACCGGCTGTCAGGTGAAGATCCGAGCAGATGCTCTTTATCCGCTGGCCTTTCAGGTTATAGATGTCCAGGCTTGCCTTTCCGGAGGTGGGCAGGCTAAACTGGAGCGTGGTCGAGGGATTGAAGGGGTTGGGGTAGTTTTGACGCAGGATAGCAGTATCCAAAGCGGGCGCGTCCACATCTGAAATGTCCACGCTCCCGCTGTTGACCCGGGTGCCATAGATGGAGTTCACGAAATACTCGTTGTCCAGAACGCCCGCCCGTCCGTCATCCCAACAGACCAGGGCGGAATTGCCGATCGCGGCGGCGCGCACATGTTCCTGTTCCAGCCATTCGCTGCAGAGTATTTCCGGGCCGGCGCCCAGAGCCTCACCCTGAGAATTGATATGGCGGATGAACACATCCTTGTAACTGTATGGGTTATCGTAACCGGAACTCCATAAGCTGGCCAGGTTGCCGTTGGCGAAGCGGACCAGGGTGGCGTCGTAGCTATAGCGCAAACCGGTGGCGATGAGCCTGCCTCCCTCCTCATAAAGCAGGCTGCCGTCGCCAAGCAGTTTTTGCAGGCGCAAGTCCTGAATTCCCGGATCCCATGCCGAAGAATAAAGAATGTCAATGGCGTTATCCGAGACCGCCATGCTGTGGATTCCGGTGAAGGGAAGCTCGATGCCGGTTTCAGACCAGAGCCTGGATCCGTCGGGGCCAATCTTCTGGGCCAGGAAGCTGTAGTTTTGATAATCCTGGTCATGAGTGGTGCAAAACACCACCAGATCGTTGCCCAGCAGGGCTGTTCCGGGATTCATGCCGTCGATGGAAGCTTCCATGCTTACTACCGCGACCCCCTCGGCAGGCCAGCCCGGGGCGGGATCGCCGCTGGGGTCAATTCTCAGAACCCGGGAAGTAGAATAGTCATTGCTGTAATCTTTAGTATTGAAGACCACGTAGTTTTCAACAAGGTCAGCCACGCCCAGCCACATCTGCTCAGGAGGGGTGTAAAGGGCTTTTCCTGAAGGGCCCCACTGGATCTGTCCGTTGGAGATCTTTTGCCCCATCAAATGAAACTGGGGATAGTCGCCTACCGTCCAGACCACGTAAATGTCATTGCCACAGGCGCTGATGCGGGTGTCCTGGATGCTGTAATTTTCGTTGACCTGCAAGCCATGGCCGGGATACATGGTATTTCCCTCGGCATCGATCCTCTGCAAGTGCAGCGGATACCACTGGGTGCCATCATAGTCGGGAGTGTACACGATCGCCACGCTGTTGTCCGGCATTTTCACCGTGCGGATATTGGTCACTTGCTTATTCAGCGAAGGGCAGAGCGGCCTGCCTCCTTCTTCCAGCAGGGGATTCATGTTGGTGTCGCAGATCTGGTAATAGAGTTCAAATCCGCTTCCGCGCAAGTCTGACCACAGCACCAGATACCTGTCCTGCAGGGCGAACACTTCCGATATACAGGCAATGCCAGCGAGACGGGTTACCTGCGCTTCGCCGCCAAGGTCCTGGAAAGCGGCGCCGCCAGTGCTGAGCACCTGCAGCCGTAGGGCGTTGCTCATATCGCGCTGGTCTGCCCAGAGGAACATGCAGCGGTCGGCAAAAGCCTGCGCCACAGGGCCGCTGAGCATGGGGTCTCCGGCGTTGATGGTGATTCCGCCCACTCCCCAGGGAAGGTCGCCTGCCGGGGACAGATACTGGGCTTTTAGGTTATAGGACACTTCGTCGTTGAGCGATTCCCTCCAGCAAAGCCAGGCCGCGCCGGTGTCAGTTACGGAAAGGTTCAATTCCCTGAATACCCAGTTCTGTGTATCTCCGCTGGCGATTTGTACGCCGTTTGGGCCCCAGAGTGAATTAAAATCTGAATCCAGACGGATGGCACGCAGTTCAGAGTGTATGTTATCGTTCCGAACTTCCCAGGCTAAGATGATGCCGCCGTCTGCAAGAGGTGCCAGGCGGAGCTTTGGGTAGTAAAGAGCGCTGTATATCTGGAGTTGGATTTGCACGGGAGTGGGAAGGAGCAGCTCGCCTTGGTTGTTCATCCGCTGCAGGATGAGGGCTCCATCCCGGTAACCGTAGAGCAGGTAATTGCCTTCGCTGCTCCCCACAATTGAGAACCGTCCGCCGGGAATACCAGCATGGACAAGCATGGGGTTGTTGCCAACCACCGTGCCCTGTGGGGAAAAGCGGATGAGATTGCTGGTCCCCTGATAGGGGGTAAAATTGATTATGATGCCGCCCTCACCGTCGCTGACGGCGCCGTCGAGGCTGAGGAAGTTGGGGTTGCTGGTCAGGGTGAGCCCGCCGCTGGGCCAAAGCTGGTTGCCAAAGCTATCCACGTTTTGGCCGATCACCGCGTAACCGTTTGAGGAATGGGGATAGAGCGCGTAAACTCCACCCACGGAGTTGGGGACCAGGCAGGCATTGGCCAGATAGGCAGAGCCGCTGCGGATGCACACTCCGCTTTCGCCCCAGAGACACTGGCCATTGGAGCTGAATTTCTGCAGCCATACGCCGGCTTCGTAGCCGTGTCCGGATTGCTGGTAGAGCAGTACGAAATTGTTGTCCGAAGTTGGCACGCAAGCCACAGCTTCCTGCACTCCTGGCTTGTCCACGATGATCAGCGGCTGTGTCCAGACCGCCACTCCGGAGGGATTGAACTTCTGCGCGTAGATGTCGGTATCGCCGGCATCGGTGTCTTCCCAAAGGGCGATCACGCAGTTATCCGCGGTGCGGACCCGGAGCCCCCTGAAATCCATCTTCCAAGCTTTGCGCAGGGCGACTTCCTGCGCGCTGAGGCACATCACTGTAAGCAACAATGCCATAATCACAAAACACTGTTTCTTCATTTTTGTCTCCCTTTATTCCGTAGCTTGACTTATCGGATACAGGGTGCAAGTTTTGTTCCACTTCGTCACTCAATAATAAAGCGTTAATCTGGCCAGGCTTTTTGGCAATGATAGTTAATTCATATCTGCACAGCGGGGTTAACTCTAATATGGGAGAGGCCTGCAAAGCCATACGGCGGGACAGGAGCTATCCTCCGGAACCATGACTGAATACAGGAAGTAAGCCTTGATTTGAAGGCCTGACCCAGCGGGTTATCAATTATGTGGCACAGCAATTGCTTAATAATTGGTGTCACGCCATAGATGAGTATCATTGCTGAATATTGCTCAAGGGAGGAGTGATGAAGGATATACGCCTTATACTGCTGATAGCAGCGCTTTGTCTTAACGTATCGATTTCCCAGGCTCAGAATTACAATGTTTCCGTAACTGGTAACATTGATGAAAACCCAATTAGTTCTAATCAAGAGGGCGATTCAGGCAGGCGAATTATCTCCTTTGCCGGCAGAGACTGGTATGTTAAAAGTGGTGCCTGGGGGCCTGGTCCAAATCATTGGTCTGATAGTACATCGAGTGTGTGGGTGGATGCAAATGGGAATCTACATTTAAAAATACGTAGAGAAGGATCGACCTGGTACTGCGCGGAAGTATATACGACTACTCCTACGCAATATGGGATGCACAGATTTTATCTGGCTTCAAGAGTTGATTTGCTGGATAAGAATGTAGTTGCGGCTCCCTTTATCTATGCAAATGATGAACAAGAGGTGGATATTGAATTTGCCAAGTGGGGTTACGAAGACAATCAAATTGGTAACTACACCGTTCAACCAAGTGACTCCGACAGTCATGTAACTTTTGATGTTTCGCTAAATGGAGATTACTCTACACATTACTTTGACTGGCAACCTGACGGTATTCTGTTTAAGAGTTTTCATGGCCATTATCCAGAACCTCCCAACAGCGCATATCTGATAAATGAGTGGTTATATACGGGGGATAAGAATCCGCTCCCAAGCACTGATATGCACATTCATATTAACTTGTGGCTGTCTCAGGGACGGCCTCCGTCAGACGGTCAAGAGGTAGAGTTGATTGTGTCAGATATTGATTACCCATCGCTATCTATCACTCCTGCAAGCCAGTTGGTTCCCTGTACATCTGGAGAATTCCCGATAACGGTGACCTCAATCACCAGTTGGATGGTAAGTGATAATGCAGACTGGTTAAGCTGTTCGCCTGATAGCGGCAGCAACAATGGGGAAGTCACGGTCAGCTACGAGGCCAACACAACAACTTCTTCCCGCACAGCTATTATTACTTTCGCCTGCAATGGAATACCTGATAAGACCTGCACCGTCACCCAGGCCGCGGCCCCGACGCCTGAAATAAATGTCAGTCCCAGTTCCCTGGATTTCGGGAATCAGATTATCGACACCGGCGCCTCATTAAATTATAACCTTACCGGTAGTTACCTGAGCTCAGATGTTGTGGTGACGGCACCCGCTGGCTTTGCAGTCTCGACTTCACAGGATGGCACATATTCCCCAACCTTGACCGTCACCCCAAGTAGCGGCAATGTCAGCCAGACAATATGGGTTAAGTTCACCCCCACCCAGGCTGTGTCTTACGCGGGGAATGTAAGCAACGCATCATCTGGAGCAACAACAGTCGATGTGGCGGTATCCGGAACGGGTATGGAACTGGCAGAAATCCAGTTGGAAATTGAATATGTTGATAATGGGTTATGCAGGCTAAACTGGAATGAAATACCCGGGGCTACTTCCTATCTGGTATATAGCGCCGATGAACCTTTGCCGTATGACTCTCCTGCCTGGACACAGATAGCCCAGACGGCAAATCAATACCTTGTCATCCAGGCAAGCGATGCCAGAAAGTTTTTCTATGTAAAGGCTATCGTGGACAGTGTCCCCTAGTGTGGTAAATTATACCACTCCCGTGGTGAATTATACCACATAAAGATAAGATTTAGGTAGAAATGGAGATAGAGGCATATTGGAATAAATAGGTGGCTTTTCGCTGTGGTATATTTTACCACAGTACAAAGAGTCTTTTATAGGCTAACCATATTATATAGCAGTAAGATACATGTTTCTAGATGATATGGCGCGCCAATTGCAATATAATAGATGTCACATTAAATAATGTAACTTGTATAGAGATTAATTAGTTTCCTAGAGGAGGAACGGTGTCTAACCAAAGAGGAAGATTAAGCACGCTCTCGTTGCTGAGAATGGTACAATTAGTGTTATATAACTAGGTGCGGTAATAACGATTAGCCGCTTGGCGTTACATAGGTTGTGATTAACGAGGGAGGTCAGATGCCTGTAAACAACAAGAGAAAAAATGAGTTGGGATTCTACACCAACAATTGGAACTGTTCGTATATTTGTTATTACTTTAATTGTTAAGGAGTTGTGAAATGAACGAATCTAAAAAAATTGATAATGCAAAACATCAGGAAACGCCGAGTACAATTTTGGGTATTACTAAACGCTCATTGCAATTTGCTCTTGGATTAATCCCCTCTATTGCAATTGCTCTGTTCAATAAGGATACTATTATAAAAATGTATAGTACTAACGTATTGCTCTCATTGTTGGTTAGTGCTAATCTTATATTTGTTCTAATATTAGCATGGAAATGGTTTCTATTTGTTGATCGTGAAACTGATTTGCTAAGCAAACACATAAGAGAGGGCCGCAAACGTTCTCAGTTTCTGTTGTGTATTCTTACCCTATTATTCTTGGATTCTTCTATAGTTTCTTCATAGCGAGCGTTATTAACATCGTATTTTTTACTGCATTATCTGCAATAATCCAGTTGATCAGTTTTGTGGGTGATTGTATGACGATGAATGTTTTAGTACATGAAAGTAGTTTCTGCAATAGTATGTTAAAACCTGACTACAGGGAAGAGAATAATTCTAATGACGTGATGAATGCCTTAATAAGGAAAGAAATATTCGCGTATTATCTTGATGGGCGATATGTGGTTAGAATACCATTTTACCTCTTTCTGCTGCTATGTTCGCTACATATTGTAATTAGCTTAGACAAGCCATCAGACCAGATAATTACTATAGCGTATGGATTAACATTGTTGGCTAACACTCTAAACGAAACTTATCTTGCAGTTCTCAGATGTAAGCGAAATCATAGAATCGCAATCATCAGAGAAAAATATTCAAATAGTGACAATTGACATAATAACATTACATGTGCGTCGATGCTTCCAATAGAGGTACTAATACATGATTTAATCGATCTATTCCAGCAGGTTTTACAATAGAAATGAAAAGTTGGTTTCAGGTGTGGTCAATTATACTCCCGTGGTGAATTCTACCACGAAATTATAAGATTTTGGTAGAAGTGGAGAGAGCCGTTTTTGTCAAATCGTATGGCTTTTTGCTGTGGTTAACCACAGCAAAAAGAGTTTCTTATAGATTAACCATATTATATAGCAGTCGGATACCTTTTTTAATATATATGGCACGCCAATTGCGATATAGTATGATATCATATTTAATAATTTAACTCTTATAGAGATAAATTAGCTTCCAAGAGGGGGAACGATGTCTAACCAAAGAGGAAAAGTAAGCACATACGCTGTGGTGTTTGTGGCCCTTCTATTGTCATTTTCATATCTCGTTGCAGATGACCGGGCTAACGGATACGCGATTTATGGGCCGATTACGATTAATACAATTGTTGCTCCATATACAGCTTATCGTTTATCACCAATACCACAGATTCCCAATCCAGACCCCATAGAAGTTCCCAAAGGCGGACATGGTTTTGCTTGGTATCGGGTTGAGGGCGAGATTGGTGGAGAATGGGAACCGGTTCATGTAGGCACAGTTGAATACAATGTGCGATTAGGCATGGTGGGGTATGAAGAATCATCAGTTATTGGATATGTAGAGTATCCCAATGCAGATGGAGAGTATGAGCTTGAGCCCGGAATCGTAGCGATTAAGTTAAGTAGTGATGACATTAACGGTGGGGATATTGGCAATGTTGCGTCCGTCCATGTTTTATCGGTTAATGGGGTTTCCTTATCAAGTCCAGTCAGCATTAACTTTGCCGTAACCAACATGGATAGATCCATTGAATGGTATTACAATTTTAAGTTAAGGGGTGGTGTGGGTACAACTACAGGGGTTGCATCAATAGAAGCCAATGCAGAAGTAGGCAACGGGGCAAAGATAAAAGTTAATCTGTCAGACACTTCCTTGGCAGATTGGGACAGTCTCACAATAACACGAAGTGAGGATGTTATGGCAGGAGTTGAAGCCAAAATCGGCCCGCCTAAGTTGGGGTCTCTCAGCGTAGGCGGAGGAGGTTCTCTTGAAGCTAGTGCATCCTATGGAGACGAATACACATTTACAAAGTCAGAACTGGAAAATGGAGAGGCTCTATACTGCGGTTATTTGTTCTTGGAGCCCTTGATTGAATTAGCAACAACTAACGCACTTACTATTAGATTTACCCAGTCTCTGGGAGAAGCAATTCTTTTGTATGGGTCTCTATATGGCTATGACCTGTCAAACAACAGGGTAGCCGATGAAGCCAAAGGAACTATCAAAAGTGGATTAAGCATAAATGCTAGTCTTTCGTGTTTCCAAGATGCATTCCCTAAGAATCTGACACTATCATTGGGAGGCAATGTTGGAGCTGAATCATATGGTGGTTGGAAATACAAACAATTTACCAATGGCGATGAGATCCGCTCTTCTTTCGTAGGAGGAAAGGTAGATTGTAATTATGGCTGGGGACTTAAAGAGGTAATACCCGTAAAGAAGGGCTTGAAATTCTCCAGAAAATGGAATCTTCTTTCAGGTGATTGGGATAAGGAATTTGGCTACGAATTGCAACAAAAAATCTCAAATGGGCAAGTGTCATATAGGTTTGAGAATAGTTACAACTTAGACAGATCAGTAAACTTATTTGATCTTGAGTTTTCGCCCACAAACTTGAAAACTACGACTTGGGTGGATATAAGTGATCCGCAAACAGTTGGTATCTTGAATAACAGCTCACCGTTACCAAGTATTGTTAGTAATATTGGAATCAATCCGAGTTCAATATATTTGAACAATACTTCGTTTTCGAACGCGATTACCAATTTCTTGGATGGAGTTAAGAACATACATGATCAGAATGCCAATTTGGTCGTCCAATATGGTTCAGATTTGGTTTGTGAAGATGATATTACTTTTGATCTCACTATTCCGTTTCCAATTGTACCAACTCCAATTTACGTCAACATTGGCGGCGGTTACAGTTATGGCCATAGAACTGAAGCACCTCTACAAAAGGGTTATTGGTACAGGGGTTTACCATACCTTAGATTCCAAGGGTATAATTATGATAGTGTAGAGTTAACTTTTAGCCAAGTAATGAATTATATTTGGGATAATGTCCGCGGAGGGACCAATTGGAACATTTTTGGTCCTATCCTTGCTGGTACCTTTTTAAAAAATTCATTGTTATGGTGGCGATTTGATGAAGATTATACAGTTAGTTTAAATGATCAGGGATCGTATTTAGCCCTTAAGAACACTTCGATTCCTGATACGCTTACAGAAGCATATTGCGAACATTGGACTTGGCAAGATGAACCTGATAATCCTGCATTAACTAATGAGGCAAAACAAGAGTTAACCAGATTCAACCGCGAATTACGTCAATACAGGGAAGGATTGGCTGGCATGCGTTATGGAATAGGAGGTTTTTACGGACTTACGCCAAATTGTGTTGCGTTGGCTGATACAGCCCTGTTATCAATCTCATACTCCGATGATGAGATTTTGGGTTTGGATGAATCTTCGCTGGCAGTTTATTGGGAAGATGATGACGGAACCTGGCACTATCTTCCGTCTACAGCATATCCTGATTCAAACCGTGTAGAAGCTTACATCACTGAGTTTAGAACTTACACCCTTGCACCTAGATTACCGCAAGGTTCGCTAAACATGAATATCCAACCCGACAGCTTGGCAGCAGATGGAGTTTCCTTAGCAACAGTTTCTGTTTATGATTTGTATAACAACGACGGTTCTCCTGTTCCCGAAGGAGCGTCATACACTGTTACCTTCTCAAGAGGTAGTATTGTTACTCCGGATGCCGATCCCGCAAAGACTGGACATCAGGTTGAAGTCGTAGGTGGAACGATTGAGTTCCAGATACAATCTGACACGATTGCAATGCCCATCGTGGTCGGGCTAAGTTCAGACATCGGTTATGCCAAAGGGCAAATGTCAATACCGTTTTACAATGTCAACCCTCCACAGACACCTGTTTTACTGTCTCTCGAACCAGAACACCGTGCTATAAGGGTTACTTGGCAGCCTGTAGATCAAACGAGCATAGCCGGGTACAAAATATACTATAGCGTAAATAGAAGTGGTGTTCCTTATAATGGCACCTCCAATGTAAATGGTGAGAATTCACCAGTTGCTGTTGGAGTTACAGATTCTTATATTATAACTGGCTTGAACAACAGTGACAATTATTACATAACGGTTACCGCTGTTGATGTGTCTGGCAATGAAAGTCCATATTCAAACGAAATGCAAGCTCAGCCAGTCTTGCGGGCTGTGCAAAGTTTGAACATGGAACCCGTGGCAACCGGTATGAAACTAACCTGGCAGCCTTCATTTGGAGCAGAGAACTACAAGATTTACCGGGCCGATTCTCCTAATGCCCCGATTGGTGAGATGACATTAGTGGGTCAGACCAGCTCGTTGTTCTGGATTGACACATCAGTTCAAAGTAATAATAGTGGTTTCTACGTTGTGATTGCAGAGGGGTATTGATATGCGCAATGCTTCAAAAATAACGCTATTAGCCTTGTTCTTACTGGGGACGCTTACCTTGCAGGCGTCCCCCCAGGTACAGGATCTGAACGCAGCCCAGCGCACTGATGCAACCAGAATGGTGGATATCTATTTCAATATTATCCATGATCAGCCTGTCACAGTAAGTATCTATGCCTCCCAAGATAATGGAGTTACCTGGAACCTGCCGATAAATCATGTTTCTGGAGATGTTGGGCCAAACATCAGTCCTGGAAATGGCAAGCACATTGTCTGGAACGTCTTGGCTGAGCATCCGAACATTATCTATGACAATGTTGAACTTAAGGTCATTGCTAGTGATGGAACAATCTTGACAGATTTTATCATAGTTCAGGGCGGGACATTCACTATGGGAGACACTAGGGGAGTGGGGTCATATCTCGAGTACCCTGTCCATCAAGTTACAGTATCAACGTTCTATATAGGTAAGTATGAAGTAACACAGTTTGAATGGGCTAATGTCATGGGTTCAAATCCAGCAAGTGACTATGGTGTTGGAAACGATTACCCAGTATATAATGTGAGTTGGTATTCTGCTATTAAATATTGTAATCTAAGAAGTATCACAGAGGGGCTTACTCCAGTTTACTCCATATCAGGCACCACGAATCCCGTTAATTGGGGGGCCGTGCCAACATCAAACAATGCCACTTGGGATGCAGTTGTATGCAATTGGTCGGCAAATGGCTTTCGCTTACCAACTGAAGCTGAATGGGAGTATGCAGCAAGAGGTGCAACTAATTACCCGAATTATTTATATGCTGGTTCCGATGATGTAAATGCTGTGTCGTGGTATAGAAGTAATTCTGGCTTAGTAACCCATCTTATCGGCACGAAGAATCCAAACGGTCTCGGTATTTTTGATATGAGTGGAAACGTTTTGGAGTGGTGCTGGGACTGGTATAGCCAGTATAGTTCAACATCTCAAAACAACCCAACAGGTCCATCATTAGGAAGTTATAGAATCGGGAGAGGTGGTGAGTTTAGAAATAATGCTTGGGATAGCAGAATTACTAATCGTTATCCAGATTGTAGTCCTAGTGTGATTAGCCCTGTCATTGGGCTTCGCCTCTGCAGGAATTATAACTAGGAGGCTATTCCGTGTATATTAGACGAGTTCGATTTATACTGATAACAACATCTTTATTGCTACTTGGCTATAACCTCCAGGCAATTCCTTTAGTTAACAGTTTGGAGGCAGCCCAGCGCACTGATGCGACCAGGATGGTGGATATCTATTTCAATATTAGGCTCAAGTTCAATCATGGTGGGTAGAAAAAACTTG
>MTKY01051145.1_pt1 | contig 14836 bp, 14 predicted proteins | sample 1042731 | NCBI WGS metagenome assembly MTKY01 (sample SAMN06212206, study PRJNA360538) | anaerobic digester metagenome | biome: Wastewater treatment plant; material: sludge; isolation source: anaerobic digester fed with sludge from wastewater treatment plant | place: Denmark: WWTP Soeholt ... | reverse complement strand
GAACAGGGCTATGGCAGCGCCGTCACCCGCCGCGACCTCGCGCTCACCCCGCCCGCGCTGCTGACCGAAAGCTGGGTCGGTGCCAATTTTACCGACGATGCCGACCGCAGTGACGACCAGCGCGCCGTGCTCGCCCATTCGGATGAGCTGATCGCCGAACTCGAGGCCGCCGACACGATTGTCATCGGGGTTCCGGTTTACAATTTCGCCATCCCCGCCGCGCTCAAGGCGTGGGTCGACCAGATCGCCCGCGCCCGCCGCACCTTCCGCTACACCGAAACCGGCCCCGAAGGGCTGCTCAAAGGCAAAAAGGCCTATCTGGTCGTCGCATCGGGCGGCGTGCCGGTCGGCAGCGACTATGATTTCGCCACCGGATACCTCCGCCACGTCCTCGGTTTCGTCGGGATCACCGATGTCACTGTGATCGAGGCGGGCCAGCAGATGATGGACGGTGAAGCGGTGACACGCGCGACCGCCGCCATTGATGAACTGAAGCAGGTCGCCTGACATGTCGAAGCGCCTTCTGCCGAGCCTGTTCCTTTCGCACGGTTCGCCGATGATGGCGCTCGAACCCAGCCCGACGCGGGATTTCCTCGCCGGGCTGGGTAGCCTCTTCCCGCGCCCGCGCGCCATTCTGGTCGTGTCGGCGCATCATGACGCGGCGTATCAAGGCGGCCGCTCCGCGGTGACCGCTTCGCCTGCGCCGTCGACGATCCACGACTTCGGCGGCTTTCCGGACGAACTGTTCGCGATGCGCTACCCCGCGCCGGGCGATCCGGCGCTAGCGCACCGCATCGTCGGCCTGCTCGCCGACCATGGGGTCGCCGTGACCGCCGATCCCGACCGCGGGCTCGACCATGGCGCGTGGGTGCCGCTGTCGCTGATGTATCCGCAAGCCGACATTCCGGTCGTTCAGCTGTCGATCGCAGCGAACGCGCCACCCGAATGGCATTTCGCGCGCGGTCAGGCGCTGACGCCACTCCGCGATGACGGCGTGCTGATTATCGGGTCGGGCAGCATCACGCACAATTTGCGCGCGCTGTTTTCCGAGCGCCTCCCGATCGACGCCCCTGCGCCGACATGGGTCACCGGCTTCACCGACTGGATGGCCGATCGCATGGCGGCGGGCGCCGTCGACGATGTGCTGCATTGCGTCGAACGCGCGCCGCACGGTGCCGACAATCACCCGACCCCCGACCATATCCTGCCGCTGTTCGCCGCCATGGGCGCGGGCGGGAAGCAGTTCCATGCTGAGAGACTGCACCACAGTACCACTTATGGCTTGCTCGCGATGGACGTTTACGCTTTCGACTGAACGCCAGCCCGCCTATAGCGCGCCATGCTCCTTTCAGACCGTGTCCTGTTCCTCGATGGCGAGGCCCTCGTCATCGACAAGCCCGCTGGCCTCCCGGTCGACGCCCCGCGCGACGGCAGCATCAGCCTTGCGAATCATCTCGACCTGCTCAAGTTCGGCTTCAAGCGCTGGCCGCTTGCGGTGCACCGGCTCGACCGCGACACCTCGGGCTGCCTTCTGCTCGCGCGCAATCCCAAGGCGCATGGCCGCTTCACCCGCGCATTCGAGGACCGCGAGGTCGAAAAGCAATATCTGGCGATCGTCGACGGCGTACCCGACGCCGACAGCGGCACGATCAACCTGCCGCTGAACAAGGTGTCGAGCGCAGAGGATGGCTGGCGGATGGTCGGCGATCCGAAAGGCAAGCCGTCGATTTCGCATTGGGAAAAGCTGGCTGTGGTCGATGGCCGCAGCCTGCTGCGCTTTCGCCCCGAAACCGGCCGCACCCACCAGATCCGCGTCCACGCGCACGAAGGGCTGGGCTTCGCACTCGTCGGCGACCCCATCTATGGCCGTGGTGGGACGAAGACGCGCACGCTGCTCCACGCCGAACGGCTGGTCGTAAAACGTGACGTCAAGCCGTCAGTAATCGCCGAAGCGCCGTTCCCCGACGCCTTCGTCGCCTTGGGCTTTGCTGCGCCGGAGGGAGCGGAACCAACGCGTGGCTGAGATCCCCGAAAGCGCGATTTCGGAAAAGTTTCTCGCCGGGACGGGACCGGGCGGGCAGAATGTCAACAAGGTCGCGACCGCGTGCCAGCTGCGCGTCAATGTCTATGCGCTGGGGCTCGATCTCGAAACCTTCAAGCGCTTGAAAACACTCGCGGGCAGCCGGATGACGACCGACGGCGAGCTAATCATTCTGGCGCGCCGATATCGGACCCAGGAAGGCAACCGCGCCGATGCGCGCGAGCGGCTGTCGGCGCTGATCGACGCTGCGCTGGTGCGCCCCGAACGCCGGATTAAGACCAAGCCGAGCAAGGCCGCCAAAGCGCGCCGTGTCGACAGCAAGAAAGCGCGCAGCAGCGTCAAGGCCGGACGTGGACGGGTGCGCGGGTCCGACTGAAACGCTCACGATGACAAGTCTTTACCGTCTCGACGCTCCCGCCGCCGCGATCGCCGCGGCGTTTGCTGCCGAGGCGGGCGAAGACCCATGGACCGGCGATTATGTCGCCACCGGTCGGCCCGCGCCGGTGATCGTCAGCGACGGCCGCGGCGGCGCGCGCCGTTTCCTGCGCCCAAAGCTGTGGGGCGTGCCGCCCCCGCCGCGCGGCGACCGGCCGGTGACGCATGTCCGCAACCTGCAAAGCCCGTTCTGGATCGGGACGCTGCGCCACGCCGAACTGCGTTGCCTGATCCCCGCCACCGCCTTTGCCGAGTGGTCGGGACTGGAGGGTGCGCGCCGCCAGCGCTGGTTTTCGGTGCCGTCGCTGCCGATCTTTGCCTTTGCCGGCATTCACCGTCAGGGCGAGGACTGGCCCTGTTTTGCAATGCTCGCCACCGATCCCAACCGGCTGGTCGGCCAGTATCAGCCGCATGCGATGCCGGTGATCCTGCACCCCGACCAGCATGCCACGTGGCTGAGCGGTGAATGGCGCGACGCGCTAGCGCTTGCCGCCCCCTTTCCCGGCCAATTGATGACGGTCGCAGACACGCCGCCAATGTAGGCAAAATTCACCATGTCTCTTCACTTCGAGGTAACCACCGACGCGCTAGAAGCGTGGAAATGAACATATAGGACTGGGACCAAAGCAGTGCTGGGCAATCGCATCATCGAAACCAAACGACCCGCCGTCACCGGCCGCCGCGCCGAACGGGCACCCGTGAAAGGGCGCGCGCGCTATCGCGAGCCGGGGCTGAACCCCTTTGACGTTGAATTGTTCGACCTGTCGTCGACCGGCTTTCGCATGGTCACCTTTTTCCGCCCGCAGATCGGCAAGCATATCTGGGTCAATCTGCCCGGGTTGCAGCCGCTCGAAGCGGTCGTGCGCCGCGCCGACGGCAACAGCTATGGGTGCGAGTTCGTCGATCCATTGCATCCGTCGGTGGCGAAGCATTTGCAGGTGAAGCTGCGCTAATCGGTCGTATCAATCGGCCGTCATTGCGAGAAGCCGAAGGCGACGCGGCAATCCAGAGCAGCGCGAGTCCGCCTCCGGATTGCTTCGCTTCGCTCGCAATGACGACAGGGTTTAGCCCTCCGCTTTTTCCGACTTCTTCAAAATATGCTTCCACTCCTCAGGCGTCACGCGCCCGACTGACAGCCGCGACTGGCGGATCAAATCCATGTCGGCGAGCTTCGGATCGGCCTTGATCGCCGCCAGCGTCACCGGATGCGTCAACGCTCGCACCGGTTCGACGCGCACCACGACCCACGGCGCGCCTTCGTCAGCGGTCGGGTCGGGGAACGCCGTTTCGGTGACGCGCATGATCCCGACGCATTCCTTCCCGATATTGCTGTGGTAAAACAACGCTTCGTCACCGATCTGCATCGCTTTCAGATTGAGCTTGGCAGTGTGGTTGCGCACCCCGTCCCAGATGCCGGTGCCTTCGCGCAACAGCTGCTCCCACGGATAGGCGTCGGGTTCGGATTTCATCAGCCAATATGATTTTGCCATGCCGCTCTCTTAGCAAGCATCGGCGGTTTGAAAAGAGCGAGCCTCTTTCCCTGCCCCGCCGACACCCCTACATGCGGGAACAGAGTCGCGGTCGCCCAAGCGCCGCCCCAAAATGGATGATGATATGACCGCCGCTGTTCCCACCATTTCGATGTCGCTTCCCGCCGACGAGTTCGCCCGCAATTTCGGCGCCTCGTTCGAACGCTTCGGCTTTGCGATGATCACCGATCATGGCATCGACCCGGCGCTGATCGACGATGCCTGGGACAAAGCGAAAGCCTTCTTCGCGCTGCCCGAAGACACCAAGCGCGCCTATCACATCCCCGGCGGCGGCGGCGCGCGCGGCTACACGCCGTTCGGGACCGAGATCGCCAAGGGCGCTAAGGAAGTCGACCTCAAGGAATTCTGGCACGTCGGCCGCGACCTGCCCGCCGGACACCGCCTCGCCGCGCAGCAGCCAAACAATGTCTGGCCCTCCGAGGTCGACGGATTTCGCGCCGTTTATGACAAATTGTTCGCCGAGTTCGACCGCGTCGGCGGGCAATTGCTGTCGGGCATCGCCCGCTACCTCGGCCTCGCGCCCGATTTCTTCGACGACACGGTGCTCGACGGCAACAGCGTGATGCGCCTGCTCCACTACCCCCCCGTCGAAGCGCCCGCAAAAGGCATCCGTGCCGAGGCACATGAGGATATCAACACGATCACGCTGCTGCTCGGCGCCGAAGAAGCAGGCCTCGAAATCCTCGACAAGGATGGCAGCTGGCTCCCGGTCAGCCCGCCGCCGGGTGCGATGGCGGTCAATGTCGGCGACATGCTCCAGCGGCTGACCAACAACAGGCTCCCCTCCACCACCCACCGCGTCCGCAACCCCGACGCGGGCCGGGCGAGCGTGGCGCGTTACTCGATGCCGTTCTTCCTGCACTTCCGTTCGGACTATCCGATCGAGACGCTCGAAAGCTGCATCGATGAGGCGCATCCGAACCTGTATCCGACGCCGATTACGGCGGATGCGTATCTGCAGGAACGTCTGCGCGAGATCGGGTTGAAGAAGTAGCCGATCTGAAACAGGAAAGACGGCGCTGGAATGCCAGCGCCGACCCCGGCATTCACTGCCCTTGGTAAAGTGACCGCGCGTATTGCAGCCTGCGAACACTTGATGCGTCAAACTCTCGGCGGTCTAGAGGTTGAAGCGGCAAAGCGGGCCGGGAATGCCGGTCCGGACCGATTCAAATCCTACACCGCGAAAATGCGCAAAGGGGACTTTGGTCAATTGTCCCACCGCCTCCGAACGAAGTTCAAACTTCCTGACGATCCTTGGCTCCAAATCTTAAAGGACGCCAAAGAAATGCAAAATGCAGTAGCGCATGATTTTTGGTCGCCAAATTATGCGCTTCTTCGATCTGAAACTGGAATTGAGATTATCGTTCGGCATTGCAATTTGCTCACGAGTCATTTCCAATATCTCGGCGAAGAACTGTTGCATGTGACAGGCTTGGGTTTGCAGGCTTCTCTTCAAACGATCGACGATCCTGGATTTATCGAAGATACGATTGTGGGTTTCGACGAGAAGCTGATGGCGGCCGACGTCGCCAGCGCGAATCTGCGACCGTGGGTTCACGCGATCAGCGCGGCCCTACCGCCCCTCCCAATAATCAAACACCGCCTGCTGCTGCTCGCGGATAAACCGCGCCGCCGCGGCGCCCTCCCACGGCCCGTCATAGCCGAGCAGCAGCGCCATACCGCCGACCCACCAACCCTGCCCCGGCAGCCGATCCGATTCCCGCACCACCAGCACCGCGAGATCGGGTTCGCCGTCGAGCGCGCACAGCCGGTCGACCTCGGCCAAGGTCTTGCACACGGCGCGCATCTTGGGTCGGGTGAAGCGAAACCCCAGGTCGCCGAGCAGTTCGGAGTAGCTGACCGCGCGGCCTTCGCGCGCGGCATCGGTCAGGATCGCGCGGATGCGCGGGGCGTCGCCGAGGGCGCTGGCGTCGGCGGCCAGCGCCGCACCGCCTAAACCTTGGTCTTTGGCGGCCATGGAATGAATCCGGAGGTTCGCGCGACATAGGCGGCATAGTCGGGCCGCGTCTTGTGCAGCCCTTTTTCGAGCAGCGCCTTGCCCGACCATTTGGTGAGGGTGAAGGTCAGGAACACCGGCCCGATCACGCTGGCCAGCGCGACCCACGGCCCGATGTCGGCGGCGATCAGCCACAGCCCCCACCATGTCAGTGCGTCGCCGAAATAATTGGGATGGCGCGTGTAGCGCCACAGCCCGGTGTCGAGCACCTGCCCCTGGTTCGCGGGATTCTTGCGAAACGCATCGAGCTGCGCATCCCCGATCGTCTCGAACGCGATGCCGATCAGCGCCGCAACGACGCCGATAGCGGCGAGGAGGCCGACGCCGCTCGCCGCCGCGCCGCCGCTCGCCCAGATGCCGATCTGCGTCGGCAGGCAGGTGACGAACAGCAACGGCGCTTGGGTCAGGAAAACGGTGAGCAACGCCGCCTTGGCCCAGCTCCACTTTTTTGTTTCGATCGTGCGCGACAGGATCTTGGTATAGCGCGGATCTTCGCCATGCTCGACCCAGCGCAGCCCCAGATGGATCGCCAGCCGCAGCCCCCACAGGCTGGTGAGGCCGAGCAGCAATTTGGCATGCAGCGCGTCCGATCCCGCCTGCCACGCCGCACCCCATGCCAGCAGCACCATGCCGAACGCCCAGAAGGCATCGATGAACGACACGTCGCGGATCGCCACCGAGATCGCCCACAGAATCAGGGTCACCCCAAGCAATCCGGCGAAATTAAGTGCCAGCAGCAAGAGCAGGTCGGTCATGCGCACATCTCCATCTCAGGTTCGTCGTCGCCGACAATATCATCGATCGAGCGCACCGCGCGGTCAGGAATTTTGGGGACGCAGGTGCGATACACCTCGAGCACCTTGAGCATATCGGCGCGAAAATCGCCGCTGGGCCAGATCAGCGGGCCGAGGCCGCCGGTCTTGGTGCCATAGTCCATGAATCCGACGACCATCGGCACCTTTGCCGCCAGCGCGATCTGATAAAAACCCGTGCGCCATTTCGTCGTCTTGCCGCGTGTCCCTTCGGGCGCGACGGTCAGCATGAATTCGGCGCGGCGCGCGAATTCGGCGACCATCTGCTCGACGACATTGCCGCCGCCGCGGCGATCGACCGGCACCCCGCCCATCTGCTTCATGAAGCCGCCGAGCGGCCAGCGGAACAGCGACAATTTGCCCATGAAATGTGCGCGCAGCCCCAGGTCGGCGGTGAGGCCGAGGAAATTGACGAAATCCCAGTTGCTGGTGTGCGGCGCCGCGATCAGGATGAAGCGCCGTGGTTCGGGCACCTGTCCCAATGCGCGCCAACCGCGCGCCCGATACATCGCCAGCAGCAATCGCCGCACCATCCGCGCCACCGGCCCCGGTGGAACATCGCTAATCGTCGTCACGCCGTCTCCTCTACCCGGCGCACGGCTTGCGCGAAAGATCGGGGCTTCGCAAGGGGGCGCGATGACGGGTTGCGGCCCGCGGCGCTTTCTGCTCCCTTCGTCGGCCGAACCAGGGAGGGAAGTACGATGAAAATCCTGGCTGCGCTGCTGTTGTCCACGCTGGCGGTGAGCACGCCCGCGCTCGCCGCCGACCCGGCACCGCGCCCCGACCAGCTGGCGTTTCGTGAAATCTACGAGGAACTGGTCGAAACCAACACGACGCTGTCATCGGGCAGTTGCACGCTGGCCGCCGAGCGCATGGCGGCGCGATTGAAAGCGGCAGGGATCCGGGACGCCCAGCTGACCTTGTTCGCGACCCCCGAAAAGCCGAAGGAGGGCGGCCTTGTCGCCGTCTATCCTGGCACCTCGAAGAGTGCAAAACCGATCCTGTTGATCGCGCATATCGACGTCGTCGAGGCGAAGCGCGAGGATTGGGAGCGCGACCCATTCGTGATGGTCGAGGAAAACGGCTATTTCTATGGCCGGGGCGCCGCCGACGACAAGGCTCAGGCGGCGGTGTGGGTCGACACGCTGATCCGCTTCCAGAAGGCGGGGTACAAGCCCAAACGCACCGTCAAGATGGCGCTGAGCTGCGGCGAGGAAACCAATGGCGCGTTCAACGGCATCGAATGGCTGGCGGCGAACAAGCGCGACCTGATCGACGCCGAATTTGCGCTTAACGAGGGCGGCGGCGGCGACAGCGACGGGAAAGGCAAGGTGATCGGCCAGTCTGTGCAGGTCGGCGAAAAGACCTTCGCCAACTTCCGCCTCGAAACGCGCAACCCCGGCGGTCACAGCTCGGCGCCGGTCCCCGCCAACGCGATCTACCAGCTCGCGCGCGCGGTGACGAAGATCGAGGAGTATCGCTTTCCGCTCGAAATGACCGCCACGACGCGGCGCTTCTTTGCCGAGGCGGGCGCGGTGCGCGGCGATGCGACCGGCGCCGCGATGGTCGCGCTCGCCAAGAACAACGATGACAAGGATGCCGAGGCGATCGTCAACAAGGATCCGTTTCTGCACAGCAATTTGCGGACCACCTGCGTCGCGACCTTGCTCGACGGTGGCCACGCCGCCAACGCGCTGCCGCAGCGCGCCGGGACCAATATCAACTGCCGCATCTTTCCGGGGCACAGCATCGAATCGATCAAGGACGAGCTGGCGAAGGTGATCGGCGACCCCGGCGTCACCATCACCCAGCTGCCTCCCAAACGCCCCGCCCCGCCCGCACCGCCGCTCGATCCCAAGATCATCGGCCCGATGGAAAAACTGGTCGCAAAATATTGGCCGGGGCTGAAGGTCATCCCGTCGATGGCGAATGGCTATACAGACGCGACCTTCCTGGGTGCGGTCGGCATCCCGACCTATGGCATCCCTGGCTTGTGGGGCGACCCGGACGGAAATGGCGTCCATGGCCTCAACGAACGGATGGAAGTGAAATCGGTTTATGTTGGGCGCGACTATATGTTCGATCTGGTGAAGGCCTATGCGGATTAGCCGTTGCTGAGCCGACCACTGGAACGAACTGGCAATGACCGCTGCGGACATCGATCTTCCCTGCGGCGAAGCGATGGGGAGGATCGGCCGGATGCCGCTCCTTATTTCAGACCGCCCCAATCGACGCCAACCGACGCCTCACCGGTCCGGCCGTGCCAACCGATGCACCGGCCCGAACTGCGCAACCGCTGCGCCGACGAACGGCAGCGCGACGAGCCATAGCCGCACCCCGGTCACACCTTCGGGGCTCGCAATGCTGATCGCCGCCGTGGCGCCGAGCCCCGCGCAGATGAGCAGCAGCCCGACGATCAGCCGCCAGTGCGGGACCGACCTGCCGCTGCCGCTCGCGCGCTCGTGGCGCGCAAAAGCCATGATCAGCGGAAAGAGCGTCACGATATAGAGGGCGAACCAGATCGGCCGGGTGAGCCACCACGCCGCGCTGCCCGGAGCGACGCCGAGGCCGATCCCGCCGAGCAGCCATGCCGCGATCATCACGAGCACAAACGCGGTGAGGTGCCACAGATAGATCGTCATGATCATTCCGTTGACGAGCACCACCGCGGTCCAGAGGCGTAAATTTTCGAGCATCCGCCGCCCCACTGGTTCCAGCGCAAGCGCGAAACCGCTTTGGGCGATGCCCAACGCAAGCAAGGCCAGCGTCGGCGGCATCGAATTGCTGAGCCCGCTCCCCGGCACGCCAATCATGGCGACCGGATAAGGTCCAAGGCCGACGAGGAGACCGAGCGCAAGCAGTCCGCCGAAGCCCCACGGCAGCGCCCTGCCCGGCGCCAGCCTCCCTTCGCTCCAGGCAAAGCCGAGCTGGTGGATCGCCAGCCAGACGAACGCGAAGTTGAGGAAATTTACGTGAGGGACATCGAAGCGTAGCGATACGACATCGATCGCGACTGCGGCCGCGACAAACATCCAGAAGGATGCGAACCCCCAGCGCTTCCAAGCCCTCCATGTCAGCGGCACCCCCGCCGCGACCATCAGATACACCGCGAGGAACCACACCGGGATCAGCGCCAGTTGCGCCGCCATCGCAACCACGCCGCGCTCGATACCCAACATCGTGCCGAACAGGGCAACGATCGTCCAGATCAGGAACAGCGGTAGCACCGGGTTGATCAGCCGCTGCAGCCGTCCGCTGTACCAGCTGTCATAACTGCCGCCTTTTCGCAGCGTCGCCGCCCACGACATGCCGTTCGAAAACCCGCCAACAAGGAAGAACAGCGGCATCACCTGAAACCCCCAGGTCAGCCACTGCGTCCACGGCAAGATACCGAGCAGGTGCCCGCCCTCGACCGCGCCATCCTTCATATAGGGCGCAGCGACCAGCCAATGCCCGACGACGACCGCGAGGATCGACAGAGCGCGGAGGAAATCGACATAGCGATTTCGTTCCGGCGGTGCCTGCTCCGCCATCTCTTTGGCGCGCGACCAGACACTTTTGCGAACGGCGCCAGTGGTTTCGTTCAAAATGTCGTCCCTCTTGAGATTGTTCGCACAAGCTAGTGTCGCTCAACACTAACGCAAGCCTTTGCCTTGGCGCGCCAGCCTTGCTATCGCGCCGCGACCATGGCGACCACCACCGACGATCCCGACAATCTTGAACCCGTCCCCGGCATGACCGACACGCCGTTCGGCAGCGCGCTGTCCGAACGCTATCTGGTCTATGCACTGTCGACAATCACCGCGCGCTCGCTGCCCGATCTGCGCGACGGCTTGAAGCCCGTCCACCGCCGCCTCTTGTGGGCGATGCGCGCGATGCGGCTCGATCCGTCGCAGGGTTACAAGAAATCGGCGCGCGTCGTCGGCGACGTCATCGGCAAATTCCACCCCCATGGCGACGTCGCGGTTTACGACGCGATGGTCCGCCTCGCGCAGGATTTCTCGCTGCGTTACCCGCTCGTCGACGGCCAAGGCAATTTCGGCAATATCGACGGCGATAATGCCGCCGCCTATCGCTACACCGAGGCGCGGCTGACACGCGTCGCGGTCGATCTGATGCAGGGTCTTGACGAAGGTACGGTCGATTTCAAACCGACCTATAATGGCGAGGATGAAGAACCTGAAATCATGCCGGGGCTGTTCCCCAACCTGCTCGCCAATGGCGCGAGCGGGATCGCGGTCGGCATGGCGACGAACATCCCGCCGCATAACGCCGCCGAGGTGATCGGCGCCGCGCTGCTGCTGATCGAGAACCCGCAGGCCGAGCTGTCCGAACTTCTCGAGCATGTCAAAGGCCCCGATTTCCCGACCGGCGGCATCGTCGTCGACAGCGCCGAGACGATCGCCCACGCCTATGCCACCGGCCGCGGCGGTTTCCGCGTCCGCGCGCGTTTTTCGATCGGCAAGGCCGACAGCGTGTGGGAAGACAGCGGGATTGAGAAGTTGCCCGGCGGCACTTGGCAGCTGGTGATCAGCGAGATTCCCTATGGGGTCGCCAAGGGCAAGCTGATCGAGCAGATCGCGCAGTTGATCGCTGACAAAAAACTGCCGATCCTCGAGGATGTGCGCGACGAAAGCGCCGAAGATCTGCGCATCGTCATCGAACCCAAGAGCCGCAACGTCGACCCCGAGATCCTGAAGGAAAGCCTGTACCGGCTGACCGACCTTGAGAGCCGCTTCGCGCTTAACCTCAACGTGCTCGACGCGACACGCACGCCGAAAGTGATGGGACTGCACCAGCTGCTCACCGAATGGCTGCAGCATCAGATCGTCGTGCTGGTCCGCCGCGCGCAGCACCGCATTGCCAAGATCGACGACCGGTTGGAGCTGGTTGCGGGTTACATCATCGCCTTCCTCAACCTCGACCGGATCATCGAGATCATCCGCACCGAGGATGAACCCAAGCCGGTAATGATCGCAGAATTCATCCTGACTGACCGGCAGGCCGAAGCGATATTGAACATGCGGCTGCGCAGCTTACGCAAGCTGGAGGAAATGGAGCTTAAGCGCGAGCAGGCGGACCTCACCGCCGAGCGCGAGGAGCTGGTCAAACTGGTCGAAAGCCCTCAGCGCCAGCGCACCAGGCTGCGCAAGGATCTGGAAAAGCTGCGCACGGTGTACGGCCTCGACACGTTGCTCGGCGCGCGACGCACGACAATATCCGAAGCCGCGCCGGCACGTGACATTCCGCTTGATGCGATGATCGAGAAGGAGCCGGTGACGGTGATCCTGTCGAAACGCGGCTGGATTCGAGCCCAGCGCGGCCATGTCGCCGCCGACCAGTGGGCCGAATTCAAGTTCAAGGAAGGCGACGAACTGCTGTTCGCCGCGCACGCCCAGACCACTGACAAGCTGCTGATCGCGGCGAGCGACGGGCGGTTCTTTACCATCGGCGCCGATAAGTTGCCCGGTGGTCGCGGGTTCGGCGAACCTCTGCGGCTTATGGTCGACATCGACCCCGAGGCACGGATCGCCGCGATGATTCCGGCGAGCGCCGACGGCCGACTGCTGCTCGCCTCGTCAAGCGGGCATGGGTTTATCGCGCAAATGGCAGAGGTGGTCGCTGAAACGCGCAAGGGCCGCAACGTCGTCAACCTCAAGACCGGCGCCCAGCTTGCTGTCGTGCGGCCGATCGCTGCCAGTGACGACAGTGTCGCGGTGGTCGGCGAAAATCGCAAGCTGGTCGTGTTTCCGATCAACGAAGTGCCGGTGATGGCACGTGGTCAGGGCGTCATGCTGCAACGCTATCGGGATGGCGGACTGTCCGACGCGGTCAGCTTCGCCTTTGCCGACGGGCTAAGCTGGGCGATGGGCGGCGATACGGGGCGGACGCGGACCGAGACCGACCTTGTCCCTTGGCGCGTCGCGCGCGGCGCTGCGGGGCGGATGCCACCGACCGGCTTCCCCCGGAACAATCGCTTCGGCTGACCGCATTTTCACTTTGCCGTAAATCGCTTCTTTACTCTCGGCCCCTTAGGTCATGGCCAATGGGGAAAGGTCGCACAAAACCCGCTGTTATGCCACTTGATCGAACCGGTGAAGACCGGCCCTTGCTGTTCGTCGGCTGGATCGACGCGCTCCCGGTGCCAGCGGCGCTGATCCGCCCGCTCGCGCGCGGCAATTTTCGCTTGCACGCCAGTAACGCGGCGTTCGACCGGCTGAGCCTGTCACCAGTCGGCGCCGACGCCCCGATACAGCTGTTGCGCGCGATCGAACGCGCGGCGCAATCACCCGCCGACACGCAAGAATTCAGCTGTCAGCTGGGGGATGGCGTCGCCGCGCGCGATCTGCGCGGATCGATAGGGCCGCTGCCAACCGAATCGGGTGACGAAAGCCTGTTCCTGTTGACGCTTATCGACCGCACCCAGGAAATGATGACCGAGCGCAATCTGCGCCGCGAGCTGGTGTCGGACAGCCTGACCGGGCTGCCCAACCGCGCCGGCTTCGAAGAAATGGTCGAACAGCGCGGCGTCACCGACGGCATCGGCGCTGATCATGCCGTCCTGCTTCTCGACCTCGCGCGCTTCAGCCGCATCAACGAACATATCGGCCCGATGGCGGGCGACGAACTGATCATCACCGTCGCACGGCGGCTGAAATCGAGCCTGCGCAGCGGCGACATCTTGGCGCGCACCGGCGGCGACGAATTTGCGATTTCGACCCGCGTTGCAGGCGGGCGCGCCGATGTGCGCGAAATGGCACGTCGCATCCGCGGCTGTTTTGACCATCCGTTCCGCATCGGCGAGCTCAAGGTCAGCGTCGATTGCGCGCTTGGCTGTGCAATCCAGCCTGCGACCGAAGCCGATGTCGCCGACCAGATCCGCCATGCCCAGATCGCGCTGAAGCGCGCCAAGCAGACCGACCGCATCGAAATTTACGAACCCGAATCCGCGATGTTGTCGGACAATCGCTTCGGGCTCGAAACCGAACTGCGCAACGCGATTGAGGAAGACCGGCTTCACCTCGCGTTCCAGCCCCTGATCGAGCTGGCGACCGGCAAGGTCGCCGGGTTCGAAGCGCTCGCGCGCTGGGACAAGCAGGATGGGCATTCGATTTCGCCCAGCGAATTCATCCCGATTGCTGAGGATTCGGGCCTGATCGTGCCGCTCGGCCAGTGGGCGATCGGCAAGGCCGCGGCGGTGCTCGCCGATTGGGACAAGGCGAACGACGGCAAGACGGTCGATTGCTATGTCTCGGTCAATGTGTCGGCGATCCAGCTGCTACGCGACGATGTGGCGGCGGTGGTGCGAGGCGCGCTCGCAAAGCACAAGATCGGCGGCGAGCGATTGATGATCGAACTTACCGAAAGCGCGATTATCGGCGATCCCGACCTTGCCTTGTCGGTACTCAGCGAGTTGAAGGCGCTCGACGCGCGCGTCGCGATGGACGATTTCGGCACCGGCTATTCGAACCTTGCCTATCTGCAGCGCCTGCCGCTCGACGTGCTCAAGATCGATCGCAGCTTTGTCGAACATATGGTCGACGACCGCGACAAGGTCGCGATCGTCCGCACGATCCAGAGCCTCGCCGAAGTGCTGGGAATGAAAACCACCGCCGAAGGGGTCGAGACCGCCGACCAGGCGCGGCTGCTGTCGGCGCTCGGCTGCGATTTCGGGCAGGGCTATTTGTTTGCACGGCCGCTGGAAGGCGCTGCGGCGCTCGATTTCTGGCGTCAGTCGCTGGTGCGCCCGATCTTCTGATCGACCAGTTCGGCGACACGGTCGGCGTCGGGGAAATCCTCGGCGACATAGTTGCTCGCCCAGTCAAAGCCGGTCGACAAATAGGTCAGCGTCACCGTCACCCGCTGCGCCGCCGGACTTCGCGTCGTCACCGACAGCGTCGGTTTGGCAGTCAGACCTGCGGGCAGGCCATCATAGATGATCGATTCGGGCAAGCCGGTGCAGCGAAGCGACTCATATCCT
>MTKY01048611.1_pt1 | contig 14840 bp, 12 predicted proteins | sample 1042731 | NCBI WGS metagenome assembly MTKY01 (sample SAMN06212206, study PRJNA360538) | anaerobic digester metagenome | biome: Wastewater treatment plant; material: sludge; isolation source: anaerobic digester fed with sludge from wastewater treatment plant | place: Denmark: WWTP Soeholt ... | reverse complement strand
TCGGTGGATCGGCCACGGCCGTGACGGAGACGTCATCGGCCACCGCGGCCGAGCACAATGTCACCAGGATTGCCGTTATGAACGCGCCGGAGCGATACACCGTCTACCAGTCCTTGCCGTGCGGCGTCGAGCGGGTTGGTTCCTTCGGCTTGCGCAGAGCCTTCTGCAGCTGCTTGTCTTCCTCCGAAAGCCCGCTCAGCAGGCGCTCGGCGTCCTTTTTCGACATTTCGCCTGCGGTTGGCTGCGGGCGCTGCTGCTCGTCGCGCCCCTGGTCCTTGCCCTGCTGCTGATCCTGCTCATCCTGCTGAGGCTTCTGCTCCTGCTCGCCCTGCTGGTCGTCCTTCTGCTGGTTCTTCTCCTGCTGCTGGTCCTTCTTCTCCTGCTGCTTCTTGTCGTCCTTGTCCTGCTGCTGTTGCTGCTGTTGCTGCTGCTGCCGGCGCTGTGCCAGCTCAAGGTTCCATTTGGCGTCGATGTCGTCCGGTTGCAGGTACAGGGCGCGCTTGTAGTGCTCAATGGCCTCGTCCGCTTTGCCCTGCTGCAGGTATCCGTTGCCGGTGTTGTACTCGGATTTCTGCTGCAGCTGCCCCGTCGTCTCTCTGGCGAGCTTCTGGAAGCGCCTGATGGCCTCGTCGAGCTGTCCGGCCGCGTACTGGGCGCATGCGGCGTTGAACTCGAGTTCGCGGCGTTCGGGGTGCTGTTTGGCGGCCGAGGCATAGGCATCCGCCGCTTCGGCGTACTTCTTCGCCCTGAAGAGCTTGTCTGCCTCCGTCCACTCGTTGCGGAGCCCGCACCCCGTGAGCAGGGCGATGAGAATGCAGAAGGCCACTACGGGCAGGCTTCTACTCCGCATACTCACCACGCTCCCGTGGGACGACGCGCTGCTCGGCGATGAGCGCCTCGGCGGCCAGCAGCAGTATCGCTATCAGGAGTGGCCACTGGAAGCGCTGACCGTAGTCCGTATACACGTATGTCCCAACCTGTATCCCCTCGAGGCTCTCGAGCCTCGTCGAGATATGTGCGATGGAGCTGGGCTCGTCGATGCGCTTGTAGAGGCCGTTGCCGGCCCTGGCAAGCTCCTGGAGAGCGGGCTCGTTGAGCTGCGAGATGACCACCTCTCCACGCTCGTCGCGCTTGAAGTCGGCGACGGCCCCACTGTCTTCTACCATGGGCAGCGGCTCGCCTTCAGGGGTGCCGACGCCCAGGACCATGATGGCGGCGCCGGTCTCGCGGTTGAGCTTGTTGGCGGCCTCAAGCGCCCCGGGGGCGTGGTCCTCGCCGTCACTGAGCAACAGCATCGCACGATGCTTGCCCTCCGCCTGGCCGAGTATCTCGCCCGCGATGCGCATCGCCTCTCCGACGGCGGTGCCCGGCTGGGGCGTCGATGAGAGCGTAACGGAATCAAGGAACATCAGGGCTGCATCGTGATCCACCGTCAGGGGGCAGTACTTGTATGCAGCGCCGGCAAACACGACAATCGATACCCTGTCATTGGCCAGTCTGTTGATGATCTCGTATGCGGCCTTCTTGGCGGCCTCCAGGCGGCTCGGTTCGACATCGCGGGCGGCCATGCTCAGACTGGTATCGATGGCGATGACAATCTCGGCGCCCTTGCGGCGTGCTTTCTCCATCCTCTGCCCGACCATCGGCTGGGCGAGGGCCAGCACCAGCATCGCGACTGCTCCTGCAAAGAGGGCGAACTTGAGGTGTCTGCGGCGGGTAATCGAGCGCAGGCCGAGACGAGACTCGGTCAGGTCGGGGCAGAACAGCTCGAGCGCGATGCGGCGCCGCCGCATGGCGTACAGATGCAGGAGTACGAGCCCCGGCAGCAGCCACAGCCACGCGAGTGCAGACGGATTGCCCCACCGGAAGAACTCAACCATCGCGCTACGGCGCCTTTCTGAGAGCTGTGGATGCCAGCAGGAACTGCACGGCGAGCAGGGCCAGCGCCGGCCACACGAAGCGACCGTACAGCTGCCGGTACTCGGTCTGCCTGGCTCCCAGGTATTCGGACTTCTCCATCGCATCGATCTGTCTGTATATCTCGCGCAACGCCTTCTCGTCGGTTGCGCGGAAGTACTCGCCGGTATCCCCCGCAACCTGGCGCAGCATCTCTTCATCGAGCTCGGGCCCAACCCCGGCGAGGCCCCTGCCTGCCAGCTGTGCGGCCTGTGAACTGCCCACTCCGACGGCGTAGATTTTGATGCCAAGAGCAGAAGCGGCGCGGGCCGCGGTCACCGGGTCTATCTCCCCGGCGTTGTTCGCTCCGTCGGTCAGGAGGATGATGACCTTGCTGCGCGCTTCAGAGCTGCGCAGTCGGTTCGCGGCGGTCGCGATGGCCATGCCGATGGCCGTTCCGTCATCCAGCATGCCGATACTGACGTCGCCCAGCAGGTTGGTCACCATCCGGTGGTCCGCGGTCAGCGGGGCCTGTGTGAACGCCTGCCGCGCGAACACGACCAGGCCAAGGCGGTTGGCGCCGGCGCCGGCAATGAAGTCGGCCAGCACCTGCCTGGCCGCCTCAACGCGCGACTTGCCGCCCATGTCGGGGGTGCCCATACTGCCGGAAATGTCCAGTGTCAGCACGATGTCGATGCCCGCACCGGCGATGCGCTTGACGCCGACGGCTACCTGTGGGCGTGCCAGGCCCACGACGAGGAGCCCCAGTGCCAACACCTGCAGCAGCGGCAGCATTCTGACGGCGCCAATGCGCCGACTCGACCGCGCCGGCCTGAGCAGCGCCAGGTTCGGGTACCGCACCCTGGCACTGCCTGCGCGAACGGCCCGTACCTGCCGGTAGGCGATGTAGGCGACACCGACGAGCCCGATCAGCATCCAGGGATGCTCGAAGCTCATGCGACCGCCTCCTGCTCCTGCGCCGGGTCGGGGACCTTGCCGCGCTCAAGCAGGTCGAATGCGGCATCCAGGTCGGCATAGGCGGCACTATCCTCCGGGATCCACCTGGCGAACTTCACCAGGTCTCCGCGGGCGAGCAACGCAATCAGATCGCGCTGCCAGTCGTCGGGCAGGTCACTGCGCCGCAGGTCGTGCCGGATGAGCGCCGTGGTCGCCTCCATGGCTTCGATGTGCGCGCGATGCTCGAGCCATCGTCGCAGCGTGTCCCCCACCTCAGAGTAGAAGTCCTTGAAGCGGCCGGCGGCGATGAGCTTGCCATCTCGCAGGGCCGTCAGCGCCGCCAGCGCGCGCTCATGCGGTGTGAGCTCGCGTTCCGCGGTCTCGGTCCGAGAACGCCGTCGCCGCAGCCAGAGCCACACCAGCGCCGCAAGCGCGGCAAGCACCAGCAGGGCAATCAGCGCCGCGAAGACCCACGAGTGCCACCACGGGCGGATCATCAGGGGGCCGAAGATGGGCTTCATCTGCGCGTCCGGTCCGGGCAACACACTGCTGACACTGACCTTCACCGGCGGCGCGAGATACTTGTCCGCTTGCGGCTTGCCGTCGACGGTGCGCTTCGCCTCAATCGTCAGACCGGCGATCTCAAACTCGCCCACCTGGAAGCCGACCAGTTGGTAGCGTAGCGTGAACTGCTTCATACCGCCGGTAGATGGGCTCTCCTCCGACGCGTAGTCCCGTATCTCGAACGGCGGCAGCTCAGTCTCGTTGCCCGGAAGGCGGGGAACGCTGTCCTCAGGGACGGTCAGCGTCACCACGTACCAGAAGGGATCGCCGACGGTCAGTGTCGGTGGCGCCTCGAGCGTCGCGTTGGCGCTTCCGGCAAGGCCCGGAGAGGGCTGTGCGGCAGGCGCCGCCCCATCCGGCGCCTGCGCGCAGACTGTGACGGGGGCGCCAAGCAGGGCCATGGCGACAGCCAGGGCCAATGTGTGGCGAGCCGGGCGTCTCATCGGCGCCTCCGAGCGCGGCGGTCGAAGAGCTCCATGAGCGGCATAATGGGCGAGGACCCCGCGCTGACGGCAATGTAGTCGGCGCCGGAGGCGTTGATCGCGCGGCGGCGCTCCTCGGTCTGCGCTTCAGCCAAGGCACCAAATCGCCGCGAGACGCCACCTCCAAGATCGACCACCGCGGCCCGCCCAGTCTCGGCGTCCTCGACCTCGAGCAGCCCTACAGCGGGCAGATGGCGTTCGCGCGGATCGTAGACCTCGATGGCGATCACGTCGTGATTGCGGGCCGCGGTGCTGATAGACCGCAGGTAGTCCTCATCGTGGAAGTCCGAGATCACGAAGAAGATGGCCTTGCGGCTGAGTATCCTGGCGGCGTAATCGACTGCGTCGGATATGTTCGTGCCTCTGGAGCGGGGCTGGAAGTAGAGGATATCGCGGATCAGCCTCAGCACCTGGCGACGGCCCTTTTTCGGCGCCAGGTACAACTCCGTATTGTCGGTGAAGACGACGGCCCCGACCTTGTCGTTGTTGCGGATGGCGCTGAAGGCCAGCGTCGCCGCGGTCTCGGCCATCGTCTCGGCCTTGGTGTGGATGCCGGTGCCGAAGTCAACGCTGGCGGAGGCGTCAACAACGACCATGACGGTGAGTTCGCGCTCCTCGACGAACTTCTTCACGTGAAGTGAGCCGGCCCGGGCCGTCACGCGCCAGTCGATGTTGCGGATGTCGTCTCCGGGGTAGTACTCGCGGACCTCGGCGAACTCGACGCCCTGTCCCCTGAAGGCGCTCTCATACTGGCCCGCGAACATGTCGTTGGCCAGATGGTCGGTGTAGATCTCAATCTGCCGGATTCTCTTCAGAAGCTGCTCGGTATTGAGCACGCGATCCGCCCCACTGCTTCTCTACGGTATCTCGACACCCCGGAATATCTTGATGACGATGTCGTCGCTGCTGATCTCCTGCGCCTCGGCCTCATAGGAGCAGATGACGCGATGACGCAGAACGTCAAGGCCGATGGCAAGGACATCGTCGGGAGTCACGTATCCGCGGTTCTGGGTGAATGCATGCGCCTTGGCCGCGAGGGTGAGGTAGATGCTTGCGCGCGGCGAGGCGCCGTACTCGATCAGGGGCGCCAGGCCCCCGAGACCGTACTCTTGCGGTTCGCGCGTGGCGAACACGAGGTCGACGATATAGCGTTGAACCTTCTCATCGACGTATATCTGGCTGACCAGGGCGCGGGCGCTGACGATACGCTGGATATCGCAGACGGGGTGCGCCTGTATCTCTTCACCCGTCGTCCAGCGGCGGAGGATGCTGAGTTCCTCCTCGCGGCTCGGGTAGGAGACCTTGACCTTGAGCATGAAGCGGTCTACCTGCGCCTCCGGGAGCGGATAGGTGCCCTCCTGCTCGATTGGGTTCTGTGTCGCCAGCACGATGAATGGGGAGGGGAGCGCGAAGGTGCGCTCACCGATGGTCACCTGGCGCTCCTGCATTGCCTCCAGCAGCGCGCTCTGGACCTTCGCCGGGGCGCGGTTGATCTCGTCGGCGAGCACGAAGTTGGCGAAGACGGGGCCTGTCTTGGGGAAGAAGTCGTGCTCCTTCTCATTGTAGATCATCGTGCCGACGATGTCCGCGGGCAGCAGGTCCGGCGTGAACTGGATGCGCTGGAAGTGCCCGTTGATGACCTGTGTGAGTGTGCGCGCGGTCATCGTCTTGGCCAGCCCCGGAACGCCCTCGAGCAGCACATGGCCGTCGGCAAGCAGGGCGATGAGCAGCCTGTTGACCAGGTCGTGCTGTCCCACGATGAGCTTGCCTATCTCGGCGCGAACGTCGGCCAGAAAGAGCGACGCCGCCTGTATCTGTTCGGTCAGTTCGGCGATTTTCTGCTCCATACGAGATCACCCATCACTCCGCGTACTGTCACCGGCGCACTGCTGCGGCTCTTCGCCGCCGTGCGCGGGTCTGGTTGCTAGGTGAACACCAATCACGGTCACAACGCCTCCGAGGGCGAATGATACTCCCAACGGCTCGCCGAGCATGACCCAGCCAAGGAGCACACTGACGAGGGGGGCGACGTACTGCGATGGGCCCAGCACGGCGCTGTCGACGTACTCGAGGGCCTTGTACCACAGACCCATCGAGATTGCCGTCGGAGCCAGGGCCATGTAGGTTATAGCGAGCAACTCGGGGGCTGTCAAGGGACGCACCCCGCCGCGGAGCAGCGCCACCCCCGCAAGTGCCGCGCCGCCCGCGACCATCGTCCAGGCGGAGACCGCCGGCCCCCCGTAGCGCCTCACGGTTGATTTGCCGAAGACGGTATAGGCCGCCCAACAGACGGCAGCGCCGATGGCGGTGACCCCGCCAAGCATGTTGTTGCTCGGTGGCAGCGGCTGCGGTGGCGCCGACCCCAGCATCACGATACTGCAGCCGATGAGCCCGATGAGCAGACCCACGAAGTGAACCGGCTTCACGCGCTCTCCGATGAGCACCGCAAACATCGCGATGAAGATGGCGTTGGAGTTGACAATCAGAGAGCTGTTGATCGACGTGGTGTAGCCCGCGGATATGAAGACGAGCGCCCCCATCGCCGTAGTCCCCACCAGGCCGAGGAGGATGATCCGCCCCGTGACCTGTGCTGAACGCACCAGGTCCCGGCCGCCGCCGGTCATGGCCACCCAGCACAGAAGCAGGAGGCCACCGCCGCAGAAGCGCATCGCGGCCGTGAAGAACGGATCGAGCCCGCACACCTCGACAAGATACCTTGCCGCGGCAAACACCGTGCCCCAGAGCACGCTGGCAGCGAACCCGTAGACCAGTCCACGCGAATGTGGGGTCATGCTTGGCGTCCCGTCGGGTGAGGGCTATGCCGGGAGCAGACCGGCGACCGTGTCTGCATCGAGCCTCTTCACGAGTTCCACGGTCAGCCTGACGGTCTGGGCGTAGTCATTGAGGTCAATGATTCCGTGGTGAGCATGGATGTGCCGCGCCGGCAGTGACAGCACGAGGCTGGGTACTCCGCCGGCATGAACATGGATCTTGCCTGCGTCGGTGCCGCCGCGATCGAGCACCGAAAACTGCAGCGGCATGTCCAACTCGCGGGCCGTCTGAATGGCCAGGTCGCGCAGCCGCAGGTTCGGGATGGCGCTTCCCTCCTTGAGGTAGACCGTCGGCCCGCCCCCGAGTTTGACCTCGGAGACGTCATCATCAATGCCGGGCATGTCGCCGCAGATGGCCACCTCCAACACCAGCGCGACATCCGGAGAGATGCTCTGGACCGCGGTCTGTGCCCCGCGGAGGCCGACTTCCTCCTGCGCGGTTCCCGCTCCGTAGACGGTGTTGGGCGACTGCGCCGCGCTGAGGTCGCGAATGGCCTCCATCATCACGGCTACGCCCGCGCGGTCATCCCAGGCCTTCCCGAGCAGCCTGTCGGGGTTGGCCATGCGGGTACACGCGGTGGCGGGCACGACTGGGTCCCCCGGGCTGATGCCGAACTCCTCACGGGCCTGTTCGCCGTCGGTAGCGCCGACGTCAACGAACATCTTCTTGAGCTCGACCACCTTGGTCCGCTCTTCGGCTTCGAGCAGGTGCGGCGGCTTCGCCCCCAGGACGCCCGGCACCGGCCCTTTCGATGTCAGCACTCGCAGCGGCTGGGCAAGTAGCACCTGGTCCCACCAGCCGCCCAGCGGGGAGAGCTTGAGGTAGCCCTGGTCGGTGATGCGTTGGACCATGAAGCCGACCTCATCGGTGTGGGCGGCGAGCATGACTCGGGGCCCTCCCGCGGGGCCGTCGACCCGACAGATAACGCTGCCGAGGTTGTCATACTCGACCGAGGCAACGCCATCAAGGTGCCGGGCGACAAAGCTGCCGACGGCCCATTCGTAGCCCGAGGGGCCGTCGATGTTGCTCAACTGCTCAAGCAGGTCGTATGAGCTGAGTGTCACTTCTGCTCATCCTCCAGTTCGGATGCCGCAAGCTCTTCGACGGTCTGCCTGCGGCTCTTGAGAAACTCGCGCACTTCGTTCAGCAGGTCTATGTGGTAATGGGCGTAGACGACACCCACCGTGTAGAGAAGCACGAAGAAGGTCATGTGCAGCAGCGCCCACAGAATGTCGCCTTCGGCGGGCGTCAGGAGATTGGCCGCCAGATTGTCGCCCATACGCAGAGACGCGATAGCCCACAGGGTGGGCAGGTAGCAGGCCGCCAGTTCGCCGACCAACTCGCGGCCCTCGTAGTAGTGCGGCAATACCAGAAGCAGGCTGATTGCCGATGACAGCGCGTATGCGCCCGCGGCCGCGTAGGCGATGGTCGTGATATGCGCCTGATGCAGTACCAGCCACCAGGTGACGGCTCCGAGCAGGAGCCCGCTCCCAGCGCGTACGCAGATCGCCGTGATCTCCCGGTTACTGGCCACCAGCAGGCTGTTCGCGGCAAGAGGCAGGGCGAGGAAGATTCCCGCCCAGGTGAGTATCTGAGCTGCGTCGATGGAGCCGATGAACTCCGGGATGACCACGTAGATGGCGGCCGGCAGGAGCGTATGAACCACTCCGGCGAGCAATGGCATGCCGAACGCTGCCGTGACCGTCGGCAGTTCGATGTGGCGGCGCATTTTCGCCGGGTCTCCGGTTGCTCCCCAGGCCTCCATGACCTTCGGCCAGATGACGAACCCGGCGGCCTCCGGCAGGGCGAACATGTAGCTCGCCACCTGCATGCCGACGCTGTAGAGGCCTACGTGAAAGGCGTCGTAGTAGGCGGCCATGATGCTGGCGTCGACGGTTCGCAGCAGCGTATCGGAGAAGGTGAGCAGCATGATGAGGAAGCCCACCTTGCCCAGTTCGTAGCCGACGCTGAGTTTGAGCGACGGCCGGATGCGAATGCCTGAATAGAAGTGCAACACCAGCAGGTCGATCAGGTAGGCGGCGAGCATTCCCAACATCGCCCCGACGAAGCCCCAGAGGGCGGCCCCGCCGATACCGAGACCGAACACAAGCACGGCGTCGATGACCGTAAGGCAGGCGAGAAGACGGAAGTTGCCCCATGACCTGAGCACGACGCGGTAGAGATTGTAGACTTGCGTGGTCAGAAGCCACCCGCCACCGATGGCAATGGCGATGCCCGTGGCGCGCTGCTCGGTCGGCTCGAGAATGCCGACGACGCACATGCCGAGGGCAACGACGGCCGTCAGCACGATGACCCACGACATGCCGCACGCCTCGATTTCCTCGGCCTCCTCGGCGCTGTGGGCTCCGAGGCGCAGCGGCAGCAGTTTGGAGATGCCGTGCATGACGCCAAGATGGGCGTTGGAGGTGTAGCGGTTCACCATGAAGACGATCTGCATGATGCCCCTGCCGGTGACCCCGACATAGCGCATCACCAAGATGCTCCGAATCAGGCCCAGGAAGAGAGCAATGTAGCTCCCCGCGGCGATAATGAATACGGCGGCAGAGGCTCGCATCGTGCCTTGCCGCCGTTGATTGACGTTGCTCCCCAATGCCCCCACTCCGGGTTCACACCGCCTGAAGGTCGTTCACGCGGAGGTGAGTTGCGCGTACTGGGCGCTCTTTGCCCACCATCTTAGCATAAGTATCCGGTACGCGCCATACGGTGCGCTACGGATGGGGTCCTCCTTGGGTGGAATGGTGCCCAGCGACTGCGGGTCCTGGCCGCGGTACTCGTTGATGAAGTCGGCCAGCTTCATGCCGGAGGCCTTGTCTGAGTCGCGCGCGGTGCCCTGGGCGATCGCAAGGCATGATGCATCCAGATCACCCGAGATCAGGAGCCCGCCGCGGTCAGCCGACAGGACTGCGCGCTGCTCCCAGGCGTGAGCGAACTTGCCTGTCTTGATGAGTGCCTCGCGGTCAATCCCGACATCCCACCCGGCCGCCACGCGCACGAGCAGATCGCCGAGCGCCTCCTCGACATCAGTGATGCTCGTCGGGCTGCGCTGGAGGATGACCCGGCAGATGTGGTCGCAGCGAAGATCGTTGAGGTAGATCCGCGCCAGTGTGCGACCGAGCACGAAGCGGAGCCCGGCCTCGCTGAGCGCGGCAATCATCCCGGTGGTGACGGCGACCATAGTCGGGTCACTGCCGATGATGGTAGGTATCAGTCGTCGCTCAGGTGCCATCAGTATCTGCAGCTCGGGCAAGTTGAACCGCTCTCGAACCTCCGTGACAAGGTCATACACATGTTCGTGGCGGCTCTTGTCCAGGTGGGCACAGCCAACCATGGCGCTATCCCACGCGCCGTAGTCGGCCTTCATGTCCTCGAGCTTGGTCTGGATAGTGTCCACTCCCGGGCGCGAGAGCAGCAACTGCCGGAACTGGGCTTCCTGCTCAAAAGCCCACGGCACTCCCGATGCCGATGCGGGCGCGGAGCCGGGCTGCTTGACGTCCTCTTCGGCGCTCTCCGTGACGGTCACCTGCTCATCCCCGCCGGCGTCCTCCTCAAGGTCCTCGTCTTCATCGTATTCATCGTCCTCGTACAGCTCCTCGTCATCGTCCCCGTCGTCCTCGTCGTCGCCGTTCCCCATGTCGGCGAAGAGGTCCTCATCGACGGCCTTCTGGCGTTGAGCGATGAACGGATCCGGCGCGATGTCGTGGAGACGTTCGAGGCGCGCGGCGGAGGGCGGATCGACGCGGCGCAGGCCCTCCCAGGCTTCCTCGTCTTCATTGTTGGCGTGAATCAGCTCCTGGTACTCCATGGACGCCCTGGGAAGGTGGTCGAGTTCCTCATAGAGCACCGCAAGCCAGCGGTGTATTTCACTGTATGTCGGGTCATGGTGCAGCGCTTCGCGCGCCGCATCAATGGCGTCGGGAATGCGGCCGCGCTCCCTGGCGTGCTTGGCCTGAGCGAAAGCCGCCTCGGCCGCGTCGCGTCCACCTGCTGCCGTCCGGTCGTGAGTGTTGTCTTCTGGCATCATCAACCCTCCCGAGAGAATGAGACATGCACCGCAATACATCGCACCGCCGCACGGCCCTTGCCCCGCACTGGATATTCGCCACAAGTTCTGTGTATCCTGCCCGATGCGAGTATATCACGCTTTCTGTCGGCGGGCGGAAGAAAGCGAAATGCCTTGCATTGCGGCCTGATACGGTATATAATTGCGCCGTATTTCCATCTCAGGCATTGTTAGCTGGGAGTGGGCGATTTTTCCCCACTCCCTATTGTTTGCGGGTACCGGATGCCTTGTGCGCCGGGTGCACGCGGTGCGGAAAGCCCGACCATGAGGGAAGTGGAGAAGAACCCGGTTGTCTCCCGGATCGAGCCGGAGGTCGAGCAGACGCTCAATGACTACGGCTACGAACTCGTGCAGATGACGTTTGGCGGACGCGGCGCAGGCCGCGTGCTGTCCGTGTACATCGACAAGCCCGGCGGCGTGACTGCAGCGGACTGCCAGCACATGGCGGAGCAGCTTTCGCTGCTCTTGGATGCCATCGACCCGATCGAGGGGGCCTATCACCTTGTGGTCTCCTCGCCGGGCGTCGAGCGCCCGCTCTTGCGTGACAGCGACTTCGATCTCTTCGCCGGCCGGCAGGCAGCCGTAACGGACACCACGGATGCCGGCAGGCAGACGCGACAGGGAACACTGCTGGGCGTAGAGGCCGGGCATGTTCTGCTGGAGACCGAGGATGGTGTCTTGCGCATCGCGCTCGAGACCATCGACGGCGGGCATCTGGTGTATGATTTCGATGACGACCTGCTCGCATAGACGGAACCGGAGCACGGACCAGACCCTGCAGCAACGCTCCGGTGTAGGGCCGGACCGGCCCGAATGCGCAGGCGGCGTCGGCGATGTCCGCCGATGCCGCGTGAACGGCAACAGTGAGAGTGCTCTGTTAGAGTGCAGGAGTTGAGCACGCAATGAATGGCGAATTCATCGACGCCCTGCAGCAACTGCAAAAAGAGAAGGACATCCCGATGGAGGCCCTCATCAGCACCGTCGAGGCTGCGATGGCATCGGCCTACCGCAAGCACTTCGGTGTCGAGGACGATGTGAGGGTCGTCATCGATACCGGGGCGCGCACCGTCAGGATGTTCGCGCTCAAACCCGTGCTCCCCGAGGGCGTGGACGAGAGCGACGCAGCCGCCATCGAGGAGCTCAAGGCCAGCGGCACAGTCAAGTACGATGAGTATGAACTCGACACCGAGGAGTTCGGGCGCATCGCCGCACAGACGGCCAAGCAGGTAGTCATGCAGCGCATCCGCGAAGCCGAGCGCGAGATTGTGTTCGCCGAGTTCAGTCACCGCGTCGGGGAGGTCGTTACCGGCGAGGTGCAGCGGCGCGACGCGCGCAGCGTGTTCATCACGTTGGGGAAGATCGAGACGCTGCTCCCCTCCTATGAGCAGATTCCCGGCGAACCCTACCGCTTCCGAGACCGCCTGAAGCTCTACATTCTCGATGTGCGCAAGACGACCAAGAACCCGCAGATCATCGTCTCTCGCACGCACCCGGCACTGGTGACCAAGCTCTTCGAGCTGGAAGTGCCTGAGGTGTATGACGGCATCGTCGAGATCAAGGCGGTTGCGCGCGAACCCGGGGCCCGTTCAAAGGTTGCGGTCCTCTCCCATGACGGTCAGGTTGACCCGGTAGGCGCCTGCGTGGGCCACCGCGGCACCCGCGTACAGGCCATTGTGGATGAACTGCGCGGCGAGAAGATCGATATCGTTCGCTACAGCCCCGACATGGCCGAGTATCTCAAGAGCGCCCTGTCGCCGGCGAAAGTCAACCACGTTATGCTTGACGAAGCGAACATGTCGGCGCTGGTGATTGCGCCGGATGACCAGTTGTCTCTGGCGATCGGCAGGCGCGGGCAGAACGTTCGCCTCGCGGCCCAACTGACCGGCTGGCGCGTAGACATCCGCAGCGAGAGCGAGTGGGCGCAGACACAGGCCAAGCAGGCGCCGAAGGCAGCACCTGCCGAAGAGGAAAAGGAAGACCGCATCCGCATCTACGAACTCGCCAGGGAGTTGGGGGTGGAGAACAAAGACCTCATCGAGATACTGCAGGAGGAGGGGGTCGAGGTCACCAGCCACGCGAGCAGCATCCCTCGGGACAAGGCCAACATGGTCGCGGAGATGCTCACAGGCGGGGATGCGGAACTCCAGGCTCTTGATGCGGGGGAGCTGGAGTTCGACCTCGAGGATCTCGAAGGGCTTCAGCTCGAGTAGCAGGCTCTCAGACAAACGGACGGACTACCGGGCGCGCGAGCTACCGTGGCATTACGCGCTCGGAGGGTGTTACACAGTGCGGGTCAGGGACCCGCGGAGGTGCAGGTTTTGGCCAAAGTACGAGTCTTTTCTCTCGCCAAGGAACTCGGGCTGAAAAGCAGCTCGCTGATCAAGGCACTCTCGCACATGGGCGTGCAGAATGTGACCTCGGCATCCGCCATCGATGAGGATACCGCCGCCGCCGTGCGCGAACTGCTGGCCGAACAGCTGCAGAAGGCGCGCGACCGTCTGCGCGAGGCTCAGGGCGACACGGTCGAGGCTCCCGCCGAGGCGGAGCAGGTTGCCGCGGCACCGGTCGGTGAAGGGGCCACCGCAACGCCACCCGTGGAGGTCGTCGCGGCTGCGGACGCTGCCAAGGGAGCCAAGGGCGCCGAAGCCGCCAAGGGAGCCAAGGGAGCCGAAGCCGCCGAGGGCACGGAGGAAGACGACGAAGACGAACTCAAGCAACAGGAGAAGGAGCTTGAGCACCTTCAGCGCGAGTTGGGCGGGCGTGAGTTCAGTCCGAGCCATCCGGGCTCCTATGAGAGTATTGAAGCCATCGAGGCGCGCATCGCACAGATGCAGGCCGCAACCGAGCCGGCTCCGGACCTCGTGCGGCCGCTGCCACAGTTGGCGAGACGCCCGAGTGGACCGCGCCCGACATCCGCGGTAGACGTGCCGCCTGTGGTCACGGTCCTCGGGCATGTCGACCACGGCAAGACAAGTCTCCTCGATGCGCTGCGCTCAACCAATGTCGTCGCCGGTGAGAGCGGCGGCATCACCCAGCACATCGGTGCGTCCGAGATCCAGCGCAAGGGCAAGACCATCGTCTTCATCGACACCCCCGGGCATGAGGCCTTCACCGCAATGCGCGCCCGCGGGGCACAGATCACCGATATCGCCATCCTCATTGTGGCGGCTGATGATGGCATCATGCCGCAGACGGTCGAGGCGCTCAATCACGCCAAGGCCGCCGGCGTGCCGATTGTCGTCGCGATCAACAAGTGTGACCTGCCGACTGCCAACGCGCAACGCGTGAAGCAGCAACTACTCGAGCATGAGTTGGTCCCGGAGGAGTGGGGCGGTGACACCATCGTCTGCGAGGTGTCCGCGGCCACGGGTCAGGGGCTCGACGAGCTTGTCGAAATGCTGCTGCTTGTCGCCGAGGTGCAGGAACTGTGGGGCGACCCGGAGGACAACTTCGTCGGTGTTGTTATCGAGTCATCGATGGCTACGAGCCAGGGCGCCGTCGCCACGGTTCTTGTGCGCCGCGGCACACTCTCGGTCGGCGACGCAATCGTGGTGGGGACCGATCACGGGCGCGTGCGACGTCTCAACGACTGGCGTGGAAAGTCGATCAAGAAGGTCGACGTCGGACACCCGGTCGAGGTCGTCGGGCTGACGGGGCCGCCGGAAGCCGGTGAGATCGCCGTCAAGGCGGCAAGCGCCAAGGATGCCCGGGCCGCGGCCGAGCAGCGTCTCTTCCAGGATCGCGAGCGCGATCTGGAATCATCACGGGCTGCCGCGCTGCGCGAGCTGTTTGCCGGCATGCGCGACGGAGAGGTCAAGCCGCTCAACCTGATCATCAAGGCTGATGTCTTTGGCTCCGGGCAGGCGCTCGGCGCGAAGTTCATGGAGCTTGACGGGCGCCTCGACGAGATCGACATCGACATCGTCCATACCGGGGTCGGCCAGGTCAGTGAGTCCGACGTGATGCTGGCCCGTGCCTCCGATGCCATTATTATCGCCTTCCGCACTGACGTGAGCTCCTCCGCGCAA
>MTKY01055265.1_pt1 | contig 14848 bp, 14 predicted proteins | sample 1042731 | NCBI WGS metagenome assembly MTKY01 (sample SAMN06212206, study PRJNA360538) | anaerobic digester metagenome | biome: Wastewater treatment plant; material: sludge; isolation source: anaerobic digester fed with sludge from wastewater treatment plant | place: Denmark: WWTP Soeholt ... | reverse complement strand
TCACCCACTCGCTGTACTTCGGCGCCAGCAGGCGATAAGTCTCGGCATAGCACTCGCTCAGCGATTTGCCCGCCTCGCGCCCGGCCTTGACGCTTTGGTACATGGTCAGCAGAAAATCGCGCGTACCTTCGATCGCCTGGCGGCTGCCTTGTGCCGTGAGCAGCGCTTCACCGCGCCCCGGAACGAGCTTTTCGGGACCCAGTTCGAGCATGCGATCGAGCGTTGCCGGCCAGTCCTTGTGGTAGGCATCGCCGGTGTAGGGGGTGGCGCCGAACTCGACCTGATCACCACTGAACAATACCTTTTCCCGCGGCAACCACACCACGGTATCGCCCTTGGTATGGCCCCGTCCGAGTTGCATGATGCGCACTTCCAGCGCACCCAGGAACATGGTCAACTCGCGCTCGAACACGATGGTCGGCCAGGTCAGACCCGGAATCGATTCGATGCCGGTGAACAGGCGCGGGAAGCGCCCTGCCTCGGAGGCGTAGTCCGCTTCCCCGCGCTCCGCGATCAGGTCACGCGTGTCGCGGCTGGCGATGACGTTGCTGGCACCATAGGCACTCGCACCGAGCACGCGCACCGCATGGTAGTGGGTCATCACGATGTGCCGGATCGGCTGGTCGGTGACTTCGCGGATGCGCCGGATCACGTCCTGCGCCATGAGCGGTGTGGCCTGGGTATCGATCACCATCACCGAATCATCACCGACGATGATGCCGGTATTCGGATCACCTTCCGCAGTGTACGCCCAAGCGTGCTCCGAGAGTCGGGTGAAACTGATTTTCTTGGCCTCGAGATCGGCGTGCGAGGCGAATTTCTTGCTCATCGTATTCTCCTGTCGGGCTGGCCCGCGGGCCAGGGTTCAGCCGTCTTGTTGCGTGCTGGCTGCGGTTTCAGCGGCGATTCTCATCGCCTCGTCGAGCACCTGCTGGTCACCAATGTGGTTGGCAAGCAGCAGGATGAGACTGGCGTTGATCATCCGGCTCTGTGCCTCGTCGCGTTCCTGGTGCAGATCGACCAGTTGCTGGTAGAAGGCATCGGGGTTGGCGATGTTCGGCCGGGTGTCGAGTTTCATGTGTGGTTTCCTCAATCCCGGCAGGTCGCACGATCGAGCGCAGCGGCAATTGCCGCCCGGTCGAATATGCGCCAGCGCGCAGCCACGTGCTGGTCCGGACGAATCAGGTACGTGGTGCCAGGTCGTGCATCATAGCGCCCGGCGAGAAGCCCGTCGCAATCCTCGATATCCTGCCCCACGCACAGCACGTCGCAGCCGATGCCGTTCACCTCGAATGGTTCGTGTGGCTCATCGGCGAAAACCAGCGCCACGAAGCGCCCGCCAACATGGCGGAGAAACCAGTCCTGCCGACCGCGGCAGCGTACCGGCGCGTCGGCGCAATTGGTGCCGGGAAACATGCGTCCCGCGAATGAATCACCGTCGGGAGTGTTCAGCGAGGATTGCAGGTACGGCGTCGGCGTCGACAGGCGCCCGCTGTTGATCAGCGGCCTGGCAAAGGCGTGTTCCCGCGCCAGCAGCAGCACAGCATCCCGGAACGCACGGCTCGCGGGATTCTTCGGCGTGATGAAATCGGTCGCGCGCGAGGAGTGGCCGATATTGTCGTCGGCCGCGAATACGCGCTCCTCGTTGTAACTCTCGAGCAAACGCCGAGGCGCCTTGCCCTCGAGCACCAGTTTGAGCTTCCACACCAGGTTGTCGGCATCCTGTACCCCGGTGTTGGCACCACGTGCGCCAAAGGGAGAGACCTGGTGCGCGGAGTCGCCGGCAAAGATCACCCTTCCGTGCACGAATCGCTCGAGGCGCCGGCAGGCAAACTGGTACACCGAGACCCACTCGAGTTCGAAATCGGCATCGTCGCCGAGCATCGCGCGCAACCGCGGCAACACCCGTTCGGGTTTGCGCTCCTCGTGCGGGTCTGCATCCCAGCCGAGCTGGAAGTCGATGCGCCAGACACCGTCGGCCTGGCGATGCAGCAGCGCAGATTGATCGGGGTGGAACGGCGGATCGAACCAGTACCAGCGTTCGGTGGGGAAATCGGCGCGCATATGCACGTCGGCGATCAGAAAGCGATCCTGGAAAAAGCGGCCTTTGAATTCGGCGCCGAGAATGGCGCGGATGCCGCTGTTGGCGCCATCGCAGGCAATCACCCATTCGGCCTCGAGCGCGAAACGCTCATCGGGCGTCTCGATCGCGAGGCGCACGTACTCGCCGTGATCCTGCAGTCCGACCAGCTTGTGTTTCCAGTGCAGTTGCAGCAGCGGCGCGAGTTCCGCGCAGCGATCGACCAGGTATTCCTCGAGATAGTATTGCTGCAGGTTGATGAAAGCCGGCATCTGGTGGCCATCTTCGGGCAGCAGGTCAAAACGGTAGACCAGTTCCTCACCGCGAAATATCTTGCCGATTTTCCATCTCACACCCTTGGCCAGCATCGGTGCAGCGCAACCGAGGCGATCGAAAATCTCCAGAGGACGCTTTGCATAACACAGGCCGCGCGAGCCCACGCTGACGGTGTTGTTGTCATCGATCAGCACGACCGGCACGCCCTGCTGCGCGAGGTCGATGGCGGCGGTCAGGCCAATCGGTCCACCACCGACTATCACCACCGGACGCCGCGTGCCGCGCTCGCCGATGGGTACCATCGCAAATTCGTTGAAGCTATAGGTCTTTATCACGATTTGCGCGCACTCAGTCTCATGTTTTCCAGGAATCGACATATTCCATCAGCTCGACACCTCCCCCGATTTCCTGCGGGTCGAGAAAATCACGCGCATCAACCATCACCGCGACCTCGTCGGTTTCCTTGCGCGCATGGTTCATGGCGATATCGTAGGCCTTGGGGTGCGGGCCGTGCGGAAAGCCGCTGGGGTGATAGCTCGACATTCCGGGGTAGATGTTGTCGCGGCTGAAGAACTGCCCCTTGTGATAAAACAGGAATTCGTCAAAGTCCTCGTTGGAGTGGAAATAGGGCAGCTTCAGCGCGCCCGGGTCGGATTCGATCGGACGCGGACAAAAGGTGCAGATTATCGAGCGGCCCGCGAGGAAAGTAGTGTGCGCCGAGGGCGGCACATGGAAACGTGCCGACATCAGTGGCCGGATATCGCGCCAATTCAGCCGCACCGGCGCGAGATCCCCGTGCCAGCCGATGGCATCGAGCGGATTGTACGAATAGATGATGGAAGTCAGCTGGTTCTGGCGTTTTACCACGGTGGTGGTTTCACCCTCTGCGTACTGCGCCTTGAAGGCTTCGTCGATACGCGGCACATCCAGCACGCCTGGATCGAAAATCGCCTGGCGACCGACCAGCCCCTTGTTGGGCAAACCATAGGAATCGTTGCTGGCCTCGATCATCAGCAGCGAGGCATTGCCCGCGCACTCGAGCCGCCATGCGGTCCCGCGTGGCAACAACAGGTAATCACCGTCGCGAAACGAGAGGTGCCCGTAATCGCAGAACAGCTCGCCGCTGCCCTCGTGCACGAACAGCACCTGGTCGCCGTCGGCATTGCGCGCCAGGTGATCCATCGCGCCCGAGGTGTGCCACATTCTGATCTGGCAGGCTGCGTTGGCAAGAATCAGCGGCGCCTGCCAGGGGCAGCCGACGCCTGCGCGCACCTTGTTCAGGTCGTAGGCGTGCGGGCGCAGCGGTCCATCGAATTTCATCCATCCGGTCGGTGCGCGCTGGTGATGCAACTGGCTTGCCGGTCCGAAAAACCCTTCGCGTCCGATTTCGCGCTCGTAGGTTCCCGGCGGCATGTCGCAATGTGCCTGGCGCGTCGCCGTACCCTCGATCCTCACGAACGGAATCCATTCTTTCACGGTATCTCTCCACGACGCGCGCCTCGCCGGGCAGGTTGTGCGGCGTCAATCAAGTTTTATATGAAACTAATAATACATGCTATGTCTGCCAATGCAATAGCCGGCAATGGAGCGCGTCGCCCGGGCGCAGGCTGCGCGCTTCCGGGCAGGTGCAGCGAAAAACCTGCTTTTACAGGACCTTCAAATGCATTGCTTTTCAAGATCAGGGTTGAGGCTGGATTTATGACTGAAGGTATCGATAACATGGCACAGTATCAGACCTCCTGCTGGTTGCAAATGAAACCGGATTCGCGGCCAAGGCATCATCATGCCTGAACTCATATCTCGCCTGGCACTGATTGCGCTGGTTGCCTGCTCTGCCGTATCGACCGATCTGTACCTCTCGGGAATTCCCGGCCTGATCAGCGAACTCGGAGCCAGCCACGCCGACGGGCAACTCACGCTCAGCCTGTTCATGGTCGGCTTTGCGTTCGGACAACTGCTGTTTGGCCCGCTATCGGACTATTACGGGCGCATACCGGTGGTGACGGCCGGGCTGGCGCTCTACTGCATCGCCTCGCTCGGGTGCGCCATCGCACCGGGCATGAACCTGTTGCTCGCGGCGCGGCTGGTGCAAGGGCTCGGCGCTGCCTCGGGCCCGGTGATTGCACGCGCCATCGTGCGCGATCGCTATCAGGCACGCGATGCTGCGCGCGTGATGGCGCAACTGGCCGCGGCGATGGCGGTGGTGCCGCTGGTGGCGCCGGTGATCGGCAGCTGGCTGCTGTACTGGTTCGACTGGCGGGCGCAATTCGTGATGCTGATCCTGTTCGGCCTGCTCACCCTTGCCGGGGTGCGCACGCTTGCCGAGAGCTGCCCGTCGATCGGGCAGGGGAGTATCGCTCTTGGACGAATATTGGCGCAGTTCCGGCATTGCATGCGCAGCCCGGCGTTTATCGCGTTTCTGCTCTGTGGCGCTGCGAGCTGGGCTGGCTCGTTTGCCTATATTTCCAGCGCCTCGTTTATCGTGATCGAATTGCTCGGCGTGGCGCCACAGCATTTCGGCTATACCTTCATGCTGGCGGTGACGGGTTATATGGGCGGTGCCTTTCTCAGTGCGCGACTGGTGGTGCGTATCGGTATCGGTCGCACGCTGATGGCGGGCGTTGCGTCCAACCTGTGCGGTGCCGCGTTGCTGCTGGTGCTCGCCTGCGCGGATACACCCTCGCTGGCGGGAGTGATCGGGGCGGTGTTCTGCTGCTTTCTGGGCGGCGGCTTGTGCCTGTCGAACGGGCAGATGGGCGCAATATCGGAGTTTCCCCAGGCCGCCGGATCCGCGTCCGCGGTATTCGGTTTCCTGCAGACTGCGATGGCTGCGCTGGCGGGCTATGTCGTTGGCCAGAGCTATGACGCTACCTTGATGCCGACGGCGCTCGCCATGTGTGCGGCGGCACTGGTATCACTGGGCGGTCTGGTATTGCTGCTGCTGGTGAGCCGGCACCGACCGTCGACCCGCGAATAACCGGAGAGTTCCCATGGCCAGACGCCCCCCAACCACGTTGCAACTCGAGCAGTTCCTGCCCTATCGGCTGGTGAGTCTCGCGCAAGGGATCAGCACCGCGCTGTCGGCAATCTATCGCGAGGAGTTTGGCATCAGCGCTGCCGAATGGCGCGTGCTGGCCAATCTTGCCGAGATGGGCGAACTCAACCCCAAGGAAGTTGCGCTGCAGACCGCGATGGACAAGGCCAAGGTCTCGCGTGCCATCAAGGAACTCAGCGCCAGGCGCCTGGTGATCAAGCGTCGCGACGACGGTGATAACCGCGCCTACCGACTGCGGCTGAGCGACAAGGGTCTGGTGCTGTATGGCAAGATCGTGCCGCTGGCCCTGTCCTGGGAGGGACGATTGCTCGATGCGCTCGATGCCTCCGAGTACCGCGACCTGCTGCGGATCATCGACAAGTTGTCGCGCCGGATCGAGGCGGGTGTCGCCATCGACGACCGGGGCTTGTCGCGATAGCGACGTGGTCAGGCGCGCCGGATTCGTTTCTCCGACACGATTTCGTTGAAGCCTGCGCTCGCGACAATCAGGGCGTGCCTGGATTATTCCGACGAGAAGCAGATCGCGGGCGAACCGGGCCTCAATCCATTTTCAGCGGTACCGTAAACCATGTCTCCGGTACAGACCCGATCAAGACTGGTCGGAGTGAAAGGATTCGAACCTTCGACCCCCGCCTCCCGAAGGCGGTGCTCTACCAGGCTGAGCTACACTCCGATGCTGGTAATATCGCGGGCAGGCCCGCGAGGTGGCGCATTGTAGTAGAAAAAACTTTCAGGGGATATACAGACGCTCGATGAAAATGGCGAGCAGCGTCATTACGGTGGTCACGGTAATCACCATCAGCAGCAACAGCAACGGCCGAAACGGTTTGCGCTCTACGGAATGGATGCCACTGCTGGTGAACGCATCCACCTTGCGCTGATCTTCAGGACCGAGTTTTGGTCTGTCCATGTTCAGGCCGCGAAATCCTCTGCTGCGAGACTCATCAGGGTGGACGCGCCGGCCTCCACGCACAATGCCAGGCTCTCGGTGCGCGGCAGGATGCGCTGGAAATAGAACCGCGCCGTTTCGATCTTGGCCTTGTAGAAAGCCTGTTCCGCGGCGCCATCGGCCAGTTTGGCGAGCGCCTTCCGTGCCATCAGCACCCACATATAACCGAGCACATAATAACCCATGAACATCAGGTACTCGAATGCGGCGGCATCGGCCTCCTCGGGGTTTTTCATCGCCACGTCCGCGACCTGGATAGTCAGTCCCTCGAGGCGCTTGCCGGTTGCGCGCAGTGCCGCCACCAGCGGGGCGAGATCCTTGTCCGCGGCGTTGTCCTGGCAGAACTGCTCGACCGTGCCCACGAATCCACGCAACAGCTCACCGCCGCTGCCCATGATCTTGCGCCCGAGCAGGTCAAGCGCCTGGATAGCGCTGGTGCCCTCGTAGAGCAGCGCGATACGGGTATCACGCACGATCTGTTCCATGCCGTTATCGCGCACATAACCATGCCCGCCAAGCACCTGCACACCGAGATTCGCGGATTCATACCCGACCTCGGTGACAAAGGCCTTGGCAATTGGCGTCAGCAGCGCCATCAGGTCCTCGGCCTGCTTGCGAGCCTCCGCATCGGGCGAGCGATCGATGATATCGACCTGCTTGCACAACAGATACAGGAACGCCCTGCTGCCCTCGGCAAAAGCCTTCTGCGTCAGAAGCATGCGCCGGATATTCGGATGCACGATCAGCGGGTCGGCGGGACCCTCGGGGTTCTTGGGGCCTGACAACGAGCGGCCCTGCAAACGATCGCGCGCGTAAGCGAGCGCCCCCTGGTACGACAACTCGCATGCCGCCAGGCCCTGCAGCGCGGTCCCGAGACGCGCCGCGTTCATGAAGGTGAACATATGATTGAGGCCACGATTCGGCTCACCGATAAGGAAACCGGTTGCCTCGTCGAAATTCATCACGCAGGTAGCCGAGCCATTGATACCCATCTTGTGTTCGATCGAACCGCAACTCACGCTGTTGGCGCCGAGGGTGCCATCGGCCTGCGGCAATCGCTTGGGCACGATGAACAGGGAAATGCCCTTGGTTCCGGGCGGAGCGTCGGGCAGGCGCGCCAGCACGATGTGAATGATGTTCTCGACCAGGTCATGCTCGCCGGCCGAGATGAATATCTTGGTCCCGCTGATCCGGTAGGACCCATCCGCATGTGGCTCCGCTCGGGTACGCAGCATGCCGAGATCGCTGCCCGCATGTGCTTCGGTGAGGCACATCGTTCCGGTCCACTCGCCACTGATCAGCTTGCCCAGGTAAGCGCTCTTCTGCGCCTCGGTGCCGTGGGCTTTCAGGGTACGCACGGCGCCGTGCGACAGGCCGGGGTACATCGCCCAGGCCCAGTTTGCGGTGCCGAACAGGTCCTCGACCAGCAGGTTCATCGAACCGGGAAGACCCTGTCCGCCGTATTCGGACGGTGCACTGAGTGCAGCCCAGCCGCCAGCGATGTATTGCTGATAGGCCTCGCGAAATCCCGCGGGAGTGCGCACACCTTCCGCGCTCCAGGTACACCCTTCCTCATCGCCGCTGCGGTACAGGGGCGCCAGCACGTTCTCGCAGAATTTCGCGGCCTCGCCAAGTATGGCCTCGATCAGATCGGGGGTGAATTCCTCGCAGCCGGGCAGCGACTCGAACAGACCCGGGAAATCCAGAAGCTCTTCCCGGACAAAGCGCATATCACGAAGCGGGGCCTTGTAGGACAGCATGACAACACCTCCAAGACAGTCATTGATGGGGGGGGATGCTATGCGCGCGGCCTCGCGTGAACCATTACGTATCAAGTAAACGGGAAACGCAGTCCGAACCCGGATCTCCAGGCTCAGACGTAGCTGTCAATGAAGTGTCCCGGCCCGTCGTCATCCTGATCGTCATCCGCATGCGGCGTGGGCGGTGTTTGCTTGCGCGGCGCCGTATCGTGCCGACGATCGATGATGCGCTCCTTGGCCAGCGCTTCCTCTATCGGAGGCAACGGCTGCTCGCGCAGACGGGTCTTCTGCTCCTCGGTCATGGCACGCCCGAGCGGATCGTGGGCAACCGCTACCGGAACCGGATTGAAGCCGACAGTGCCAACCACCGGCGTTGCCTGTGCTCAGGCCAGCACATCGATGATGGTGCCGAGCGTCTGCCCTGCGGTTTCGATGACCTTGGCGGAAGCCTTGACCTGCAATTCGGCCACGCGCAGATCGACCACCGCCTCGGTGATCGATTCCAGGTCACCGGTGGCACCGGAACCGGCGATCCGGGTTGCGGCATCGTTCGCACGCTGCAAACCCTCGCGAACGCCCTGCAGGCCAGTACTCAACAGCGGTTGTGTCGCCATGAGGCCCCCGTTCAGAAATCGTACAACTAAAGCATAGCACGCCGCGTCAGGGTGCCAGCGCCTTTGCGCAACGCGTCGAGGTCGAGATGGGCCGCCATGAACTGCGCCGATGCGCCATCCGACCACGGCACCCGGGCGATGCAGGGGGCTTCGAGCATCGCGGCAAGCGTGGCAAAATTCTCCGTGGCGCGCGCTTGGCCAGGGTCGATCTGGTTGGCAACCCAGCCCGCGAGAGCCAGTCCATCCGAGCGGATCGCCTCGGCGCTGAGCAGTGCATGATTGATGCAACCCAGTCGCATCCCGACCACCAGCACCACCGGAAAGCCAAACCGTTGCGCCAGCTCTGCCAGCGTCTGGGTTTCGTTGAGCGGCACCCGCCACCCGCCCGCACCCTCGACCACCAGGAAATCGCAGGCTCGCGCGAGCGTCGGCGCGCAGCGTTCGGCCAGGCCCGCAACATCCAGAGTCAGACCGGATTCGCGCAGCGCGAGGTGTGGTGCAATGGCCGGTCCCAGCGCCACCGGATTGATTTGTTCGTAAGCGAGCGTTTCGGTCATCACCGACGCAAGCAGGCAGGCATCCTCATTGCGCAAACCGTCTGCTGTTTGCTCGGCGCCCGATGCAATCGGCTTGAGACCGACGGTGCGCTTGCCAGCGGCGGCGGCCGCCAGCAGCATGCCCGCCGCCACCAGGGTCTTGCCGACACCGGTATCCGTGCCGGTCACGAAATAGCATTCAGTCATGCGCCTTTTTCAACTCCATCCATACCAGCTGATAGGTCGCGGGAATACCCGCCGGGCCGGCGAAAGGCTGGTAGGCGTGGTGCAACTGTTCCCAGGTGGCGCGCCCTGACAACCCGCCACGACGTCCTCGATTCAGGTTGTGGGCTCCAAGCTGGCGCAACTCGCGCGCCAATGCCCGCACATCGGGGTAGCGCACCAAGTGGTTGCAATGGTGCAATACGAGCACCTCCAGACCGGCCCCGGTTGCGGCATCGGCGATCGCCCGGGTAGTCGCAAAGCGATTGACGTGCACGCTCCGGTCCACGGTGCGCCAGGCGGCGCGCAGTTCCCACAGGGTATCGGCACCCAGGGTACAGATGGCGGCCCGTCCGCCGCACGCGAGCACCCGCGATATCTCGCGCATTGCGCCAGGCAAATCCTCGCACCACTGCAATGCCAGATTGGAGAAAATCACATCCACCGATGCGTCCGCGAGCGGCAACTGCTCGGCATCCGCGCACAAACCCTGCAGTTTTCCACCATGCTGCGCACGGGCCGCACGTACCATTGGCTCCGCAATATCGAGACCGATGGTGCAGGCCGCCGGATATCGCCCGCTCAGCGCGGAAGCGAAATAGCCGGTACCGCTCCCGATATCGAGCACCGTGGCCGGCGCGTTTGCAGGCAGCATGTCCAGCAGTGCCTCGCCGCTCATGCGCTGCAGATGAGCCGCCGCCTCGTAACCGGGCGCCGCACGCCCAAAGGAACGCGCAACATCGGCCTTGTTGCGCTGCTGCGCCTTGTCCTGCTCTCCACGGCCATGCACGAACTCGAGAATACGCGCACCGACCGCCCTGGCGCGCGTAAGGAACGGCGCGTGCGACACACCTTGCGCCAGCCACACGCTCGCGTGCGGCTGCAGTCTCAGGCACTCATTGCCCACCGCGCACGGAACCAGTGCATCGCGCTCGCCGAGGATATGCAGAACCGGTAAATCCAGTTCAGCCAGCACCGCGCGCAGATCCAGTGTTGCCAGCAGGTCCAGCGCGCGCAGCAGATCCTCGCTCCGCGCATTGCGGGCGGCTGAACTGCGCAACTGGCGCAATACTTCGCGTGACTTCTGGTCACCGCGGGCCTGCAATGCCGCGAACCTGCCAAAGCCTGTTACCCGATCACACGCGAAGGCGGCGCGAAACGCCGCGAACTCGATGGGATCCATGGCGTATGGCCAGTCCGTCGCCCGCAGAAAGCGAGGATTGGTCGCGATGGTCACCACTGCACGCAGATGCCCGGGGAAGGCGTGGGCAAACAGCAGCGCGATCGCGCCGCCCAATGACCATCCGACCAGGACGGCGCCTGCCGGTACCCGCTGGCGCAGCCAGTCGATCAGCGACTGCGGATCCACGGGGAACTCCTGCTCGGCTCCAGCCCCGAAACCAGGCAGATCGAGCACACTGACAGGACAATCACCGCCAAGCTCCGCAGCCAGCGCACCCATCACCCGCGCATTGCTGCCCCAGCCGTGCAGCAGCACATAATCCGGTGCCGACACCTGCGCCTGGTGCAACACCTGCCCGGCGACAGCCTTGTCAGGCACGCAGTTCATCGGCGCACCGCATCGAGCGCATCCAGCAAGCGATCGACCTGGGTCGCGCTGTGCGCCGCGCTCAGCGTAATACGCAATCGCGCCGTGTCACGCGGCACCGTGGGCGGCCTGATTGCAGTGACCAGGACCCCGCGCTCGAGCAGCCGCGCCGACCAATCGAGCGCGGTTGCCGAATCGCCCAGCACGATGGGTTGGATCGGGGTTAGGGAAGGTAAAAGCGCCAGGCCGAGCGCGCTCGCTCCGGCACGAAAACGACTCACCAAGCGTGCAAGATGCGTGCGTCGCCAGCTTTCCTCGGCTGCGATACCGAGGCTGGCCAGAGCGGCGGCCGCAATCGCCGGCGGCATTGCCGTGGTGTAGATATAGGTGCGTGCGTGCTGCACCAATGCCTCCACGGCATCCTTGCTCCCAGCCACGAAAGCACCGGCCGTACCGAGGCTCTTGCCCAGCGTAGCCATCAGCAGCGGCACCTGCTGCTGTCCGAGCCCCTGCTTTTCCAGGCTTCCGCCTCCCGCGGCTCCCAGCACACCGAAGCCGTGCGCATCGTCAACGTAGAGCCAGGCTCCGTAGCGGGCGCTCAGTGTGGCAAGTTCGCCCAGTGGTGCCTCGTCACCGTCCATGCTGAAGACGCCGTCGACGGCGACCAGCGAGCGGCGCGCGGAACTGCGTGCAAGACGGCGCTCCAGATCGGCGGCATCCACATGCGCAAAGCGCTGGAAACGCGCGCCGCACAGCAAGCCGCCATCAATCAGCGAAGCGTGGTTCAGGCGATCCTGGAATATCGCATCGTGCTTGCCAAGCAACGCGCCTGCCACACCGATATTCGCGGCATAACCGCTGGAGAACAGCAACGCCCGCTCGCGTCCCGTGAATGCCGCGAGCGCCTCTTCGAGCTCATGATGGATACGGCTGTGACCGCAGACCAGATGCGAAGCGCCACTGCCGGCGCCGTAACGCGCGGCGCCCTCCTGCAGCGCGAAGATCACCCGGGGATCATTGGCCAGCCCAAGGTAATCATTGCTGCAGAATGCGAGGACCGGTTTGCCGTCGAGACGCATCTCGGGGCCGACAGGCGAATCCAGTACCCGTCGCTCGCGGAACAGGCCCGCGCTGCGTCTGGCGGCAATCTCCGCGGGCAGCGTGGCGAACCCGCCGGCGCTCATGGTGCGTGGTCTCAGCGTGCCGCGGCATCGTAGAAGCGCGGCTCCGCCAGCGCGGACGTTCCCGGAATCGCGACATCATCGGCAACCATGGCGTGATGTTCGGGGTGAAGCCCGAGGCGCTGGAACAGCTCGATATCCCGCTGACTCTCCGGGTTCGACGTGGTCAGCAACTTCGCGCCATGGAAAATCGAATTTGCTCCGGCAAAGAAAGCCAGCGCCTGCAGCTCGTCGCTCATGTTTTCACGACCGGCGGACAAACGCACGTGCGAGGCCGGCATCAGGATCCGCGCCACCGCGATGGTGCGCACGAACTCGAGCGGATCCAGCCCGGCGGCATCGGCCAGCGGTGTGCCGGCAACCCGCACCAGCAAGTTTACCGGTACGCTCTCGGGGTGCACCGGGAGGGTCGCGAGCGCGTGGAGCATTCCTGCCCGATCCTCGCGCGCCTCACCCATTCCCACTATGCCACCACTGCAGACCTTCATTCCGGCTTCACGCACATGCGCCAGGGTGTCGAGCCGCTGCTGGAAATTGCGCGTCGTGATGATTTCCCGATAGTACTCGGGCGAGGTGTCGATATTGTGGTTGTAGTAGTCGAGCCCCGCCCGAGCCAGTTCGCGGGCCTGCTCCGCATCGATCATCCCGAGTGTCATGCAGGTCTCCAGGCCAAGCGCCTTGACGCCGCGCACCATCGCGCCGAGCAGCGGCAGATCGCGGTCCTTTGGGGAGCGCCATGCCGCGCCCATGCAAAAGCGCGAGGCGCCGGCAGCCCGTGCCGCCCGCGCCGATTCCAGCACCCTCTCGACTTCCATCAACTGCTCGACATCGAGCCCGGTATCGAAACGCGTGCTCTGCGGACAATAGGCGCAGTCCTCGGGGCATGCGCCGGTCTTGATCGAAAGCAGGGTGCTCACCTGCACCGCCTGCGGATCGAAGAAGCGGCGATGCACAGCGTGGGCCCGAAACAGCAAATCGTTGAATGGCAGCGCAAACAACGCCTCCGCGTCCTGTCGGCTCCAGTCATGACGCAGTGCGCCCGCATCACTTGCATTGCCCATCACTTTGCCCTTATGTTCGCTTTTGACCGGGCCGAAGTTTCGGCCCGCCTCGATGGCTTGTCAACCGGAATGGATTCCAATGGTTTACGAGTTCGGCTGGGTCGATCGCCTGCTGCCAGGCACCTGCATCCTTTGTGGAACCGCTTCAGGGCAGCCGCGGGATCTTTGCACCCCCTGCGCCAACGACCTGCCGTGGAACGAACACGGTTGCCCACGCTGCGCGATGCCGCTGCCAGACGCGCAATCCGCTGCCTGTGGTCACTGCCTGAGCAAAGCGCCGCATTTTGCCGCCTGCGTGGCGGCACTTCGATATACCTACCCGGTGCGGCAGCTGATATCGCGTTTCAAGTTCAACGCGGACCTGGCGAGCGGTCGTCTTCTGTCACAACTGCTGGTGCAGCGCCTCATCACGCTGGGCGCCCCGGCGCCCGGAGAATTTGTCCTGGTGCCCGTGCCACTGCATCCACGCCGGCGCAGCGAGCGGGGTTTCAATCAGGCGGAACGCATTGCGCGGATCGTTGCCCACGGCCTGCGGCAGAATCTGCAGGCAGGATTGGTGGAACGGGTGCGGCAAACACCCGATCAGAAAAATCTGACCGCGGCTGCGCGACGCGCGAATCTGCGTGGCGCGTTTCGCGCCGGTTCCTGCGCGGGCTTGCGTGTGGCCCTGATCGACGACGTCGTTACTACCGGCGCGACCGCCGACGCCATCAGTGCCGCCATGCTCACCGCTGGCGCCCGCGAGGTCCGCGTCTGGTGCCTGGCTCGGGCGATCTAGCGCTCATCCCAAAACTCCGCACGCGACGAACTCTAGTCCCCGATACCCGGAAACAGCAGCGAGCGCAACCAATTGAGAAGCGTGTTATCGCGCAGAAACTCCCGGTCGAGCCTGTCAGACTCCGCATCGAGTGCGTGCGGATCAGCGTAGAAATTGGCCCTGGTCACAAACGGACGATCGGGATCGAGCTGCTTGACCACGCGGGCCGGGTTTCCGGCCACCACGACATTCGCCGGTACATCGTGCGAAACCACCGCGGAAGCGCCGACGATGCTGTTGTCCCCTATGGTCACGCCCTTGAGGACGGTGGCGCGATCGCCAATCCAGACATTGTTGCCAATGCGTATCGGACGCGGCTCGGTGTTGCGCTCGATACGATCGTAGATGCCGTGCCAGTCGGAGTCCGTGATGTAGGCGCCACTCGCGATCATGCAGCTGTCGCCGATCTCGATCAGGTCGCTGGCGCTGATACGCACGCCTGGCGTGATCAGCGCATAGTTCCCGATGCTGATACGCCCTTGTCCCGGCGCGCGCCCCCACACGGCAATCGACACCCGCTTGTCGACATCTCCGATCACGGTTGCGCAATCTCCCAGCGTGATGTTCGGCCCCGCTACCTGCACATACCACGGTTTCATGTAGGTACCGTGCCGGCCGAGGTGTTCGAAACACGGACGCAGGAAATGCTCCGCATACCAGCTGCGATACAGCAGGTATATCCGCTTCACCCAATACGGCCTGAGATCCTTGCGCATCGCTCTTCCTGCCTTCTCCCGCTGTTGTCAGA
>MTKY01048276.1_pt1 | contig 14851 bp, 13 predicted proteins | sample 1042731 | NCBI WGS metagenome assembly MTKY01 (sample SAMN06212206, study PRJNA360538) | anaerobic digester metagenome | biome: Wastewater treatment plant; material: sludge; isolation source: anaerobic digester fed with sludge from wastewater treatment plant | place: Denmark: WWTP Soeholt ... | reverse complement strand
CGCCGACGCGGAAACGCTGCGGTGGGCGGCGGACGTCGCCCAGGCCGCCGGCTTCATCGACGCCAAACCGGAAGGCATGGCCGCCGAGATCGCGCAGGGCGGCGGCAACGTCTCCGGCGGGCAAAAGCAGCGACTGGCGATTGCCCGCGCGTTGGTGAAAAAGCCGCCAATCTACATCTTCGACGACAGCTTTTCCGCGTTGGACTTCAAGACCGACGCCGCGCTGCGCCGCGCGCTCAAACAGCACACCGGCGAAAGCACGCTGCTGATTGTGACGCAACGGGTAGCGACGATCAAGAACGCCGAGCAAATCATCGTCCTCGAAAAGGGGGAGATGGTGGGCAAAGGCACACACCGCGAGTTGATGGAAACCTGTGAAACGTACCAGGAAATCGCGCTTTCGCAACTGAGCAAGGAGGAACTCGCCCAATGAACCGACCTGAGCCTCAACACAACACACCGGCGAACGAACGTCCTCCAGCAACCGCTCCCAGACGCGGCCCGCGCCCCGGCAGCGGCCACGGCCCGATAGGAATGATGAGGGGCGAGAAGGCCCGCGACTTCAAGGGGACGATGCGCAAGCTCATCGACTATCTGGGACAGTACAAGGCCGCCCTCGTCGCGGCAGCGTTTGTGGCGGCGCTTTCGACGGCGGCCAACATCGCCGGCCCCAAAATCCTCGGTCACGCCACCACCCGGCTCTTCGAAGGCGTGATGGCGCATCTCTCCGGCGCCGGCGAAATCGACTTCGACGCCATCGGGCGCATTCTCCTGAACGTGCTGATTCTGTACGCCGCCTCGGCGCTGTTCAACTACATCCAGGGCTGGGTGATGGCGAACGTCTCCACCGACATCGCCTACCGCTTCCGCCGGGACATCGCCGCCAAAATCAACCGGATGCCGCTCAAATACTTCGACACGACCACGCACGGCGAAGTGCTCTCGCGCATCACCAACGACGTGGACACGGTCAACCAGACGCTCAGCCAGGGCCTCACGCAGATCATCACCTCGACCTTCACCGTCGTCGGCGTGCTCGTTATGATGCTCTCCATCAGTTGGCTGATGACGCTGGCGGCGCTGCTGATGATTCCGCTATCGCTGGCAATCGTGAGGTTGGTGGTGGGACGCTCGCAGGTGTACTTCAAGCAGCAACAGGACTACCTGGGCCACGTCAACGGCCACATCGAAGAGATGTACGGCGGGCACGTCGTTATGAAGGCGTTCAACGGCGAAGCCAGGAGCATCGCCGCCTTCGACGAATCCAACCTCCCGCTCCACGAAGCGGCCTGGAAATCGCAGTTCCTTTCGGGGCTGATGATGCCGCTGATGATGTTCGTCGGCAACCTGGGCTACGTCGCCGTCGCCATTCTCGGCGGGTGGCTGGCGGCGCGCAACGCCATCACCGTGGGCGACATCCAGGCGTTCATCCAGTACGTCCGCTCGTTCACGCAGCCCATCACGCAGCTCGCCAACATCTCCAACGTGCTGCAACAGACGGCAGCGGCGGCGGAGCGCGTCTTCGAGTTCCTGGCTGAGCCGGAGGAGAGCGCGGAGGCCGCCGAGCCGGCCAGGCTAGAGAAAGTGGAAGGGCGCGTCGAATTCAAGAACGTCCGTTTTGGGTACACGCCGGACAAAATCGTCATCCACAACTTCTGCGCGGAAGCGCAGCCCGGCCAAAAGATCGCCATCGTCGGGCCGACCGGCGCGGGCAAGACCACGATGGTCAAGCTGCTGATGCGCTTCTACGACGTGAACGACGGTTCGATCCTGGTGGACGGGCGCGACATCCGCGACTTCACCCGCCGCGACCTGCGCAAGATGTTCGCAATGGTGTTGCAAGAGACCTGGCTGTACAACGGCACGATTATGGAGAACATCCGCTACGGTCGTCCGGACGCGACCGACGCCGAGGTGGTCGCGGCGGCGCAAACGGCGCGCGTCGACCACTTCATCCACACGCTGCCGGATGGCTACGCGATGGAACTGAACGAAGAAGCGAGCAACGTCTCACAAGGGCAAAAGCAGTTGTTGACGATTGCCCGCGCGGTGCTGGCCGACCCGAAAATCCTCATTCTGGACGAGGCGACCAGTTCCGTGGACACGCGCACAGAGGTTTTGATTCAGGAGGCTATGGACCAACTGATGGCCGGACGCACCAGCTTCATCATCGCCCACCGCCTCTCCACCATCCGCAACGCCGATTTGATTTTGGTGATGGACGAGGGCGACATCGTCGAACAGGGCGCGCACGCGGAACTGTTGGCGCGCGGCGGATTCTACGCAGAGCTGTACAACAGCCAGTTCGAGGGGGCCAGCATTTAGGGGATTGCAGGGCGAGTTGGCAACTCGCCCTGCAATGTTTTCGATAGGATTCAATAAGTTGCAGTTGTTGTTACGCATGTTACAATGTAAACAAACCCTATGCATGAAGAAAGGGTTACGGGAATGTGTTCGGATAAGTCGGATGAAACAAACAATGTAGCAAAAGAGCCAGGGAATACTTATTCCACGCTGGCAGATACCTCACGCGATTCTTATATTCCCCTCGACGTTGCAGAAGTCGCACAGCAAATTGCCGCGCGCTTCCAGCCTGAGCGTATCATACTGTTTGGTTCGCACGCTTATGGTGAGCCGCATCCGGGCAGCGATGTGGATATGTTAGTGGTAATGGAGACACCGTTGAAAGAGGCCGAACAAGCAACACGTATATGCCAGCGGATCGAGTACCATTTCGGCCTGGATTTGATTGTGCGGACGCCGGCTACATTACGCCGCCGGTTGGCCTTGGGCGATTCGTTCTTGCGCGAGATCGTGGACCAAGGGATTGTCCTCTATGAACGACCTCACGATTGAGTGGATCGCCAAAGCCGAGGGCGACTACGCCAGCGCCGGACGAGAGTATCGAGCGCGGCGTAATCCCAACTATGACGCCGCGTGCTTCCATGCCCAGCAAGTCGCCGAAAAGTATCTCAAAGCCTGGTTGCAAGAACAATGTGTGATCTTTCCTCGAACGCACAGTCTGATTGTGCTGCTGGAACTCTGCCTTCCTCTGGATGCCAGTTTCGAATTTCTGCGCGACGGATTGATTCTTTTGGAGCGCTATGCCGTGCAATATCGCTATCCAGGCGAGACGGCGGACAAAAGCGATGCACGACTGGCATTTCAGGCTGGTCAAGCGGTGCGCGTCTTTATGCGCAACAAGTTTGGCATCGCTTAGGAAAGACCTTTCAATCCAACAGACTGCCAGGCATAATCAGTGCGTAGGTATATTCCCGCTCTGCCCAGGCGAGTTCGAAGTCGCCGCGCGGCACAAGGAGCGGGTAGTCAGGGGAGTAGGGATCATTGAGGTATATCGTTGCCTCATCGCAACCGGTTACGACGATTGCATGGTCGGTATTGTAAGTCCAGTAAGGGAGTTCGCCGGTACGCACGAACACAATAACCGGATGACCGAGATGTAGCATAGATTCCAGGCCAACCATATCGGTCTTGCTGTAGACCACATCCAGGTTAAGCGTCGCTAATAACCGGATATTGCTCGCTGGAGCGCCATACGGTTTGATTCGCAGAAGTTTGAGGAGTTGGGCGTAGTCCAGCGGACGCTTCAGGTAGGCCAAAAGCATCGCGGCGCAAGCCGCCAAACAGTCTCCATCATGGCGTTGCGGCTGATGCGGGACTTCGAGCAAGACCTTCGGCGCGGACATTGATCTCCTCAAGCAATTGCGGCGTCACCAACATTTGGCCGGTTTCCACATCTACATCGATCGTTCCCACTTCGCCAACATCGCCCCGCGAGGTGAGCGACAGGATAATGGGCACGCGCCAGTAAACCCGGTCGGACAACACCAGGGCCGCTTCGCCGGCGTGCAACATGTAGCTAATGTCGTGCAGCACAAAGTCATTAACCTTTTGTCGGGCTGCGTAGGCCGAGATATTGACGTCGGCGGCCACACGTATATCCACTTCCAGGCGGCCAACCCTGGGCAAAGCTTCGATTACCGTTGCGCCGGCTTGCATTGCATCACACCTCTACTTTGCTTTTACTGCCGCATTGGGGGCAGCGTTTAATCCATTATTTCTAAAAACACCGAACTGTGCGCTTCATTGATTTATCCTCAGTATACTTGAGAGCACAAGAAGCGTCAAGAAAAGCGAGAGAGAAAAATGGAACCTTTGCATCTGTGCATACGTCATAATGCCATGTTGTCTAAGCAGAGCATATTGGAGTAAAATGAGCACAGAGTTATCGAGAGATTCTGCGCAAATTGCTGTTTTCAACGACAAGACTGGCGGTCTATGCGATGATTGATGGAGGAGTGAGATGAAACGAAAGACCTGGTTGTTGCTTCCATTGAGCCTCTTGCTGCTGATTGCTTTCGCGTGCAGCTTCATCCCGCAGCGAACAACGCCCACACCCGAACCGGCCGCCACTGCCACCCCCCGCCCTACGGCGACCCCGCTGCCGCCCAAACCCGTCGTTCCCTACACGCCCGTGCCGGCTGACATGCTCTCGCCGATCATCATCCAGCGCAGTCCCAAGCGCGGCGAAAACCTCAAGCCCGACGCGCCCATCGAAATCGTATTCGACAAGCCGATGAACCAGCTCGCGGTGGCGGGCGCGTTCACGCTGCAACTGGCCGGGGAAAACACGCCGGTCAAAGGCGAACTTTCGTGGGTCGATGTGCGCACGCTGCGCTTTCAACCCGCCGAATCGCTGCCGCGCGATACTGTCTTCGACGTGATTCTCACGCAGAACGCCAGCGCCGAAACCGGCGAGCTGCTGCGCGAACCGTACACCTTCCGCTTTGCCACGGCGGGCTACCTCGAAGTCGCCCAGGTGATCCCCGCCCCGGATACTACCGACGTGGAAACCGGTTCGACCATCACCGTGATGTTCAACCGTCCGGTCGTCCCGTTGACCACGCTGGCGCAGATGGAAAACCTGCCCGATCCCGTGACCTTCGATCCCGAAATCAAGGGCCGCGGCGAATGGCTGAACACGTCCATCTACGTCTTTACGCCGGAAGAACCGCTGGCGGGCGGCGTCACGTATCGCGCGACAGTCAGCGCCGGGTTGCAGGACGTGGCGGGCGCGCTGCTGGCGGAGGATTACGTTTGGCATTTCTCCACCATTCCCCCACAAGTCGTGTGGGTACGACCGGGCGAGGATGCAACCCTGGTGGACATCGACACCACTATCACCCTGCTATTCAACCAGCCGGTGGACCTGGAATCCGTAGATCGCGCTTTCAGACTGAGCGGCGGGCGGGGTCTGGCGGGCAACAACGTCAGAGGGACGTTCTCGATTGAGGAAAACACCGTGGTCTTCACGCCGACCCGGGCGCTGGACTTCAACACGACGTATACGGTGAAACTCGATGCGGGCGTCACCTCCGCAGCGGGCGGCCTGGGGATGAAAGACGCCTACACCTGGAAATTCACCACCGTCCCCCTGCCCGAAATCGTCTCCACCACTCCCGCAAATCTGGAACGCAACGCGCCGCCGTATACCGCCTTCGAGATTACGTTCAACGCCCCCATCGATCCCGCCACGGTGATGCCCAATCTGACGATGACGCCGCCGTTCTCGCCGACGCAGGTCTACACCTACTTCTCACGGTACAACAATACTTTCGTCCTGCGATTTGGCGCGCAGCCTTCGACCGAATACACTGTGGTCATCAACGACGGCATTGCCGATCCCTACGGCAACACCATCCCGCGCGGGCGCACCGTCAAGTTCCGCACCGGGCCGCTGACGCCGAACTACCGTCTGCTTGTCCCGGATATGACCGGCGCGTATGACGCCGCGCTGCCCGCGCAGGTTGTCATCGGCCACCTGAACGTAAGCCGGGTAAATCTGCGCCTCTACAAACTGCCATTGGGTGCATTGTTTACCTCGCGCTGGCAATGGGAAGAACAACTGCCCGCCGGCAATCAACTGCTGCGCGAGTGGCGGCAGAATCTGGAAAGCCCGCTTAACAAGCAGAGCTACACCGTCGTCGATCTGACCGAAACGCCGGGCGGGACGTTGGAACCGGGCGTCTATCTGTTAGAAACTGATTCGCCGGACGTCAGCAAGGAGCGTTCGTACTCCTACAACCGCCGGCACATGATGGTCGTGTCGCACCTCAATCTCACGCTGAAGAGCGCGCCGGAAGAGGTTTTCGTCTGGGCTACCGATTTACGCAGCGGCGAGACGATCCCCAACCTGTCCCTTAACGTGGCGCAACAAGACGGCGGCAGCCTGGGAACCGTTGTCACCAACGGCGACGGCATCGCCCGCGCCAACATCCCCGCTGAGCGCGACATGCTGATCGTCTACAGCGAAGAACCCTTCGTCGCCGTCGCTGAAGGATGGGGGCGCGGCATCAGCCCGTGGGACTTCGGCGTGGGAGAGGGGGAATACGCGGAGGAATACCGCACCTACATCTACACCGACCGCCCCATCTACCGCCCCGGACAAACGGTACACTTCAAAGGCGTGGTGCGCGCTGAAAACGACGTCGCCTTCACCCTGCCGGATGTGCGCGACGTCGAGGTCTCCATCCTCAACGCAACAGCCTACGAGGAAATCTACAACGAGCGGCTCGCGCTGGGCGAGTTCGGAACGTTCGAGGGGACGCTCGCTTTGGCGGAAGGCGCCGGTCTGGGCCATTACCAGATCTACGTCTCCTTTGGCGATTACGACGGCTACGCCGGCTTCCAGGTGGCAGCCTACCGCGCGCCGGAGTTCGAGGTCGTCGTGGAGACCGCCGAAGCCGAAGTGCAACGCGGCGACGACGTGGCGGCGACGATTGCCGCGCGCTATTTCTTTGGCAGCCCGCTGGCAAACACCGATGTCACGTGGAACGTTCTGGCCGAGAGCTACCGCTTCCAGCCGCCGTGGGGCGGGCGCTACAGCTTCAGCGACGTGGACGATCCCTACATCTGCTTCGATTGCTGGTGGTGGCGCGAACCGTCCGCCCGCGAAGCCATCCTCAACGGCAGAGGTGCCGCCGGCGCCAACGGCGAACTGAGAATCACGCTGGACGGGGCTGAATTGGAAGCGGCGCTCCGTGAATGGCACAAGAAACCAGCTTCCAGCAACCAGCTTCCAGCTTCACGTATCACGTTGGAAGCCACCGCTGTCGGACCTGACAATCAGTCCATCTCCGGGCGCACGAGCGTCGTCGTCCACCCCGGCCCGTACTACATCGGCCTGAGCGCCCAAAAGTACATAGGCGAAGCTGGGAAGCCGAGGGACATCGACCTTGTCGCCGTAGATTGGAGAGGCGCGCGACTATCCGGCAAAGCCATCAAGGTCGAATTCTACCGCCGCGAGTGGGTCAACACCTTCATCGAGAACGAATTCGGCGGCGGTTCCTGGTCGTGGGAGACCAAAGAGACGTTGGTGGACGAAACCACCGTCACCACGAACAACCTCGGCGAGGCCACAGCGACCTTCACCCCGGCGGCGGGCGGTTCCTACCACGTCGTAGCGACGCCTGCCCCCCCTTCCGTCCCCCCCAGTGGGGGGGAGAGAGGGGGGGAAGAGGGGATCCGCTCTTCCATCTTCATCTGGGTTTCCGGCAAGGACCGCGTCTCCTGGCGGCGCGAGAACAACGACCGCATCACGCTCATCAGCGACAAGAACGCCTACAAGGTCGGCGAGACCGCCGAGATCCTGATCCCCTCGCCTTTCGAGGGTGAACATTTGGCCCTCATCACCGTCGAACGCGCGAGCGTCCGCCGCCACGAGGTCATCCGTCTCACGAGCAACAGCGCCATCTACCGCCTGCCCATCACCCAAGAGGACATCCCCAACATCTACGTCTCCGTCGTGCTTATCAACAAGCGGCAAGACGGCAAACCGGCGGACTTCAAAATGGGACTCCTCCCGCTGGACGTTGACGTGCAACCTGTCACTTTGAACGTGCAACTCGAAACGACTGTCGAACAGGCGCAGCCCGGCCAGACGGTCGATTACACCCTCCGCGCGACGCTGCCCAATGGCGAACCGGCTGCCAACGTAGAACTCTCGCTCGACGTGGTGGACAAGGCCGTGCTTAGCCTGAGACCGCGCAGCAGCGACATCGTGCAGGGCTTCTACGCCCGCCGAATGTTGCAAGTGAACACCGGCAGCGCGCTCAGCCTCTCCGTGAACCGCTATCTCGAAGAAATCGCTGAGGATCTGGATCTCAAACCGGCGGCTTCCGACACCGTACGAGAGGCATACGCGGTGGACGAGGAGGGCGCAATGGCAGTCGTAGTAAAAACAGTGGAGGTAGAGAAAGTAGTAGAGAAGGAGGTCGCAGCACCTGTCGAAAGAGCCGCGCCGCCGGCCGGCGTGGAGGTCCGCGAGGAGTTCGCCGACACCGCCTACTGGAATCCGCGCATCGTCACCGACCGCGAAGGCCGCGCCGCGATCACGCTTAAACTGCCCGACAACCTCACCACCTGGACGCTGCGCGCCGTCGGTCTCACCGCCGATACGCGCGTGGGCGAGGGCAGCGCCGACCTCGTCGCCACGAAGCTGCTGCTGGTGCGCCCCGTCGCCCCGCGCTTCTTCGTCGTGGATGACCGCGCCCAGCTCGCTGCCAACGTCAGCAACAACACCGGGCAGGATTTGACCGTGGAAGTCACCCTCAGCGCCGAGGGCGTGGGCGTGCAGGCCGAGACGCCGCCGCGCCAAACGGTCGTCGTCCCCGCGCACAGCGAGCGCAAGGTGACGTGGTGGGTGACGGTGCAGGACGCAGTCAACGCGCAGCTCATCTTCAGCGCCGTCTCTGGGGAATACGCCGACGCCAGCAAGCCGCGCCTCAGCACCGGCCCGGACGGTTCGCTGCTGGTCTTCCGCTACACCACGCCCGACATCGTGGGGACGGCGGGACAGCTCATCGAGGGCGGTTCGCGCACCGAAGCCATCGCGCTGCCGCCCGAATTCGACGAGAGGCGCGGCAGTCTCACCGTGCAGCTCGATCCGAGCCTCGCCGCCGGGATGCAGGACGGCCTGCGCTACCTCGAACACTTCGAATACGAGTGTACCGAACAGACCGTCAGCCGCTTCCTGCCCAACGTCCTCACCCACCACGCGCTGAAAACGCTGGGCCTCGAGAATCCCGAACTGGCCGAGCGCCTGCCCGGTCTGGTGGATGAGGGCCTGAACAAACTCTACCTGCAGCAGAACCCCGACGGTGGATGGGGCTGGTGGTACAATGCCGAGCAGCAAATCAGCAACCCGCACGTGAGCGCCTACGTCGTCTTTGCGCTGCTCAAAGCACAACAGAGCGGCATTGCGGTCAAATCGGAAGCGCTCAACAAAGGCATCGCCTACTTGCAAGGACAAATCCAAGCAGTGCGCGATTACCACCACTATCGCAACGCCAACCAACAAGCCTGGCTGCTCTACGTCCTGGCAGAAGGCCAGGCCGCGCCCCAGGACACGCTCGCCGAACTCTACGAGAACCGCGAGAAGTTGAGCTACTACGCCCGCGCGTACCTGGCGCAAGCCCTGTGGCTCAACAACCGGAACGACAGCCGCCTGCCCACGCTCCTCTCCGACCTGAACAACGCCGCCATTCTCAGCGCCACGGGCGCGCACTGGGAAGAGGCCAACTACGACTGGTGGGCAATGAACACCGACACCCGCTCCACCGCCATCGTGCTCGACACGCTGGTAAAGCTCGACCCGCAGAACGCGCTGCTCCCCAACGTCGTGCGCTGGCTTATGACCGCGCGGCAGACCGGCATCTGGGAAACCACGCAGGAGACGGCCTGGGCGCTCATCGCGCTCACCAACTGGATGGTGGAGACGGGCGAACTCGACGCCAACTACAACTATGCCTTCTTCCTCAACGACCGGGAGCTGGCGCAGGGCGTCGCCGCGCGCGAGACCATCCGCGAGAGCAGCCGCACCGTCATCCCCATTGCCGACCTGATCGCGGGGATGACCAACGCGCTGACCGTGGCCCGCAGCGACGGCAACGGGCGGCTCTACTACACGGCGCACCTGGAAGTCTACCAGCCGGTGGAGAACGTGGAACCTGCCGAGCGGGGCGTCATCGTGCAACGCCGGTATACGTTGGCAGCATGTGCAAATGAGCGAATCAAAGAATCGGAGAATCAGCGAATCAGTGAATGCCCGGAGGTGCGCGAGGTGAAACTGGGTGACGTAATCCGTGTGGACCTGACGATCATCACGCCGCACGACCGCTATTACTTAGTGGTAGAAGACCCGCTGCCGGCGGGCGGCGAGGCCATCGATACCGGCCTGGCGACGACCAGCCTGCTGGCGACGCCGCCTTCCCTGCGGCGAGAAGGGTCGCGGTGGTGGTGGTGGTGGCGCTGGTACAGCCGCAGCGAGCTGCGCGACGAGAAGGTGGTGCTCTTCGCCGACGCGCTGCCGGCGGGCGCCTACGAGTACAGCTACACCTTCCGCGCCACGCTGCCCGGCGATTATCACGTGCTGCCCACCGTCGCCAGGGAGTTCTACTTCCCAGAGGTCTTCGGGCGCAGCGACGGGCGGCTGTTGACGATCGGCGAATAAAATCTTCTGAGCGCATTGTGGGACGCCTGCTTCGCGTCCCACAATGCGTTGCTTGTCAGCCCTTTCCCTGACAGATATCTTCCGCTTCTCCGAACCATGACCAGAGACCTATTGACGTTAGCCAGAATTAAACTATAATGACAAACGATGTCATATTCTGGTATGGAAACCAAAATAACGTACATTAGGAGGGTCATACGATGAAGAGGATGGTATGCGTCCTCGTTCTTTTCGTTATCGGCGTATGGAACACCGGATTCGCACATAACACCCAGGTTTACGCCGTAGAAATTCCCGAACCAACACTTACCAATACGACACTCGATCACTGTATCTTCCTCCCGTTGATTCAAAATAGTTGCACCGCAACACAAGTCCCGCCTGTCACGTTACCAACACCGGCGCCTTCTCCCACAGTTCCTGACGATCCCTGGAACAGTGTGGAGAGCTGGGTCTACCAACTGAGCGGCTATCCTGACGATCAACTCACGCAGATCGCCGGTTCCAATTTCGATCTAGCCGTGATCGATCTTGCCCGTGACGGATCGGAGGATTTCTTCACCTACAACGAAATTCAAGCCGTCAAGGCGACAGGCAAAATCGTGTTGGCCTATTTCGAAATCGGCGCCATCGAGGATTACCGGCCCGAATGGCCCGACGTGCCCACCGACCTGATGCTCGGCCCGGTGGACGGCTGGCCTGGCGAGCAATACGTCAAATACTGGGATTCGCGGTGGTGGACCATCGTGGTGCAGGAGCGCATCGATAAGGCGTTGGCTACCGGGTTCGACGGCGTCTATCTGGATATGATCGTCACCTACGAGGAGATTCCTGCGGACGCAGCAGGTACCACCCGCGACGACCTGGCACGCAAGATGGTAAGTCTGATCAGTGCACTCTCAGCTTACGCCAAGAGCAAGAATCCCGCCTTCAAGATCATGCCGCAAAACTCGCCGGAGTTGTACACCTACCCCGGCTATCTGGACGCCGTCGATGGACTGGGCATAGAAGAACTCTATGTCCTGGCCACAGACCGCGCCTGCACCCAGGACTGGTGCTTCGAGAACCAACGCAACGCCGCCGCGATCCACGCTGCGGGGAAGCTGGTGCTCACCATTGACTATGCCACTATACAGACCAACATCGACCTGGCCTACACCCAATCCCTCGCCGCCGGGTTCGTCCCCTACGTCAGCGTCCGCGATCTCGATGTGCTGCGCATCAATCCAGGGTGGGCGCCATAGGATGTTAATGGTTTTCTAAACATTTTCTAATGCCTCTTCAATATTGCGTTTACCTCATTCTAATAGTCGTCTGCTAAAGTATAGATAGTCGGAAAGACCACCATCCAGATGGGATGCGCTTTTAACGCTTTGAGTGCATCCCATCTCTACGGAAAGGAAATATCCGACGAGGCCCCTAAAGATGAGGGGTGATAAACGAAACACATATCTAAGTAAGGAGGCAGACTATGTTTGGAAGATCATTTTGGGGACAAACGACACCCTGGAGCGAGATGGAGCGTCTGCGGCGCGAGGTGAACCGGTTGTTCGCCAGCTCGCCAGCCGTTTCTGGAACGCGGATGGCGCCCGGCTATCCGGCGATCAACATCTGGGCTAACGAAGATGGCGCTATCGTCACCGCCGAACTGCCCGGTCTGGACCCCGAGAAGCTGGACATCGCCGTGGTGGAGAACACGCTCACGCTGAGCGGCGAGCGCCAACCCCTCGAACTGGCAGAAGGCGACGTCTATCACCGCCGCGAACGCGGTTGCGGCAAATTCACCCGCTCATTCCAGTTACCGTTCAACGTGGAAACCGGCAACGTGCAAGCGCTCTACGAGAAGGGCGTCCTGCGCATCACTCTGCCGCGCGCCGAAGCCGACAAGCCGCGCAAGATCGCGGTCAAGGCCGCGTAGGGCTATCTAACACAAGGAAACATAAGGAGGTCACTTATGGCTAACGAGCAAGAACCCAACATTCAGGAAACAGAAAAGCAGGAAATCGTCGAGACCGGCGCCGAGCGCACCCGCTCACGGTTGGCCTTCGTGCCCCGCGCCGACATTTACGAGACCAACGAAACCATCGTCCTGGTGACGGATATGCCCGGCGTGGACGAGAACTCGCTCGACATCACCCTGGAAAACGACGTGCTCACTATCATTGGCTACGTCGAGAGCGAGCACCCCGAAGGGTACGGGCTGGCGTACAACGAGTACCGTGTGGGCGATTACGAACGCAGCTTCACGCTATCCAGCAAGGTCGATCGCAACAAGATCGAGGCCACAGTCAAGGACGGCGTCCTGCGTCTACGTCTACCGAAAGCCGAACCTTCGATGCGCAAAATCGCAGTGGCAGCCGGTTAGACCGGTCGCCGGTTAAAACCGGTTGCCGGTTAGACCGAACATACCCGTTCAATTCGAGCCGAAAACGCAACGAGAAGATACGCCACGAATCTTCATCGATCTACACGGAGTCAGTTCGTGGTGGTTCGTGAAGATTCGTGGTTTGTTATAGGAGGTACACTATGTCAATCACGAATTTGATGCCGTGGCGGCGTAAAGAACGCGCCCTACACAGGCGCAGAGAAGCAGCCGCCAACCGAGAGGAAGAACGGCCATTGGCGCTCTTCGAGCAGGACTTCGACCGTGTGTTTGACGACTTCTTCGGCGGGTTCGGGCTGGCGCCATCCGGCTTCTGGGAGACCGGTTGGGGCGCCTTCAACCCACACGTCGACGTCGTCGATAGCGAGAAGGAAGTCAGGGTCTCAGTGGAACTACCCGGACTGGACGAGAAGGACATCGACGTGAGCCTCTCCCGCGACACGCTGACCATCAGCGGCGAGAAGCGGCAGGAGAAAGAGGACAGGGACAGGAACTACTACCGCATGGAACGCTCGTATGGTTCTTTCAAGCGCACCGTTTCGATCCCCTGCGAAGTCGAAACCGAGGGCGTCGAAGCCACGTTCAAGAACGGAGTCCTGAGCATCGTCCTCCCGAAAACCAGCGAAGGTCAATGCCGTCAAAAGATTACCGTAAAGACAGAGTAAGACACTGAAAAACCGGGGGTTAGGAACCCCCGGTTTTTTATTTGTGATACTTCTCCCCGCCAATGATCGTCGCCGCGCGATACAACTGCTCCAGCAAAACGACGCGCGCCAACTCGTGCGGAAACGTGAGCGGCGACAAGGACAGCGTGTCAGCGCAGGCCGCGAGAACTTCGGGCGACAGTCCTACCGGTCCGCCAATCAGAAAAGCCAGGCTGCCGTACACTTCGATTTGCTTGCGTAGAAAATCCGCCAGACCAGGACTGTCCATCTGCCTGCCGGTCGCGGTCAATGCGATCAGGCGCCGCGCATCTTTGGCGGCGGCAAGCAACGCTTCTCCCTCGCGCTGCATCGCCACCGCGTCCGGCGTCCCCCGCCCCACGACGTCTTTCACTTCGATCAACGTCACGTCCGTGTAACGGCGCAACCGCGCGAGGTACTCCTGCTGCGCTGCGCGCCAGTAAGCACCGTGCAGTTTCCCTACGGCGGCAATCATGATTTCCCCTATCAAGCGCATCGGCGTATTCTTCTCATGTTTAACAATACCATATTAGTTAGAATTGTGTCACATTTGGCGATAAAATCAACCGTGTTAACTTATTTCTCAAGGTACATAGTGAACATCCCACAACCCGCCTGGTTAATTCTACAAAGTAGTATGCCCATATGATAGTGACAATAGACCAAAACCCAGCGTTATACCACCTACAGGCGTCCAGAATTGTGATGTCCAATATTTGTCGGGAGTTGCAAATTTCTGCGAACAGTATAAAATCTTAATTGTTGTGGCCAGGATAAAAAAAGCAGGGGGGCTTTCTAACTAGCCGGGTAAGGAGTTAGGAGAACACAAAGTGTACAACTCCAGAAGGCAACATACCTATCACAACAACCAGGTGATCATCATTTTGAGGAAAGGTACGCAGGAGAACTATGAAAATCCCACAAAAAACGTTGCTCATTTTCGCCATCGTAGCAGCCCTGTGCGCCGTGATCGTAGCGGTCGTGAATGCAGAGCCGGCAGTCCCCAATGGAGATATCGTCATCAGTAAGACCGTCTCACCGCAAGTGATCGATCTCAACTAGAGTGGCATGCTGACCTACACCATTGTAGTGACGAACACGGCTACGCCAGTCGTCCTTAACACCTTTATGGAAGACACATTGCCCCCGCTGCTGTCGTTTGGTAGCTGGGTGTCACAACCAACTATTGGAACAACCACCCAGGCCGGAGACACGATCCTGTGGACAGATATGCTTCCGGCGCCTCCAGCCATC
>MTKY01051400.1_pt1 | contig 14861 bp, 13 predicted proteins | sample 1042731 | NCBI WGS metagenome assembly MTKY01 (sample SAMN06212206, study PRJNA360538) | anaerobic digester metagenome | biome: Wastewater treatment plant; material: sludge; isolation source: anaerobic digester fed with sludge from wastewater treatment plant | place: Denmark: WWTP Soeholt ... | reverse complement strand
ATCACATTGACGCGCAAAGGGTAATGCCTGACACAATGAGATATGCCATCCCCCAGCAAAGATGCTGGTAATTGTACAAATACCAATTGCTGTGAGTAGTGATTTAAAGCGCATCTTGTGCCGCGATTGTTCATCTCCCCAAAAGGTAAAATGCGCGATCAATAGGCTGGTAAGGCCAACAATGTAGAATTGCAAGCCACTTGATTTAGACCATGGGCCGGCCAAACCTTGCAGAAAGGATCCAATCATGATCAATAGAATCCTTTCATTTTTGGTTCTTCGGCGGATTTCACGTTCGTTATCTGCCGGGTCTATCATATCTTGCTCAGGTGGCTGAGATTACAGTATCACTGGTTTTCCCGACTCCGCCGACTTGTATAACGCCAGTACGCTGCGCAGGAAATCGCGGCTCATGCTCAGCGGGACGACAGGTTCCGCATTGTCGAGGATGCAGGCTTCCATAGCTTGAACCTCGCACAAATAGGGATCGACGGCGGGGAAGGTGAGTGTTTCCGGATCGCCGTCGCGCGGCGTGAAAGTGACGTGCGCCTCCTTGCCGTCCGCGCCTGGCTTCCACGGGTTGTGGAGAGTGAGAATGCCGGCGTCGCCGATGATCTCCGTCCCCCAGCGGAACGGCATGCGGAAGCTAGACGCGATCTGCGCCACTGGGCCGCCTGAAAACCGCATCTGACCGAGCAACGTCACCTCGACGCCAGTCTCGCCGATGGTCTGCTGCGCCCACACTTCGACGGGGGCTGCGCCGAGCATCGCAATGACCATGCTGTTGGGATACACGCCCACGTCCCACAGCGACCCGCCCGCCAGTTCCGGCCTCAGACGGATGTTGGTCGATTGTTCCGGCGGCAGGTAGAAGCTGAACCAACTGCTGACAAGCTGTACCTGGCCCACTTTGCCCTCGCGCACCAACGCCTGCACCGTGCGCGTCTGCGGATGGTGTAAGTACATAAATGCCTCGAAGACCGTGACCTTGTTCGCCGCCGCTGCCGCCTCGACCTGGTCGAGTTCGGCGAGCGTGGGCACGAGCGGCTTTTCGCACAGCACGTGCTTTCCGGCTTCGGCGGCTTTCACCGTCCACTCGCAATGCAGCGTGTTCGGCAGCGAGATGTAGACGGCGTCGATGTTCGGATCGGCGAGCAGCGCCTCGTAGCTGCCGTAGGCCGTGGGGATGTCCCACTCTTTGGCGTAAGCCTGCGCCTTGTCCAGATTGCGGCTGGCGACGGCGGCTAACTCGCTGCGCTCCGATTGACGAATCGGCGGGATCAGCGCACGGTTGATCCGCGCCGTCGACAAAATCCCCCAACGAATTTTCTTGGACATAGTTTTTCTCCTTATCGAGTTGATGTGGCGGCGTGATGCGAGATTGGCCTTCACGTATCACGCATCACGTATCAGATTAACAGTTGTGCCTGCGTACACCTGCTCGACGCTGGCGCGCGTTACGACGCCGACGCCTTCGTGCATCGCCGAGGCCGTCCCGGCGGCGACACCCCAGCGGGCCTGTTCGGCGAGAGGCAGACTGCGTTCCAGCGCGTAGGCCAGGCCTGCCAGTAGCGCGTCGCCGGCGCCGGTGACGTTCTTGACCGGTACATCCGGCGGGATGGCGATGGCGGTGCTCTCATGCGTCGCCAGCAGCAGCCCCGCTGCACCAAGCGAGAGCGCAACGTGCGTGATGCCTTGTTTCAGAAAGGCGTTCGCGGCATCGCGCGCGGCGTCGGGGGTATCTACGGGATGTCCAGCGAAGGCTGCCGCTTCCTCGGCATTGGGCTTGACGAGGAACGGGCGCGCCTCTACGCCCAGACGCAGCGCCGGCCCGCTTGTATCCAGCAGCACGCGCACACCGCGCGGCTGCAAGATCTCGATGAGCTGCGCGTAGAAGTCGTCCGGGACGCCGGGCGGCAGGCTGCCGCAGAGCGCCCAGGTGTCACCGTCCGCGGCTTGCCGCCGGACTTTGTCCAGGAATCGAGCGATTCCCTCCGGTTGTACCGTCGGCCCGGCCTCGTTCACCTTGACGTAACGCCCGCTATCCCCCTCGGCGATGACGACGTTGGTGCGCGTCTCTCCGGCGATGGTCACGAAGTCGGTGGGGAGACCGAGTGCGGCCAGCCCCGCCGCCAGTCGTTGTCCCGTCGCGCCGCCGACGAAGCCGAGCGCCGTGCTCTCCACGCCGAGCGCCAGCAGCACGCGTGAGACGTTGAAGCCCTTCCCGCCCCAGTCGACGCGCGACGCTGTGGCCCGCATCACCGTGTCGAAGGCGATTGCCGGCACGGTTAGCGTGTGATCCAGTACGGGGTTGGGGGTTACGGTGATGATCATCAGCTTCCTCGAAGGTCAGTTATGCATAGTGATTGGGGTTATCCGTGCTGAGTCCTTCTGCTTTGGCAGCTTGCAACAGATCGTCATCTGCTGCCAGAAAGACCATATCGAGTAGACGCGCAGCGCGCCGGGTTTCGTGCAACAATAGCGTCGCTGCTAGATGCACGGCGTCGTAGCCGCGCAAGCTGTGTTTTTCGGTTAACTCCATAGCGCGATTGCCAACTTCAGCGTCGATCTCAAGAATGCGATACCGCCGTTTCCAGTCTTTTTTGAACTCTTGCGTTAACCGGGCGGCAACCGAGCGTGAAAGCTCACGGGTGCGCACTTTGCGATACAGGGCAGCAATCATCTCCGGACCGGCTAAACGCACAGTGTAGAAACTATGAGTTTGTGGTGTGTGAAGTATGTCCCGCATCCAGCTAGAGCCTGTCTCATAGGCATAACCTTTGACTAACGCGCTGGCGTCAAGGTAGTAAGTCGTCATCTAGCGACGCTCGGCGATGATATGTTGTGAAAGAGGCGTACCCTGAACTTTAATCGGCTCTGGTAAAGGATATTCTGACGGTGAAAGTGGTTTGGGAATTTCTGAAAGCAGTCCTCTTTCCAATAGTTCGTATTCCCACGCTGTCTCGGCTGCGGTTAATGCGTTTTTATCCCCCTCATCCGGTGTGGCGGACAAGGCGGACGGTTCCAGTTCGCGCTCAGCCTCCGGCAAGGCTTGTGCGATAACGCGCAACCGCTCGCGCGGCGGCAACCGGCGCAGCAATGTCAAAACCGTATTCGCTTGTATCGCTATGCTTTCACTCATCGTGTACCTCCTAAGGTCACGTTGACCAGGGATATCTTTATAGTAGCGTAAAATAGCGAAGATTCAAGGGGAAATTTCACGCCCCGGTTTGCTCGCGTGGATCGGGGATGCGCAAGCTTAATGGCAACGCGGTGAGTGTGCCCAGAGCGGTGATGGTGAAAAGCAGGCCGTAATTGTTGCCCGACCACTGCAAAATCAACCCGCCGAGGGTGGCGAAGAGCGTGGAGATGCCGTTGATGGTGTTGTTCAGGCCGACGTAGGCCGGGCGTTCGGCTTCGGGCGCGAGTTCGAGCATGTAGGCCGTCCAGCCGGGCATAAAGCTGCTCCCGGAAGCGTTGATGGCGAAGAAGACCAGTCCGTAAGCCCAGCCTAACGCCGTTCCACTGAATAGCGTGGGGATCACCAGCGCCAGGAGCGGAATGATCGCCGTCACGCCGATGCTGTAAAGCAGCGTGCGTTTGGTGCCGCGCTTTTCGTTGAGCCAGCCGAAGAAAACTGCCGCCAGGATGCCGCCTACCACGCCGATGGACGTGTAGCGCCCGGCGACCTGAGACGGCAGATAGAGCACGTCCAGCGCGTAGGTCATAAAGAACGGGCCGGCCAGGTTGCTCAGGTTGAACAGTTGCCGGGCGATGGTGTAGTTGCGAAAGGTGTGATCCGTTTCGAGGATGCGCCACAGTTGCGGCAGATACTCGCGCCAACTCGGCGTATCGCCGGATGTCACGCCGGGCGGTTCGATAAGGCGCACGATGGCGATATACGAACCGACCAGCATCCCGAACGCGATCAGGAACAACACGGCGTAGTTGATGGGATAGGGCAAGCCGCGGTCGCTCAGGATCCACTCGACGATAAATCCCGCTACGAAGCTCAAGATGCCTGATGTGACTTGTCCCACGCTAATGAGCCGCCCGCGCCGCCCGGCAGGGATCGTTTTGCTGAACAAGTCGAACCACGAGAGGCTGCCAAAGCCATCGCTGATCCAGAAGGCGGAGATGATGAAGGCGACGAGCACGATGACCAGTCCCGGCGGGCGCGCGCCCGTCGCCCAGATCAGCCCGGCCAGAAAGAGCAACATCGAGCGTCCGATCCCGGCGGCCCACAGCACGGCGGGTTTTTTGTAAGGCTTGTTCGCCATATAGCGCGCCGCGAACAACTGTGGCAGCAGCCAGCACGCGCGTTGCAGTGTCGTCATCAGTCCGATGGTCGCGCTCGATGCCCCTAGCTCGGTCAAAAAGCTCGGGATGATCGTATTCTGGCCGAAAAACGCCATCGCGATGCCGAAAAAGGTGAAGTCCGCCGCCAGACCCCAAAAGTTCCGGCGGTAGTTTTTAGGAAGACTTGTCGTTGTCAAGGGATTCTCTTTCAGGTAGACGGTAGACAGTAGACGGTAGACGGGGTCGGAGAGAGCAAGCCCTGTCTACTGTCTACTTATTCCCGTACCGTCTCGTCCAACTCCAGCCCTAGCGCCTCGTACTTCTGCCGCCGCGAAATCTTGTCGTTGCGTAATTCCTGGTGGGCGTAGATGGAGACCTCTTTAGCGAGCGCCTGCGGCACGACGATGACGCCGTCGCCATCGGCCACCACCACGTCGCCGGGATGGACGAGCACGCCGCCGACCACCACGGGGATGTCGTGGGCGTCGAATTGCAGCCGGCCCTGCACCATGCCTTGCGAGACGATCCTGGACCAGAAGGGAATCTTTTGCAGGATGATTTCATCGGTGTCGCGGACGCCGCCGTTGCTCACGTAACCGACCGCGCCTTTGAGGACACCATCCATCGTGTTGTTCGATCCCATCAACCCGGCATTGACGCCGCTTTGGTCGATGATGCAGAAGTCGCCTTCCTCGATGGCATCGATCCACGGGTAGGTGCAGACGCTGTTGTAATACCAGCCTGACCACGCGCTGTATTCATCGGGCGTCATCGTGGGAATCGTGCCCTTGTAGGGCAGATAGCGCGCCGTGCGGGCGATGCCCACCGCGCGGGTGCGCCACAGCGGGCGGATCTCGGGGATCATCGAGCCTTGATGGTGCTGCATGATCCAGTCCATGCCGTCGCGGACATCCGCCACGCGCAGATCCGCAAACAACGCCAGTAATGCCTTCCGTTCTTCCTTCGAGAGTGACATGAAAAATTCCTCCTGTTGATTTTGCGGTGGAACGTTCGAACGTGCAACGCTCCAACCTTTTGAGCTATTGTCTTTGTCCGTGGCAGGTTGTCAAGCAGGGATAGAACTTGGTTAGTTAAATCGTGTTATCGACGTAGCGCATCGAGAAGTACAGGTACGGCGCGAAGTGCTTGCGCCAGAAACGGCTGCCGAAGAAGTTCGCCGTCTCGTGTTCGACGAAGAGGCGCGCGCAGCCCTGCGCCTGCGCCCACTGGATGACGCGATTCAGCAACGCCGCGCCGATGCCCTTGCTGCGCGCCTCAGGCTGCACGTAGGCTGATTTGATCTGCGCTGTGTTGGCGTCCCAAAGAAGGACCCCCTTCGTCCTCCTGGTTTGGGCTTGGGTGTCCGACGATCATATTGGCGCGCGGCACGCTATCTTCATAATAGGTGAAAAAGACGTCGCCGGCTTGCGCGTGTTCATCCAAATCGTTTTACCACAAATCCCTGAATTGGCATAAGGAGCGGAGTCAATTGACATCTCCCCGCCTTAAGGTACACTCTTTCACGATTTTACCAGATAGGAATCATATAATTGCGGTAAAAGGGGGCCTTATGCATAGCACACAAACACTCGGATACCCGCGCATCGGCAAGAATCGCGAGATGAAGCGGGCGTTGGAAGCGTATTGGAAAGGCGCGCTAGACCGCGACGCGTTGTTGGAGACCTTCCTCGAGGTCATGCACGAGGGTTGGCGTGCGCAGGCGGCGGCGGGCATCGACTTGATCGGCGTGGGGATGGAGACGCTCTACGATCACGTGCTGGATTGGAGCGCGCGCTTTGAGCTGATTCCGCCGCGTTTTCGCGATTTGGGCGGCCTGGATCGTTACTTTGCGATGGCGCGTGGCGTCCCTGGCGTCCCAGCGCTCGATATGACCAAGTGGTTCGACACCAACTATCACTATCTCGCCCCGGAGATTGACGCCAGTATCACGCCGCGGGCGAACTTCGACGACTTTCTGGCGCTCATCCGCGAGGCGCAGACCGCGTTGGGCGCGCGCGCTGTACCGGTCGTCCTTGGCCCAGTGACGCTGTTGCGGCTGGCGCGGCTCTCGGCGGATTTCGGCGAGACACTGGCGGCGCTACTGCCGCTCTATCGCCAATTGCTCGGCGAACTCGAAGCGTTGGGTGTGACCGAAGTGCAATTCCACGAACCGGTACTCGTGCTCGACGATGCCAGCAGACTGCGCGGTTATGTCGAAACGACTTACACCACGCTGGCGGAAGCCGGCCTGCCGCTCAACCTCGTGACCTATTTCGACGATGTGGGCAACAATTATCCGTGGATTGTTGCGTTGCCTGTGGCTGTGATTTCGCTCGATTTCACACGCGGTAACAACCTGGCGCATATACAAACACACGGCTGGCCGCAGGATAAGACACTCGGCGCGGGAGTGGTGGATGCGCGGAGCGTGTGGCGCATCCGTCCCGCCGAAACACTGGCGCTATTGGAGACGTTGCGCGGCTATGCGCCGCAAATGCGCATCGGCGCGTCATCCTCGTTGCAGTTCGTCCCGTACACCGCTGCCCGCGAGAAGGCGCTGCCCGGTGCGTTGCGCGGCGTGCTGGCTTTCGCCGAAGAGAAGCTCGTCGAGCTGCGGCTATTGGCGACTGGCGAAACCGTCGGCATTGACGCGGCCTGGGATGCCTTCCGTACCTTCGCGCCCGCCGATCCCGCCGTGCAAGCGCGGCTGGATGCGTTGCAACCGTCAGACTTTACCCGCGCTCTGCCCTACAGCGAACGCCGTCCGTTGCAGGTGCAGTTGCCGCTGTTCCCCACCACGACGATTGGCTCGTTCCCGCAGACGCCGGAAGTGCGCCGCCTGCGCGCGCGCTTCAACAAGGGCGAGATCAGCCAGGCCGAGTACGAGGCCGGGATTGACGCTTTCATCGGCTACACGATCGGCGTGCAGGATGGTCTGGGTCTGGATATGCTCGTGCATGGCGAATCCGAGCGCACTGACATGGTCGAATACTTCGCGCAGAAGATGACGGGTTTCGCCTTCACACAGAACGGCTGGGTGCAGAGCTTCGGCAGCCGTTACGTGCGTCCGCCGATCATCTACGCCGACGTCAGCCGCCCGCAGCCGATGACGGTGCGCGAGTTTCGCGTGGCGCAATCGTACACACAAAAGCCGGTCAAAGGGATGCTCACCGGCCCAGTGACGATCCTCAACTGGTCGTACCCGCGCGCCGACATTCCACGCCACGTGATCGCCTACCAGATCGCGCTGGCGTTGCGCGACGAAATTGCCGACCTGGAGGCGGCGGGCGCGCGCGCGATCCAGGTGGACGAACCGGCGCTGCGCGAGGGTCTGCCGCTCAAACCCGCTCGCTGGGAAGCGTACCTGACCTGGGCTGTGGACGCCTTCCGCCTCGTGGTGGGCCGCGCAGCGCCGGAGACGCAAATCCACACGCATATGTGTTACTCTGAGTTCCAGGACATCCTTTCCGCTATTGACCGGATGGACGCGGACGTCATCTCCATCGAAAACGCGCGGAGCGGCGATGAGATGCTGCGCGCGCTGGACGAGTACGGCTATCCCCGCGCGGTCGGCCCCGGCGTTTACGACATCCACAGTCCGGTTGTGCCCACGGCGGCCTTTATTGCAGGCAAGCTGGTGAGCTTCAGGCAGCATTTCGAGCCGGAGCAGATTTGGGTGAACCCTGATTGCGGCCTCAAGACCCGCGCGTGGGACGAGGTGATCCCTGCGCTGCGAAATATGTTGGAGGTTGTGCGACAGATACGAGAGCGGGCTGAGGGTTAAGGGGGAAAGGATGTTCAAAGAGAAATTTCTTGCGTTATTGGCGGAAACCTCGAAGCCAGTATTGACCGACGGGGCGATGGGGACGATGCTGCACGGGCGCGGCGTTCCCTTCGGGACGTGCTTCGATGAGCTGAACTTGAGCCGTCCCGCGCTTGTGGGGGAAATCCACCGCGCCTATATCGAAGCGGGCGCGCAAATCATCCTCACCAATACCTTCGGCGCGAATTCGTACAAGCTGGCGGCGCACGGCCTGGTGGACAACCTCGCCGAGATCAACCGCGCGGGCGTGGATTTGGCCCGGCGCGTGGTCGCGGCGTCGTTCAAGGATGTGCTGGTGGCGGGCGACGTGGGGCCGTTGGGCGTGCGGCTCGCGCCGTTCGGCCGGGTGAGCAAGGAGCAGGCGCGTGAGGCTTTCGCCGCGCAGATTGCGGCTCTGGTGGAGGCCGGCGTTGACCTGCTGGTGATCGAGACGTTGTCCGATCTGCACGAGGCGTCGGAGGCGCTCGCCGCCGCCCAGGCGCTCTGCGATTTGCCCGTGATTGTCTCGATGACGTTCACCCGCGACGACCGCACGCTGCTCGGCGACTCGCCCGCGAAAGTCGCGCGGCGGTTGTGGGAAGCGGGCGCGGACGTGGTGGGCGTCAACTGCTCCGGCGGCCCCGTCCAACTCCTGCGCCTCGTCCAGCAGATGAAGGAGGCTGTGCCCGAAGGCCGTTTTTGGGTGAAGCCGAACGCTGGCTGGCCCGAACAGGTTGCCGGTCGGATTATGTACCCTGCGACGCCAGAATACTTCGGTGAATACGCCTGGGCCTTCTACCAGGCCGGAGCTACGATGATCGGCGGCTGCTGCGGGACGACCCCCGCGCACATTGCGGCGTTCCACGCGGCGCTGGCGGGCGGCCCGCCCACAGTCTGCGCCCCTCTCGAACGCGCGACGGCGCTGCGCCCGGTCCACGAGGGCGTTTCGCCGGACCGGCCTTCACACCTGTCTCAAAAGTTGAACGCGGGGGGGTTTGTGCTTGCCGTAGAGATGGACCCACCGCGCGGCCTTGCCACACACAAACTGCTGGCGGGCGCGGCGCTGCTTTCCGAGGCCGGCGCCGACGTCATCAACGTGGCCGACAGCCCGATGGCGCGCATGCGGATGAGCCCCTGGGCGGTCTGCGCGCTGGTGCAGGACAAGGTCGGCGTCGAAGCGACGCTGCACTTCCCCACCCGAGGGCGCAACCTGCTGCGCGTGCAAGGCGATCTGCTGGCGGCCCACGCGCTCGGTATCCGCAACGTCTTCGTGGTGATGGGCGACCCCACGTCCATCGGCGATTACCCGGAGGCGATGGACAATTACGACGTCGCGCCCACCGGCCTCATCAAACTCATCAAAGAGGGCTTCAACGTGGGCGTGGATCACGCTGGGACCGACATCGGCCAGCCGACGACGTACTTCGTGGGCGCGGCGCTCAATCTTACGCCGACGGATGCCGATAACGAGATCAAGGTGCTGCGGCGCAAGTTGCGCGCGGGCGCGGACTTCTTCCTCACGCAGCCGGTCTACGATCCACCGGCAGCGCGGACGTTTCTCGACCGGTACGCGGAGAAGTATGGTCCGCTGGAAAAACCCGTTCTGGCCGGCGTGTTGCCGTTGTACGGCGTGAAGCACGCCCGCTTCCTGCACAACGAAGTGCCGGGAATCGCCATCTCACCGGAATTCTTCGAGCGGCTGGAGGCCGCCGGCAAAGACTCGCCGCGCGAAGGCGTGCGTATCGCGCTGGAACTGATCGCCCAGATGCGTGACTGGGCCGGCGGCATCTATCTGATGCCCGCGTTCAGCCGCTACGACCTGGCGGCGGAGATTGTGGAGCAGACAAGGTTAACCGCGAATCACGCGAATCTTCGCTAATTCTCTAGAAGATTCGCGGAGATTGGCGAGATTCGCGGTTTGTCTTGAAGGAGCGCGCGTATGGAGTTTAGCATGAACGAACCCTGCAAGAAAATTGTCGTTGTTGGCGCGCACCCCGACGATCCGGAGACGGCCTGCGGCGGGACGATGGCGCTGCTGTCACAAGCGGGCCACGAGGTCGTGGCGGCCTACTTGACTCGCGGCGAGGCCGGAATTCCGGGGGTGTCGCACGATGCCGCCGCCGCTATCCGCACGCAAGAGGCGTTGCGGGCGTGCGAGTTGCTAGGCGCTCGCGCCGTCTTCCTGGGACAGATCGATGGGCAGTGCGAGGTGAATCCGGCGCGCTATGACGAGATGCGCCACTTTTTCGAGCAGGAACAGCCCGACCTCGTCTTCACGCACTGGCCTATCGACACGCACCGAGACCATCGCGCATGTTCCACGCTGGTGTACGACGCGTGGCTGCGGATGGGACGTCGCATTCCGCTGTTCTATTTCGAATGTATGGCCGGGCAGCAAAGCCATAAGTTCTTTCCCACCGATTACGTGGATATCACAGCCGTCGTCGAACTCAAACACCAGGCCTGTCTCGTGCATGAAAGCCAGCATGTGGCCGAGTGGTACGCCGATAGTCACGGCAAGATGGAAGCCTTCCGTGGATTGGAGTGCGGCTGCGACTACGCAGAAGCCTTTGCCCGCCACGCGCAAAGCGCAGATGTGATGCTTTCATTGTATTTGTAGCTGCTGCCTGTACAATATCCGGGTAAGTGGGCCATTTTCACCTGAATGCTTGGGAGAATGAGATGCGTTATGCTGGTTGCTGGCGAGATATGCCTGAAGAAACGTTCGATGAATTTATTCGGGATGTGAGAACGCGTCGCCAGCGGGCATTTTCCAGGAGACGTAATGATGAAACCCGCGTTGGTTGATACTGATATTTTGTCATTTTTCCTTCGGGGACACCCTGAGGATTGGATGGAAGGGTAATGTATGAAATCATCCACTCGAACTTTTATCAAAGAAGCGCGTCAGACCCCTGGTTTTTCGCTGTTTGATTTTGTCCACGGTTACATTTATGGACGCTGGCCTTATTTCTATATCGGGATGGCGCTCGATCCGCCGCGCCTGTTGCGCCCGCTGACAAAGTTCGCCGATTGGCTGATCCGCCGCCGTGAAATGAGCCGCCAAAAAGACGGCAATGGACACGAACCAGCGTCGCCTACGATTGCCGATACCTACCACGGCAAGGTCGTACCGCTGGACGCGGCGGCGCGGTTGGTCCAGGTGAACGAAGATGTGCGCCTGACCGTCCCGGAGCACATCATCCCCTTTGCCGTGGCGCGCGACATCGTTATGGAGCACCCCGACCACCTCGTCGTGCTGGATTGCCCGTGCCGAATGGCGCGTGAGAACCCGTGTCTGCCCCTTGATGTGTGCCTCATCGTGGGCGAGCCGTTCGCCAGCTTCATCCTCGACCACCAGCCGGCTCACGCGCGCCGCATCACGCCGGACGAGGCCGTGGACATCCTCAAGGCGGAGGATAGGCGCGGGCACGTGCATCACGCTTTCTTCAAGGACGCGATGCTGCAACGCTTCTATGCGATCTGCAACTGCTGTTCCTGCTGCTGCGGCGCGATGTCGGCCCACCAAAACGGCATCCCAATGCTGATTTCATCGGGTTACGTCTGCCAGGCGGATGAGGGACGTTGCATTGGTTGCGGCGCGTGCGTGAAGAAATGCCAGTTCAACGCGCTGGCTTTGCAGGATGGGTGCATCGTTGTGGATGCGGCGGCGTGTATGGGCTGTGGGGTGTGCGTCAACACGTGTCCCAAAGAAGCGTTGTCGTTGGCGCGCGCGCTGGAGCGTCCCGCGCCGTTGGAAATTCACGAGTTGATGGCGCAAGCTATCAATTGCTAGATGTACTGGAGTTGTTCTCGAAACTCTCCCGCCGTGAATGAGTGTAACCGAACCTGGGTACAGCTCCGATAATGAAAATGCTGACGCCGGATCATAATCCGGCGCTGCGGGGACGGCGGATTGTGATCCGCCTTAAGCGTCGAAGTAGAACTATTTTCAGAGGAGACGCCGGTGCTGGCGCACACCATGCAAGCACTAAAATGATTCTCTCAACGGATTCAACGGAATTCAACGGATATTTTTCCGTTGAATCCGTTCGATCTGTTGATGCCATTTTCGAGGGAGTTGTGATATGGACCCAACAGAAGAAACATCAATCGTTTTGCAAAGCGACCGCCTGATGGTCGAAATCGCCCCACCGGGCAGCGTTTACAGTGGGTCGCGCTTCGATTGGACGGCCTTTATCATGCAGGTGACGCTGGATGGGCAGCACACGTTCTGCGTGCCGGAATCGCTCGAGCCGGGGCAGGGCAGCGGCGGCATTGGATTGTGCGGCGAGTTTGGCATCGAAGAGGTCATTGGTTACGACGAGGCGCAGCCGGGCGACCTGTTCCCTAAGCTGGGCATCGGCCTCCTGGCGCGCCCAGACGAGCGACCGTACAACTTCTTCCGGCCTTATGAGATCGCCGCGCCGTTCCCGGTTCACGTGACGACCGGCCCGGCCCAGGCGACGTACACCGTCGAGCCGGTGGATTGCCGGGGGTACGCCGTCCGGACGACCAAGACGGTCACGGTGGAGGGCGCCGGGCTGACGATTGCCTGCACCCTGGAAAACGTGGGCGAGAAGCCCATCGTGACGACGGAATACGTCCATAACTTTGTCGGCTTCGACGGGCATGCCGTTGGGCCGGATTACCGGCTGAGAATGCCCTACCCGATTGCGTTTGCGACCCCGCCGCCGGCCTCTGCCGATGCTACGGCGCAGATGATGGCCGTGCTCGACGTGCAGGGCGGCGACATCCGCTGGCGAGCGACGCCGGAGGGCAACTTCTACTGCCGCCCGCTGGGCTTCTCCAAAACCGACGCGGCGCAATGGGAACTCGTCCACGAGCCGAGCGGGGTGGGGATGCGCGAGTTCGACGACTTCGCGCCTGCCCGGGTGGTCGTGTGGGGCGCGCTGCACGTCGTCAGCGCCGAAATCTTCGTACCGCTCGACGTCCAGCCTGGCGAAACGCAGCAGTGGACGCGGCGCTACGAATTCTTCGCGTGATAAAGGATTTTCTCAGCGGATTCAACGGAATTTAACGGATATTTTTCCCGTTTCATCCGTTTAATCCGTTCGATCCGTTGAGATTATTTTTTTAAGGAAGGGGGTGTATTGATGAAAACAATCGTCATTCTATCCGATTCACTGAACCGCCATTACCTGCCGATGTACGGCAATGACTGGGTGATTGCGCCGAACCTGGCGCGGTTTGCCGAGCGGTCGGTGGTTTTCGACAATCACTGGATCGGCTCTGCGCCGTGTATGCCTGCGCGGCGCGATATGCTCACGGGACGGCTGAATTTCCTTGAGCGCGAGTGGGGCGGCATCGAGCCGTTCGACGTTCCCTTCCCGCATCTGCTGCGCGACCATGCGGGCGTTTTCTGCCACATGGAGACGGATCACTATCACTATTTCCACGTTGGCGGCGAAAACTACCACAGCCCGTTCAACACCTGGGCGTTGCACCGCGGGCAGGAGGGCGACGTGTTCGTCTCGCGCGTGGCGTCGCTCGAACCGCCGGAACACCTGGGTCAGTGGCGCGAACAGTACGCGAAGAACCAACTGGCGTTCGAAACGGAGGCCGACTACTCGACGCCGCAGACGTTCCAGGGCGCCATCGACTGGCTCAAAGCGAACGAAGGCGCGGACAATTACCTGCTGTGGGTCGAAGTTTTCGATCCGCACGAGCCGTTCGACTGTCCGCAGCGCTATCTCGATATGTACGAGGACGATTGGGATGGCCCGCTCTACAACTGGAGCGGTTATGACAAGGTCGATGAGGACAGCGCGGCTACCCGTCACCTGCGCCGGCAGTACGCCGCCACGCTCACGATGATGGACGCCTGGTTCGGCAAGCTGATGGACGAGTTGGAGCGCCAGAACGCCTTCGAGGATGCGCTCATCATCGTCACCACCGACCACGGGCATTTGCTCGGTGAGCGCGGCCTGACCGGCAAGAACGCCTGGCACACCTGGAACGAACTGGCGCACATCCCGCTGATGGTACACCTGCCCGGCGACGCGCACGCCGGCGAGCACCGCGCGCAGCTTACGCAAAACATCGACATTATGCCGACGCTCTGCGACTACTACAACGTCCCTATCGAGCACCCGATTCACGGCGAATCGTGGAGGCCGATCCTGGAGACGAAGGCCCAGCCACGACGCAAGGCCGCGCTGTACGGCTGGTACGGGCAAACGGTCAACGTGACGGATGGGCGCTACACCTATTTCCGCGCGCCCATCACTGAAGAAAACCAGCCGCTCTGCCGCTACTTCCTCACGCCGGGTTCCTTCAGCATGCGCGACGTGTGTCCGTTGAGCTTCTACGACGAGGCGAAGCTGGGCTTTTGGCTGCCCTACACCGACTACCCCGTCATCCGTTCCCGCGCTTACGCACGTCTCGGTCCCGAATGGGCCGACACGCGGCTCTACGACATCCGCCAGGATTACGCGCAGACACAGAACCTCGCCGGGACGGAGTTGGAGATCGAGTACGCCGTGCTGCTCGTCGAAACGATGCAAGCGATGGACGCACCGCCAGAGCAGTTCGAGCGGTTGGGTTTGGAGGAACCATAGCCCCATCTCAGGGCAGTTTTCCTCCCCGAGACGGGGGAATAGCAATTTCTGGGGCGGTTTTTCCACCGCCCCAAGCCCCGTCTCGGGGAGGTGCTCTATGCCATCTCTAACGCTGCCGTCCGCGCGTTTTCCTCAGCCGCCACGCGGATACCTTCCGCCTCGTTGACGCGGGTGAGCAA
>MTKY01047429.1_pt1 | contig 14883 bp, 16 predicted proteins | sample 1042731 | NCBI WGS metagenome assembly MTKY01 (sample SAMN06212206, study PRJNA360538) | anaerobic digester metagenome | biome: Wastewater treatment plant; material: sludge; isolation source: anaerobic digester fed with sludge from wastewater treatment plant | place: Denmark: WWTP Soeholt ... | reverse complement strand
ATTTCTCCGGTTCGGCACCCAGGTTGATGTAAAAGCCGCCGTCGGCCTTGATCGAGACGATCAATGGCTCGTCATCCTGGTTGGAAATCGGCTCCGACGGCGCATCGGGCAGTTCCACCTCGACGCCCTGCATCAGCATCGGTGCGGTGATCATGAAAATAATGAGCAGGACCAGCATCACGTCGATATAGGGAACGACGTTGATCTCGGCGATGGGTTTGCGGCGTTGCCGTGGCATGATGGTTTCCTCGGAGCCTCAGGCGCTCTTTCTGACCGCGTGGGCCTGGCGATGGAGAATGCTGGAAAATTCCTCGGCGAAAGTTTCGTAGTTGGCAATCAGGTTCTCGACCCGCGCCGAGTAGCGGTTGTAGGCAATCACCGCAGGGATCGCCGCGAACAAGCCCATCGCGGTGGCAATCAGGGCTTCGGAGATACCGGGTGCCACGGTGGCGAGCGTCGCCTGGTGCACATTGGCGAGACCGCGGAAGGAGTGCATGATTCCCCAAACGGTACCGAAAAGACCCACATACGGACTGGTGGAGCCTACCGTCGCCAGGAAGGGCAGGTGACGCTCGAGATGCTCTTCCTCGCGCGAGAGTGCGACCCGCATCGCGCGCTGGGCACCTTCCATGATCGCGTCGGAATCGATGCCCTCTTGCTGACGCAGGCGGGTGAATTCCTTGAAGCCGGCGCGGAACAGGTTCTCGACGCCCTCGAGCCGTTCGCCGTTCTCGAGCCGGCTGCTGCCGTCACGGTAGAGCTGGCTGAGATCGATGCCCGACCAGAAGGTCTGCTCGAAACCCAGCAACTGCTGCTTCGCGCGGCGCAGCAACAGGGCACGCTGCACGATCATGCCCCAGGAGACGACCGAGGCCATGAACAGCAGCAACATCACCAGTTGCACCACGAAACTGGCGTTCAGCACCAGCTCCCAGAGCGATAACTCTTCGTTCACGTCATTTCTCCATTGCGATTAATCGGTTTGGGTCCCCGGGCCGCCGCCATTCAACACGGCGCGCATCCGCGCCGGCAGCGCGCAGGGTTTGCCGGTGGCCGGGCTCACGCATGCCACGCTGACCTCGGCGCGACAGATATCCTGCCCCGCGCGCAGGATCCGTTGCGCGAACAGCAGCCGGGCGCGGCCGCCGCCGCATAGCCGCGCACAGGCCATCAGTTCGTCATCGAGCCGCGCCGGGCTGAGGTAGTCGACCTGCAGCGAATTGACCACGAACATCAGGCCGGCCTCGGGCAGCGCGGGCCGGGCAAACCCGTGACTGCGCATCAGCTCGGTCCGTGCACGCTCGAAATATTTCAGGTAATTCACGTAATAGACGATGCCGCCAGCGTCCGTGTCTTCTATATATACCCGCAGCGGCAGCCGAAACTCGTCACTGCTCCAGCCGCCGCTCAAGGCTCATCCTCCGCCTGCCCGAGCAGATCCATATTGGCCATGCTGACCCGCGGCTGCAGTCCGAAGTGCAGATAGGCCGCGCGCGTGACCATGCGCCCGCGCGGGGTACGCATCATGTAACCCTGCTGGATCAGGAACGGCTCGAGCACGTCCTCGATCGTGCCCCGCTCCTCGCTGATGGCCGAGGCCAGGCTCTCCACGCCCACCGGACCGCCATCGAACTTCTCGATCATCGCCAGCAACAGCCGGCGATCCATGTGATCGAAGCCCTGTTGGTCGACGCTCAGCATGTTGAGCGCCGCGTCGGCGATCTGCGCACTGATCCGTCCGTCATGGCGCACCTGCGCGAAATCGCGCACCCTCCGCAACAGGCGGTTGGCGATACGTGGCGTGCCGCGCGCGCGGCGCGCGATCTCGCGCGCGCCGGCCTCCTCGAGTTCGATGCCGAGAATCCGTCCCGAGCGTGCCACGATCCAGGCGAGGTCCGCCACCGAATAGAACTCGAGACGCTGCACGATGCCAAAGCGATCACGCAGCGGCGCGGTCAGCAGCCCGGCGCGGGTGGTCGCACCCACCAGTGTGAACTGCGGCAACTCCAGCTTGATCGAACGCGCGGCCGGCCCCTCGCCGATCATGATGTCGAGCTGGAAATCCTCCATTGCCGGGTACAGCACCTCTTCCACCTGGGGGCTCAGACGGTGGATCTCGTCGATGAACAGCACGTCGCCCGGCTCGAGGTTGGTCATCAGTGCGGCGAGATCGCCGGCTTTCTCGAGCACCGGACCCGAGGTGCTCCTCATCGACACACCCATCTCGTTGGCGATGATATGGGCCAGTGTGGTCTTGCCCAGACCCGGCGGCCCGTAGATCAGCGTGTGATCGAGCGCTTCCTTGCGACCACGCGCGGCCGCCACGAAGATCTCCATCTGTTCGCGCGCCACCGGTTGCCCCACGTAATCGGCAAGCGTGCGCGGGCGCACCGCACGATCGATGACGTCCTCATTCTGCTTGACCTCGGCGGCCACCAGGCGGTCGGTTTCGATCATGCTGCGCTCCTCATGCACGCGCCTTGCCCTGCAGGGCGCGCCGGATCAGCTCCTCGCTCTCGAGCACCTCGTCATCGAGCGCTGCCGAGACCGCGCGCGCGGCTTCCTGCGGCTTGTAGCCGAGCGCTATCAGCGCGCTCTCGGCATCCTGCACCATGCGATTGCGACTCGTGGCGACGATATCGGAGGACGGCGTCGCGACACTTCCCCCGGACAGCTCCGGGCGCCACTCGTCGAGGCGATCACGCATCTCGACAATCAGCCGCTCGGCGGTTTTCTTGCCCACGCCAGGCAGGTTCACCAGTGCGCGTGCGTCATTGCGCTGCACGCTGCGCACGAACTCCTCGGAATCCATGCCCGAGAGAATCGCCAGCGCGAGCTTGGGCCCGACCCCGCTGACCCGGATCAGCGTGCGGAACAGGCTGCGGTCCTCGCGCTGCCAGAAGCCGTAGAGTTGCTGCGCGTCCTCGCGCACCACGAAATGCGTGTACAGCACCACTTCCTGCCCCGGGGCTGGCAGCTTGTAGAAGGTGCTGAGCGGCGCCTGCAACTCGTAACCCACGCCATGCACGTCGATGACCAGCTCGGGCGCCTGCTTCTCGAGGATGATGCCACGTATCCGACCGATCATCTGGGGGCCCCTGAATGACTCATCGCAGGCGCCCGCGGCGCGTGCCAACCGCTCCCGGAAGACGCTCCAGGCTCTGACGCGTGTGAGCATGGCACAGCGCCGCGGCGAGTGCATCGGCGGCATCGGCCTGCGGTGCCGCGGGAAGCTTCAGCAAGGTACGCACCATGTGCTGCACCTGCTCCTTGTTCGCGGCTCCGGTGCCCACGACGGACTGCTTGATGCGGCGTGCCGAGTACTCGAACACCGGCAGGCCGCGATGCACCGCGGCCACGATGGCCGCTCCGCGTGCCTGTCCGAGCTTCAGCGCCGAACCCGCGCTCTTCGCCATGAACACCTGTTCGACCGCCACTTCGACCGGAGCGTGCTGTTCGATGATCTCGCCCATGCATTCGAAAATGCGCTTCAGGCGCAACGGCAATTCCTCGCTGCCAAGCCTGATGCAGCCGCTGCTGATGTACTCGAGCCGGCTGCCTTCGGAGCGTATCAGCCCGAAACCGGTGACACGCGACCCCGGATCGACACCCAGGATCACCGCCACCTCAAACTCCGCGCAGCCGGATATGCAGATCTTTCAGCTGTGCCTCGTCCACCAGGCCCGGCGCCTCGGTCAGCAGGCAATTCGCGCTTTGTGTCTTCGGGAATGCGATGACGTCACGTATCGAGGCCGAATCGGTCATCAGCATCACCAACCGATCCAGACCGAAGGCGAGACCACCGTGCGGCGGGCAGCCGAAACGCAGCGCATCGAGCAGGAAGCCGAACTTCTCGCGCGCTTCCTCCTCGCCTATGCCAAGGATGCGGAATACCGATTGCTGGGTCTCGGGCGTATGGATACGCAGCGATCCGCCACCAAGCTCGGTGCCGTTCAGCACCATGTCGTAGGCCTGCGAGAGCGCTCCGGCAGGGTTGCTGACCAGATCCTCCGGCGCACAGGCAGGGCGGGTAAACGGATGGTGCAGCGCGATCCAGCGTCCCTTGTCGTTTTGCTCGAACATCGGGAAATCCACCACCCACAACGGCGCCCACTTGCAGGTATAGAGGTTCAGGTCCGCACCAAGCCGGCAACGCAGGGCACCCAGCGCCTCGTTCACGATGCGCGTCTTGTCGGCACCGAAAAACACCAGATCGCCATTGACAGCACCCACACGTGCCAGCAATTCGCGACGCACATCCAGGGGCAGGAACTTGACCACCGGCGATTGCAGTCCCGCCTCGAGGTCGGTGCTGTCGTTGACCTTGATATAAGCGAGGCCGCGCGCGCCGTAGATCCCGACAAAGCGCGTGTAATCATCGATCTGCTTGCGGCTCAGCAGCGCCGCACCGCCGGGAACCCGGAGCGCGGCCACTCTTCCCCCCGGATCATTGGCCGGCGCGGAGAACACCTGGAAATCGACCTCGCGCATCAGGTCGCGCACTTCCACCAGTTCGAGCGGAATACGCAGATCCGGCTTGTCGCTGCCGAACCGTTCCATCGCATCGCCCCACGCGAGAACCGGGAACTCGCCCAGTTCGACCCCCAGCACCTGCGAAAACAGGCTGCGGACCATTTCCTCGGACACCCTCGTGATCTCTTGCTGGTCGGCAAAGGAGAACTCGATATCCACCTGGGTGAACTCGGGTTGGCGATCCGCGCGCAGATCCTCGTCGCGAAAGCACTTCACGATCTGGTAGTAACGATCCACGCCTGCGACCATCAACAGCTGCTTGAACAATTGCGGCGATTGCGGCAGCGCAAAGAACCGTCCCGGATGGGTGCGGCTAGGCACCAGGTAGTCGCGCGCGCCCTCGGGGGTGGCGCGCGTCAGCATCGGCGTCTCGACATCCATGAAGCCGCGCGTGCCGAGAAAATTGCGGATCGCCATCGTGACATCGGAGCGCAGACGCAGGTTGTTCAGCATCTCCGGGCGGCGCAGGTCCAGATAGCGATACCGCAAACGGGTCTCTTCTCCGACACTGACGTGCTCGTCCAGCTGGAATGGCGGCGTATCCGAGGAATTCAGGATCTCGACCTCGAGCGCATAGACCTCCACCTGACCCGTCTTCATCGCGGGGTTCACCGTGCCCTCGCCCCGCGCACGCACCCGGCCACGCACCCGCAGCACGTATTCACTGCGCACCCGGTCGGCGGTATCGAAATGCTCTCCCGAATCCGGATCGAACACCACCTGCACGATACCCTCGCGGTCGCGCAGATCGACGAAGATCACGCCACCATGATCGCGCCGGCGATCGGCCCAGCCGCAGAGCGTTACTTCCTGAGCGACGTGCGCCGTGCTGATATCGCCGCAATAATGAGTGCGCATGCTGGTTTTCCGGGGGTGAGACAGGAACGACGCGCTTCAGGCGCCCGTTGCGGAAGTCGTGGTGCTCCCGCCGGATGTTGCGGCCGGCTTGGTCGCGGCAGCAGGGGCCGCCGACTCGCCCCCTCCCGGAGATGGGGTCGAGCCGCTGCCCGCACCAGTATCCCCGGCAATGTTCTTCTTGCTGCCGCTCTTGAAGTCAGTCTCGTACCAGCCGCTGCCTTTCAAACGGAAACCGGCCGCACTGATCTTCTTCTTCAGGGCCGCCTCGCCGCATTGGGGGCAGACGCTGAGCGGAGCATCCGAGAGCTTCTGCAATTTCTCCAGTTCGTGTTCGCACGTCTGGCACTGATACTCGTAGATGGGCATGTGAGCGACCCCTGCTGGTTATCCCGTGAATGCATCCGGACACGCCGCAAACAGGGACGTCCCCGAAAAAGTGCGCGATTATACCGCAGCCATGCTGCCGCGAATAAGCCAACTCGTCCCGGTTTTCACCTCGCGGCGATCGAAATCCGCTGCCGCGCGGACGGTTGGCGCGGCAGCGCACCGGCGATGGTGGTGCAATAAAAATGCTTTGCGATGTTGCCGTGCCGAAGTGAATGCATTATATATACGCTCGCTGTACGCCGAAGCACGCAAAAAGTCCCGTAATTGCAGCATTTGAGAAGGCTTCCCTGGCCGGGAAGCCACCCCACAAACCCACTGATAAACGAGAAGGAATCAACATGGCCGCTGGAAAAAAGAAAGCCGCCAAGGCAGCTCCCAGGAAAGCTGCTGGCAAGACCCCTGCAACAAAGGCTGCGCCCAAGACAGCCCCGAAGAAAGCTGCGGCCGCCGCAGCGCCAAAGCCGACCGCCGTCAAGGAGCGGTGGAGCAAGACCCAGATCCTGAATGAACTGACTGCGCGCGCAGCGGTATCGCGCAAGCAGGCCAGCGCAATGATCGAAGAGCTGGGCAGCATCATCGGTCGCCACATCAGCAAGAACGGCCCCGGCGAGTTCGTGCTGCCCGGCATGCTGAAGATCAACACCCGGAAAAAGCCGGCGGTGAAGGCCGGGATGCGCAAGAACCCGTTCACCGGCGAGATGGCGATGGGCAAGGCGAAGCCCGCGTCGGTATCCGTCAAGATACGGCCTCTCAAGAAGCTGAAGGACATGGCGGGCTGATCGAGGCACGCCGAAAACCCCCCGCGAGCAATCCCGGGGGGTTTTTTTTATGCCTCCATACCGCGACTCGCCCCAGCGGCAGCAGGCTGGCGCAATTTTCCCGCAGCTGCTTTTCGGTATATGGCAGCGCCGGCGCGCCGCGGCACCAGGATGATCCAGGGATAGTTGCTGTCGTTCATCAACAGCACGCGGCACAGCGCAAGGTCGCCGAGCGTGATGCAATCGCGCGCGAGTTGCTCATGCAACACGAATGCATCGGCATTTTCCGCCATTGGAACCATCCCCCGCGCCGGCATGGCAGCCTGTACGCTGCGTGCATGGAATCGTAGAATCCGCTCTGACCTCAAGCGCAACCGCCCCCGGAAAACAAGCCGTATGCATGCCAGCCAGATCCTGATCGCGACCCTCAAGCAAACTCCCTCCGATGCCGAGGTCATCAGCCATCAGCTGATGTTGCGGGCGGGCCTGATCCGGCGTCTCGCATCGGGCCTCTACAGCTGGTTGCCGATGGGGCTTCGCGTGTTGCGCAAGGTCGAGACCATCGTGCGCGAGGAAATGAACCGCAGCGGTGCACAGGAGCTGTTGATGCCCGTGGTCCAGCCGGGAGAACTGTGGCAGGAATCGGGGCGCTGGGCACAGTACGGCCCCGAATTGCTGCGCCTTGCGGACCGTCACCAGCGTCCCTTTTGCCTCGGCCCGACCCATGAAGAGGTCATTACCGATATTGCCCGCAACGAGTTGCGCAGCTACCGCCAGCTGCCGGTGAACTTCTATCAGATACAGACCAAGTTCCGTGACGAGATACGGCCCCGCTTCGGCGTGATGCGGGCCCGCGAATTCATCATGAAGGATGCTTACTCCTTTCACCTCGACGCGAGCTCGCTCGACGAGACCTATCGCGCGATGTACCGCGCCTACACTCGCATCTTCGAGCGCGTCGGGCTCGAATTCCGTGCCGTGCTCGCCGACACCGGCAGCATCGGCGGCAGCGAATCGCACGAGTTCCACGTGCTTGCGGATTCCGGGGAGGACGCGATTGCCTTCAGCAGCACCGGCGAGTTTGCCGCCAACGTGGAAAAGGCCGAAGCACTCGCACCGGCCGCGGACTGCAGCGCGCCGCTCGAGGAGAACACGCTGGTCGCCACACCCGGTGCGCACACCATCGCGGCTGTGGCGGCACTGCTCGAACTGCCCGAATCGCAGCTGCTGAAGACCCTGGTGGTGGACGGTTGCGAAGACGGACCGGCACTGGTTGCTCTGGTGCTGCGCGGCGACCACCAGTTGAATGCGGTAAAGGCGCAGTCGCACCCGCTGGTCGCTTCCCCGCTGCGCCTGGCGGACGAGGCGGCGATCGCGGACGCGCTGGGATGTCGCCCGGGGTCGCTGGGACCGGTCGGCATCGGCATACCGGTACTGGTCGATCGCAGCGCATTGGCCGTCAGCAACTTCGTTTGTGGCGCGAACCGCGAAGGTCATCACCTGCGCGGAGTCAACTGGGGCCGGGACTGCGTACCCGCCGAGGTGTGCGATCTGCGCAACGTGGTCGATGGCGACCCCAGCCCCGATGGGCATGGCACCCTGACGGTGCGCCGCGGCATCGAGGTCGGTCATATATTCAAGCTCGGCGACAAATACAGCGCGGCGCTCGGCGCACGGGTCCTGGATGAGGCCGGCAGCGAGCGCACGCTCACGATGGGCTGTTACGGCATCGGCGTGTCACGCATCGTGGCGGCCGCGATAGAGCAGAACAACGATGCCCAGGGCATCATCTGGCCCGCCGCAATCGCACCTTTCACGGTGGCGTTGCTGCCGCTGAACATGCAGAAGTCGGCAACCGTGAAGACCGCGGCGCTGTCGCTGTATGCGCAGCTCATGGCTGCCGGCGTCGATGTGCTGCTCGATGACCGTGACGAGCGGCCCGGGGTGAAATTCGCCGACATGGAACTCATCGGCATCCCGCACCAGGTGGTGATCGGCGAGCGTTCGCTCGGCAACGGCATGGTCGAGTACAAGCAACGCGCCGGCGGGGGTGATCGGGAGGAAGTGGCGGTATCGGATATCGTGCCGCGACTGCTGCACGAACTGCGCCGCCTCATGCAAAAAGGCTGATCGCGGCCGGTATTCAGCCCGCGCGCAGCCAGTCGGCTATCTGTTCCGCATAATAGGTAAGCACCAGGTCGGCTCCGGCGCGGCGAAACGCCACCATGGTCTCCAGAACCAGAGCCCGCTCGTCCATGACTCCGGCGGCTACCGCGGCCTTGATCATCGCGTACTCGCCGCTGACCTGGTAGACCGCCAACGGTCGGCTGCAGCGCTCGCGAATCCTGTGCAACACATCGAGGTAGGCCATCCCCGGCTTGACCATCAGGATGTCCGCGCCCTCTTCCTCGTCGAGCACCGATTCCGCCACTGCCTCGCGGCCGTTGGCGATATCCATCTGGTAGCTGGAGCGCTCGCCCTTGAAACCGCTGTCCACCGCGTCGCGGAACGGCCCGTAAAATGCGGACGCGAATTTCGTCGAATAGGACATGATCGGAAGCTGGGTGAAACCCGCCGCATCGAGGGTCGTGCGCAGCGTCCGCACCGTGCCGTCCATCATGCCCGAGGGCGCCAGCATGTCGACTCCGGCCTGCGCCGCGACCAGCGCCTGCAGCCCGAGATTCGCCAGCGTGTCATCGTTCAGCACCTGCTCACCGTCGACAACGCCGCAGTGACCATGATCGGTATATTCACAGAAACAGTTGTCACTGATCACGACCATGTCCGGCGCAGCAGCCCGCGCCGCCCGAATCATGCGCGCCATCAGGCCATCGGGACTCCAGCTGTCGCTGCCGCGGACATCCTTGTGATGGGATACGCCGAAGAGTATGACGGCACGGATTCCCTTGCTCCAAGCCCGCGCCACGCGCTCCCCCAGCATCGCCTCGGGATAGCGAAACACCCCGGGCATGGAGATGATCGGCACCGGTTGCCCGATTTTTTCCTCGACGAATATCGGCAGGATCAGATCATCGGTCGCAAGCGCGTTCTCCCGCACCAACCGGCGCAATCCCTCGCTGCGGCGCAGGCGTCGAAAACGAAAGGGCAGCTCGATCATGCAACGACCTCCAGGGCTGACAGCCCGCGCCATCAAACCCCGATACTGCCGAGCAGCATCAGCACGTTGTTGACGATCGCGCTGAGATTCGGATGCGAGGCCTCGAAACCGGAAATGGAACGCTCGAACTCCTGCACCAGCCCAGCGGGGTCGGACAGCGCGCGCTCCTGCTCGAGCTCCCTTTCGACCTCGCGCGAAAGCTGCTCCAGCCCGGCAAGGGCATCGCGGTCCCCGTCATCGGCGCGCGCAATCTCCTCGCGCAGCCGTGTCAGGTTCTCTCGCAGTTTTTCGATTGGCATATATCAAACCCCGGATCGGTGTGTTCGGCAAACCTGCGCCAATGTGCGCAACGCGGCAGTGGCGTCGGGGTGATTACTCCCGGTAAGTGGCGAGCGAGACATCGTAGACACCCGCCTCGCGCGCCTGATCGGCAATGCCGGCAAATATCCCGGTGTCGGATTCATCATGCGCGCGGATCACCACCGCCGCCTTCGGATTCTCGGCATGAAGCTGCTCTACGTTGGCGCGTACCGAGCGCACATCGATGCGCCGGTCGGCAATCCAGATTTCATTGCTGGAAGTGACCGTCAGCAGGATATTCTTGTTCTCGGCATCCGCTTCGCTCTGTTGTGACTGCGGCCGTGTCACCTGGATGCCGACTTCCTTGACGAAGGAAGCCGTGACAATGAAAAAAATCAGCATGATGAACACCACATCGAGCATCGGCGTCAGATCGATATCCGACTCGTCGCTCTCCGCGCGGCGGCGCGCAATCCTCGATGCCATGACCAGTCCCCGCCCCGTGGCTGTTGCGCCTCATTCTACAGGAGCCACGCGCACCGATACCAGCGTGGTTCAGGCTTGCGCGGCCCCTGCCGGACAGTCGAGCACAGCCGCCACCAGGTGCAGCAATTCGCCCGCCTGCCCCTCGGGCAACCCATCGGTGGCCAGAGCCGCACGGCAACCCTTGATGATGCGCGGCTTCAGCAATGGATAGGCCGCCCGCAAACGCCACATCCCGGAAAACAGCGACGGCCAGTCGATCGCGGCATTGTCGAGCATGCGCAAACCGTCCAGCCGGGTCGCGCTGGCCGCGCGCGCGAACGCTTGCGCGGCTTCGTCGGTGCCGGGGTGGACGGCAAATGCCAGGCCGGAAAACAACAGGCTGATCGGTCCCTGCAATTGCTCGAGTCTCGAATAACGCGCACGAACCGCGCGCAGCTCGCCCGGTGACGCCACCAGGTGGCGCTGCAGGAAGATACTGATCACCATCTCGCGCAGATCGATGCGCCCATCGAGCCCGACGAGGTCCATGACCAGGTCCCACAGCTCGACGCGAACATCGCCCGGCAATTGCTTGAGAGCGGGCATGCACAGCCCGAGCAATGCGAGCGTATCCACGCACTGGCCAGCGGCGAGCTCGATCAGCCCGCGCACCCGCTGCGCCAGCAACGGCATGCGCTGCTCGACCAGCGCGAGTTGGGCCGCATCCGCGTCGCTGCCGGCATCGAGCAGACAGAAAATGATCACGGCGGGAGCCGAACGGATATCGCGGCACGCTGCCCGCAGCTCCGGGTACGGCTCTTCCCGCCCGCCAGGAAAAGCCGTTGCCAACGCTGCGACACCGATCGCTGTCGCAGCAGGCGTTGCGGACGAGCGGGCATCTCGCGGTGTTTCGCAAGCCTCGCCAGTCCGCATGCGCGGCGCGGCAAATCGACCATTCCATGCCGGGTCCACCCGGCGGATGCGCTCTTCCAGCGGCGGATGGGTCGCGAACCAGCGGGTCGCCACACCCTGGGCGAACAGCAGGTGACTTGCCTCTTCGGCGCGTTCTGCACGCAGCAAGCCGTGTTGCTGCAAGCCGCCGATTCTGCTGAGCGCACTGGCCAGTCCCGAAGACTGGCGGGTGAACTGCACCGCGGAGGCATCGGCCAGAAACTCGCGTTGTCGCGCCACTCCTGCTTTTATCAGGCGCCCGCACAGCACGCCTGCGAAGCCGATGCCAAGCAATGCCGCGCCGACCAGCAACACCGGCAGCGCGGAATCGCGCCGCCCGCGTATCGCCACCACCGGGCGGCGCGAGCCCTGAAGCAGCACCCGCCCCGCGTAGGCGATGAACAGGATGCCATGCAGCAATGCCATCAAGCGTATATTGAGCCGCATATCACCGTTGAGGATATGGCTGAATTCATGACCCAGCACACCCTGCAGCTCATCACGGTCGAGTTGTTGCAACGCACCCTCGGTAATGCCGATCACCGCATCGTCGGTGGAATGACCTGCCGCGAAGGCATTGATACCCATTTCCGGCAGCACATATACCGGCGGCACCGGGATGGAAGCGGCGATCGCCAATTCCTCGACGCTGTTGAGCAGCCTGCGCCGTGCCGGCGTGCTGGTATCGGGAGACACCAGGACACCGTCGAGCAGCTCGGCAACCGCCCTGCCACCATGGGCGAGCTGTACCGACTTCCACAGGCTCGCGAGCGCCACCGTGCTTGCCACTCCCAGCGAGATGCCAAGCATCAGTGGGGTGCTCAGATAGGCGAGCGGCCCGAGCGACGGCGACGCGCGATCGAGGGCGGGTGCGTGCACCACGTTTCCCCAGGTTCCGAACAGATGCTCGTCGAACATCCACAAGCCGAAGGCAATGGCGAGATTGCTGAGCAGGATCAGCGCCAGCACGGCGCCGCCAAACAGGACCAGTAACCAGCGGGTGTTGCGGCGCGCCTGGTCCTGCGCGGCAAAAAAATCCACGCCTGCGCTCAGAAGGATACTTTGGGGGCCACCTGCAGCGTCGCGCGCGGCGTATCGATTTCGAGCAGCGCGGCATCCTTGGCATGACCGAAGCGATTGGCGATGAGCACCTGCGGGAAGCTCTGCCGGCAGGTGTTGTAGGCGGCAACCGCATCGTTGAATGCCTGGCGCGCAAAGGCCACGCGATTCTCGGTCGAGCTCAGCTCCTCGGACAGTTGCATCATGTTCTGGTTTGCCTTCAGATCGGGATAGGCTTCCACCGCGACACTCAGGCGACCGAGCGCCCCACCGAGCGCAGTCTCCGCTGTGCCAAGCGTCTGGATCGCGGCGGCGTCGGACGGGTCCTTCGCGGCCCGTGCCAGGCCGGCCATCGCCGCATTGCGGGCATTGGTCACGGCTTCAAGCGTTTCGCGCTCGTGACCAAGGTAGGCCTTGGCGGTCTCGACCAGGTTGGGGATCAGGTCATAACGGCGCTTGAGCTGCACATCGATCTGTGCGAACGCATTGCGATAGCGGTTGGCCAGCGCGACCAGCGAGTTGTAGATGGCTACGCCCCACGCGACGAGCGCGGCGCACAGACCAAGAAACACCAGCATTGCTGTCGACATCCGGACTTCTCCCGTTGGCAGTACCGGGCACGACTATAGCGCCAAAATCACCGCGCGGCACCCGCCCCGATCAGGCCAATGCGGCGGCGGCGCAATCCAGATACCGTTCGACGATCGCCGCGACCTGTTCCGGCGGAGCCGTTTTCATGCCACCGGCCGCTCCTTTCATCAATCGCGCATACACGCCCTCGACGATGCAGGCCTGTTTCCACCAGCCGAAAGCCATATGGAACTCGCGGTTGCCAAGATCGAAACCGGTCTGCTCGACGTAGCAGGCAATGACAGCATCGCGTCGTGGAAACCGTGGCGCGCGCGTCGGTGAATCCGCAAGAAACGAAATCCCGTCTTCGGGCTCCGCCCAGTACATCAGCGACCAGAAGAAATCAGCCACCGGATCACCGATGGTGCAGAGCTCCCAGTCGAGCACCGCGCGAACCCGGAAATCAGCCCCGAGCACGGTATTGTCGAAGCGATAATCGCCGTGCGCGAGTGCCGGCCTGCAGGTCTCGACGGGAATATTGGCCGCCAGGCGTTCATGAATCTGTCCCAGCAACGGCAAATCCCGGGTCGCGGAGGACTCCACCTGGCGGCGCCAGCGCGCGAGCTGGCGCGCGACATAGCCACCGTGACGACCGAGATCGCCGAGCCCGATCGCCGCCGGATCGAGGGTATGCAATGCCGCCTGGGTCGCGACCAGCGAGCGCATCGCGCGCTCGCAGGCGTCGGCATCCATGTGCGCGGCGCCGGCGCGATCGCGCAGTATCAGCCCCTCGACGAATTCCATCACGTAGAACCGCTCGCCGGTCACTGACAAATCGTCGCAAAAAGCCATCATCCGCGGCACCGGCACCGCGGTTTGGTGGGCGCCGAGCGCGCTCATGATGCGCCATTCGCGGTGCATGTCGTGTGCGGTGGCAAGTGCCGCGCTCGATGGCGGGCGGCGCAGGATTCGGCGAACGCCCTGTGCATCCTCGAGCAGGTAGGTGAGATTCGAACCGCCCGCGGCAATCAGACGGAACACGAACGGAGCGCGGGCTCCGGTGACATGAGCCTCTACCCACTCGCTGACACGCGCCGTATCGATACCGCGTGGCGATGACTCATCGGACATGCATCGGCTCCCGTTTCAGGCAATCGTGGCGCGGATCGCGGCGACCCGTTCGCCGTAAAGTTCCGCGGCACGACGGCGCCGCGTCGGCAGGTATTCGCTGGGTTCGCTGACCGCGGTCACGTGCGTCAGCACCGCCCGCGCCACGGTCTGCTTGTGCACTTCGTCGGCACCATCGGCAATACGCAGGGCGCGCGCCAGGCGGTACATTTCCTCGAGCGGCATATCGGTGGTGTAGCCGAGCGCGCCATGCACCTGTATGGCCCGATCGATGATGCCGAGCAGGGTGCGCGGAACCACGAACTTGACCATCGCGATCTGCTGCCGTGCGAGTTCGCTGTGATCGCCCGCCTGGTCCATGGTCCAGGCCGCGTGCAGCACCAGCAGGCGGTTCATCTCGAGCTCGGCGCAGGATTCGGCAATCATGTCCTGGATCATCTGCTGCTTGCCGAGCGGCTTGCCACGCGTGCTGCGCGAGACAGCGCGCTCGCACATCATCTCGAAAGCCCGCCCGGCCTGCCCGATGCAGCGCATCGCATGATGGATACGCCCGCCTCCGAGGCGCTTCTGCGCCAGCACGAAACCATCGCCCGGCGCACCGATCATGTGATCGAGGGGTACCCGGCAATTCTCGAACACCACCTCCGTATGTCCGCCGATCCGCTCCAGCAGTTCACCCGGTGCACCGCCGGTCGGATGATGCATCGAGCCCGCGTCACGCAGCAGGCGCACGCCCGGATGGCGACACGGCACCAC
>MTKY01051184.1_pt1 | contig 14894 bp, 8 predicted proteins | sample 1042731 | NCBI WGS metagenome assembly MTKY01 (sample SAMN06212206, study PRJNA360538) | anaerobic digester metagenome | biome: Wastewater treatment plant; material: sludge; isolation source: anaerobic digester fed with sludge from wastewater treatment plant | place: Denmark: WWTP Soeholt ... | reverse complement strand
CCATCCCCCTGCCCCTTCCCCCGCGCTGTGCGGAGGGAAGGGGAGCAGGCCCGCCGCTTTTCTCCCTTCCCTCCTCGTGGGGGAAGGGCTGGGGATGGGGGGGACAGCTACGGCCCACGATGTGGGTAATGGATAGCCGCAGCGGAGAGAGAGAAAGGCCGAGCGCAGCGAGGCCAGGGGGTGAGGTAAGGCAGTGCGCACGGCGGATTTCGAGGCGGTCGCCCTCCCCGCAATGCTCCTCATCCGCCATCGCTTCTCTACGCGTGGCTGTCGCTCACTCTACGCCCGGCACGCTGTTGGTGGGCGGCCCATTGAGTCACAGGGCAACTTGGCTTACACTGAGATCATCAGTACGCGCACGCCTGTCGCGGGCGAATTGAGGGAGTGGGAAGATGAGACACCTGTACCGTATTCTAAGTGTAGCTATTGTCGTCGCGGTGTTGGGGGGCAGCTTCGGCCTGGCGGCCACAGCGTCCGCGCAGGCTCCGACGGCCACTGTCAACACCGGCGCGTTGAACATCCGCAGCGGCCCAGGAATTGGCTATGGCGTGGTGTTCTCAGTCTACCGGGGCGTTTCGATGACGCTCCTGGCTCGCAATGGGGATGCTTCGTGGGTGCGGATCAGCCTGGACAATGGTGTCCAGGGCTGGGTCAACAGCAGCTACATTGCCACGAGCTACCCGCTGTACAGCCTGCCGCTTGACGGGTCGGGCGGCCCGGTGGCCGCCATCACGGGGACGGTCACTTCCTGGGCGCTGAACGTGCGCACGGGGCCGGGCATCGGCTATGCGCGAGTGACTGCTATCGCGAATGGCACCACCTGGACTCTGCTGGCCCGCACCGCCGACTCGTCGTGGGTGAAGCTCCTGCTGTCCAGTGGCGGCACCGGCTGGGTGAACGCAAGCTACCTGAGGCTGTCGGGGGCGATCACAACGCTGCCGGTTGAAGGCGGCGTAGTACCCACGCCGACTCCACCCCCGACCGCGTATCGTACGCATGTCGTCCAGGCTGGCGAGAACCTTTTCCGCATCGCCCTGCGCTATGGCGTGAGCATGTGGGACATCGCCAAGCTGAACCACATCATTGACCTGCGCCTGATCTACGCCGGGCAGGTGCTCCTGATCCCGTAACCATCCGGCACCCCGCGCCCCCTCTCAGCACCTCGCTGCGAGGGGGCTTTTTTGTCTCCCGCACTCGCTCAATACATCCGCAGGTAGCCAAGCCCCTCGTCATTCTCGCCGTCGAGCACGATCTCCAGGTGGCGACCGCCCGCTTCCGCCGGCACATCAATCACGCGGATCACGTCGGACAGATCGGCGTCGTCGGGCAGCAGGGCAGGGAGGACGTTCTGGGCGTAGTCGAAGAAGTCCCAGTCATAAACTACGCCGGGGTCATCGGGGAAGAGCGCCAGCGGGAAAATCTGCGCTTCGACCAGGTCCTGGAAGAAGTGCGTGCCGTAGGCCATTTCCGGCACGGCGTTGCTGTTGGAGTGCGCCACTTCGATCAGGGCGCGGCTGTTGTAGATGTCGGCGTAGGACACCTTGACACCCAGGTTGATGTCCGATGTGCCCCAGCGCCCCGGCCCGATCAGCACGAACTGCTCGCTGTGCAGCCGCTCGTTGATGCGCCCCACCACGCGCCCCACCTGCAAGCGCCGCTCCGCGCCAGGAATCTCGTGGTAGGCCAGCGGGTCTACGTAGACGATGTAGCGCACGCGCTCGACCAGCCCTTGCGGAATCTGCTGGCTGGCTGAGAAAAGCACATCGCGCGCGGGCACGTCTGCGGGGATGCGGATGGTGGCACCGCTGCGGTGCTCGCTGAGCGGGCGGCATTGCAGCAGCGAGATGCGATACGCCGGGCGCGGCCAGGCTTTGGTCACCTCGACGGTGAACTCGATGTCCACCGGATGCTCGTAGCGCGTCTCCAGGAAAGTGAGCAGGCTGCGCATGGTGCCGGTGAAGGCGGCGTCCCGTGCCAGTCCGTCGAAGGTGAAGACCAGCCGCGACGGGTCTAGGCTGCCCGGCCTGGAGATGAACGGCTGCAAGTGTTGCCCGTCGTCGAGCGCCGCTGCCAGGCGCAGCGCCGGGAAGTCGGCGCCGATCACGCTGCCGATGGGCAGTGTTTCGAGCGTGTTCTCCTCCAGGTCGAGCACGTCAATCAGGTGCTGCGAGTAGTGGCGAAGCTGCTCGATGCGCGTTTCCGGGCGCAGGTGTGGGTGCGAGAGGGCGATCATGCGCGGGTAATCGTTGGCTGCACGCTCAACGGCGCGCGTGCCCAGCCCGCAGACCAGGCGCAGCAAGCCGTCCTCGCGGCGAATCTTGGACGACCAGCGGAACGGGTTGCGGCTGAAGCCCACCCCGGCGATCATCGGGAAGTAGTACGGCCCCCGGCGCTGCCCCTCGACTTTCTGGATCAAGATCGCCATGCGCTCGTCGAAGTCCACCAGGCCCATGCGCTGGCGGTAGATCAGCGCGTCGGGGCTGAGCGTGCTGGCGTAAATCTTGAGGATCACGTCTTTGGCGGCGCGGAAGTTCTCCTCCGGTGTGCCGCTGTTGGGCAGGAAGAAGCTGTCGTATTTGCCCGCGAACGACGTGGCGAAGCTGTCTTCGAGCAGGCTCGACGAGCGGAAGATGAGCGGCGTCGGGCCGATGTGCTCCATCAGCGCGCGTAGCTCGTCGGCGATGTACGGCGGCAGCTCGGCCCGGCGGTAACGCTCGTAGATCATCGGGTAGTCGTTGACGATCTCCTCACGGGAGCGGTACTTCTGGTTCATGATCCCGTGAAAGTCGTTGTAGCCGTGCACCTCGTAGAACACGTCCGAGCCGACGTAGTACGAGTCCGGCATGGTGATCAGGCCGGGGTCCAGCCCGGTGGAGGGGGCGGCGTGCTGGAGCAGCTTCCAGGCCAGCAACATGCCCGCCGCCTTGCCGCCGATCTTGCCGCGCCCGATGCGCCGCGCGCGGATGTCTTTGAGGTCTTCGATGGTGAAGACCTCTTTAGCCAGGCGCACAAAGGCCAGGTGATCGCTGATCATGCCCTTGATCAGCACGACGATGATCTCGCGCAGGTGGTGTTGGACTTTGGCCCGCTCGTCTGGCGGCAGGCGCTCGTAACGCTCGCCCTCAGAGAAGAGCAAGTCCCAGGGGGCGATCTCCGGGTTGAAGGTGAGGCGCACCTCGCGGTCTGGCTCGCGCTGGTGCAGCGTGTCGGCCAGGATTTGCTCGAATAGCTCGTAAGGCAGGTTGTAGGCGAAGTAGAAGTCGGTCAGGTGAGCGCGGATGTAACGCACGCGCTTGTCCCAATCCGCCGGCGATTCCTGGAACAGGGGGTCGCTCAGCCCCTCGCGCATCTGCGATTCGATAGCCTTCTGGTGCACTTCGCGCTCAAAGTTGTCCTCGCTGACAATGCCGCGCCCGAACAATTCCTCGCGCATCCGCTGGCGAATCTTGCGGCTGAGCACGGGGTATTGCGAGATGACGAGGTAGAGCTGGAGTACCTTGGGCATCTGCTGGTTATCCGAGAAGGAGCTGGTTTCTTCGAACATGGCCCTCAGGACGTGGTGCCAGTGGACACGCTGCTGTCTCACTTTTAACAGGTCTGGGGCGAAAAGACAAGGCTCCGCGCGGGCAGCTAGTGGCGTTCTTGTAGGGGAGGGTTTCATGCAGATTAACGAATTAGCGCGGATACCACGCACGGCTGTAGGGGAGGGTTTCGAAACCCTCCCCTACGTTCCGCAGGTGGTATCCGCGCCACTTTGTTACACCCCTACGGTACCAGGCTTCGGAAGTTTGCTCCCGCCCAGGGCGATGACTCCGCTCTCCAGACTCCAGACAGACTCACGACTCCTGACAACTGATTTCCAACAACCAACAACCAATCATCACATGGGGCGTATCGCCATACGCCCCTACGAGACCTGGCCCGCCGAAGTCCGGCGGTGCGCTTCGGTAGTGTGTCGAACTCGGTTGAAATGGAGTGGGTACTGGCTGCCGTGTGACCCCCCATCCCCCAGCCCCTTCCCCCGCGCTGCGCGGAGGGAAGGGGAGCAGGCCCGCCGCTTTTCCCCCTTCCCCCCTCGTGGGGGAAGGGCCGGGGATGGGGGGCCATTCCTGTGTGACGAGTTTCAACCGACAGGGATGCACTGCCGAGCGTGCTGGCTGGTAAGAATGCCCTGCGTGCCGCCCGGCTTGGGCTTCAGTTCCATCTGACCTGAGAAAAGATGCAGGAAGTCATTGTGCAAAACCGTGTCTCTCGCTATTATTAGCAGGCTTAGAGCAAGTTCCGCCCCAAAACACAGTGCAGCCCGCCAGGCCAGCTTCGTTGGGGCGTGTGTTTTGGCCGCGGCCAACGGTAGAAGAGGAGAGCGACTTTTGACAGTCCTGATGGAGGTCAAAGACCTCACAACACGATTCCATACAGATGAGGGGACCGTCTACGCCGTGAACGGTGTTTCGTACACGCTCCATGAAGGGGAAACCCTGGGAGTTGTGGGCGAAAGCGGCTGCGGTAAGAGCGTTCACGCGCTCTCGATCATGGGTTTGATCCCTAAGCCGCCCGGCGATATTCCAAAGGGTGAGGTGCTCTTTCGGGGCCGCGATTTGCTCAAGCTTCCGCCGAGTAAGCAACGCCTGGTGCGTGGAGCCGAGATTGCCATGGTGTTCCAGGACCCCATGACCTCGCTCAATCCAGTGCTGACCATTGGCCGCCAGATCACCGAGGCGCTGCGTCTGCACCTGGGCATGGACAACGCTCAGGCTCGCACGCGCGCGGCAGAGCTTCTGGCGATGGTGGGCATTCCTTCGGCCAAAGACCGTCTGGACGACTATCCGCACCAGTTCTCTGGCGGGATGCGCCAGCGCGCGATGATCGCGATGGGCCTGTCGTGCAACCCGCAGCTTCTCATCGCTGACGAGCCGACGACGGCTCTCGACGTGACCATCCAGGCCCAGATTCTCGACCTGGTGCGCCGTCTGCGCGACAAGATCGGCATGGCGATGATCTGGATTTCGCACGATCTGGGGGTCGTCGCGGGCCTGGCCGACAATGTGCAGGTGATGTATGCCGGGTACATCGTCGAGCGTGGCACCGCCAAAGAAGTGTACGGCAATCCTCGCCACCCGTACACGGTGGGCTTGCTCGGCTCGCTTCCGCGCCTGGATCGCAAGAGCGAGCGCCTGTTCTCTATCGAGGGGACGCCGCCCGACATGCGCTTCCTGCCCAAAGGCTGCCCGTTTGCGCCGCGCTGCCCCTTCAAGATTGCCAAGTGTGATGAGGAGAATCCGACCCTGCAGCCTATCCCCGATGGCCGGCCTGACCACGTGATGGCGTGCTGGGTAGATGTGCGCAAGGAAAAGGAGTGCGGTTATGAGCGAAGCAAGGTCGGTTGAGACCTTGACCCAGCGTGCTGCTGGCCCGGCCTCGAAGAACGGACAGCGTGTACTGGTCCAGGTACAGGGACTGAAGAAGCATTTCCCGATCAAGTCGGGGATCGTGTTTCAGCGTGAAGTTGCGGCGGTGAAGGCCGTAGATGGCGTCTCGTTTGACATTTATGAAGGCGAGACGTTGGGCCTGGTCGGCGAAAGCGGCTGCGGCAAGTCCACTACCGGACGCACGATCCTCCAGCTTTACCGGGCCACTGCGGGCAGCGTGAAATTCGAGGGTGAGGAGCTAACCACGCTCAAGGGCGAGGCGCTGCGCAAGATGCGCCGTCGCATGCAGATGATCTTCCAGGACCCGTATGCGTCGCTGAACCCGCGTATGTCGGTGGGGCGCATTGTGGCCGAGCCGCTCGTGGTGCACGGCATCGGCACCAGGAAGGAGCGCGAAGAGCGCGTCGCCGAGCTACTCGACCTGGTGGGCCTGAACCCCTATTTCGTGCGCCGCTATCCGCACGAGTTCTCTGGCGGACAGCGCCAGCGCATTGGGCTGGCGCGTGCGCTCGCCCTCAATCCCAGCTTCATTGTCGCCGACGAGCCGATCTCGGCGCTCGACGTGTCCATTCAAGCGCAGGTGGTCAACTTGCTGCAAAGGCTGCAAGAAGACCTGGGCCTGACGTATCTGTTCATCGCCCACGACCTGAGCATGGTGCGCCATCTGTGCGACCGCGTCGCCGTGATGTACCTGGGCAAGATCGTTGAGGTTGCCGAGAGCGAGGAGCTTTACACCAATCCGCTGCATCCCTACACCCAGGCGCTGCTGTCGGCGGTGCCGGTGCCGGACCCGGTGGTTGAGGAGAAGCGCCAGCGCATCATCCTGAAGGGTGACGTGCCCAGCCCGGTCAACCCGCCGAAGGGCTGCCACTTCAATACGCGCTGCCCGGTCTCAGTAGACGTGTGCTACGAGGAAGACCCAGGGCTGATCGAGGCGCTGCCTGGTCACTGGGTGGCCTGCCATCGCGTCAGCTAGGGGCCGCTGCTCTGGCGCAATAGCTCACGCTTTCGGCGTGTCATAAGCTCAGTGTAGGGGCGGGTTTTCGAAAACCCGCCCCTCTGCCTGTTCGCCCTGGTAAGCCTCTCCCGACTCCCCGTTTTCCTCACGCAGACACTCATAACGTCGCCGCCTCGCCAAAAGAGCGCAGAGCGGGCGTAGGTTGTCGTTTCAAGGCGGGCCGTTACAATTGAGACACTCCTGCGCACGGGCCTTACCCTCCCGCTGCGTGCGTCGTGACGAGGGACAGCGGCCATGTTCTATGGCAGAGTTGATGTCTACTGGCCCAGCGGCCCCATCGAGAGTTACCGCCTCAACAAGCCAGCGGTGGCTGTGGGGCGCTCGACGGGCAACGACATCGTGCTCGATACGACCGGCATTTCGCGCTATCACGTCAAGTTCACGTTCAACGAGCACCAGGCACGACTGGAAGACCTGGACTCGGCGAACGGGACGTATGTAGACGGCGTGCGGCTGCGCCCTCACGAACCCTACGTGCTACGTGGCGGTGAGGAGATTCAGATTGGCGACATCCGCCTGATCTACCACCCTCCCGCCGCCCTGGACAGCAGCGGAGCCGAAGAGATCACCCAGCGCGTTGTGCTCGCGCGCACGACCTACCGCGTGGCCCTGGAAGGGCCGGACATGGCCGTTGCGCCAGGGGCGCACGTCCAGGCGGTGCTCAAGGTCGAGAATACGGGCGAAGAGACCGATCGCTATTTCATCGAGATAGACGGCCTGCCCAAAGGCTGGGTGCGCGTGGATCGGGCCGAGATGGAGCTATCGGCGGGCGAGATGGGCCAGGCGGTGGTCAGCTTCAAGCCGCTGCGCCGCAGCGACACGCGCCCCGGAGATTACCCCTTTGTCGTGCGGGTGCGGGCCAAGTCCACCCCCGCCGAGACAGTGGACGCGCCGGCGGTGCTGGCTGTGCTGCCCTTCAGCGGATTCGGTATGGCGCTGGACAGCGAGCACTTGCTCAACGGGGAGCGGATCAAGGTCTTCCTGCATAACCAGGGCAACGCCCCACTGCCCGTTGACCTCAGCGGTGTAGATCGGGGCAATGCGCTCGTCATCGAGCTGTCAGCGGCGCAGGTGGCGCTCATGCCCGGCGAGCGGCAGACGGTGACCGGCGCTGTCTATGGCCGGCGTCGGCGACTATTCGGAGCGTCTCCGGCCCACGAGTTCGCCGTGATCGCGCGAGCGCGCGACCCATCGGGCTTCACCGCGTCGGTGCCGGGCACCTACGTTGAGCATGGAGCGCTGCCGGGCTGGTTGCCTGTGCTGCTGCTGCCCCTGGTGGTGATCGGCGTGCTGGCAACAATGGGCTTGGCACTGCTCGTGCTGGATCGCGCTGGCGAAGAGACGCCCGTGCCCGTGCAGCCGGTGATCAGCGCCTTCACAGTCTCCGCCAACGAGATCGTGGTGGGTGAGACCGTCACCGTGACGTGGACGGCAGCCGATGCCAGGTCGCTGCTGCTGCGCGTGACCGGCGCTGGAGAGGAGGAGCAGCGCATCGCGCTGCCCACTGGCGCTTCTGCCCACACCCTGGTTCTGAAGTCAAGCGGGCGCTATACCGTCACGCTGGAAGCCAGGCGTGGCGAGGAGAGCGTCGCCAGCACAGCCGCCGAGATCAGCGTGCGCCCGGCAGTGACGCTCACCATTGAAGTGGTGGGCGGTGGGGGATTGGTGCGCCATGTTGCCCAAGAAGTGCAGCTTACCTGGACGGTCAGCGGCGCGCAGCCTTACGAAGGCGGTTATCTCATCTGGGCGACCAGCCCGGATGTTGCCGACAGTTTGCTGGTGGCCCCTATGCCGCTCAGTGGGCAGCAGCGCGTCGCCGTGACGCCCGACGGCAACCAGGCGGAATGGCTGGTGACGCTGCACGCGCAGGGCTACGACGGGGTCGGCACCAGCGTGACTCAGAAGGTGCCCATCGTCTATCCGGTGTGCGAGCTGCGCGTCGAGAAGACCATTGTGCGCAGCGGCCCCGGCCAGCACTACCCGGCGATCCTGCCTCCCCAGCCGTTGGAAGGCTCGCCCCAGGGCACGCTGTCCTATTCACCGGTGGCGCGCGACCCTTCGGGGGCCTGGCTGCGGGTGGAAGTAGACGTTGAGGGGCGGCTGGGCTGGGTGCCGCTGGCCGACTTCGCCTGCACGAACTTCGACCCGCAGCGCCTGGTGACGACGACGGACTACCCCCTGCTGCCTACGCCGACACCATCGCCGACGGCCCGGCCTGCGACTGCCATGCCGACCAGGACGATCCCGCCGACCAGTGTGCCTACCCGCGCGACGGCGAGTCCTGTGCCAGGCGGATGAGCGCATCGCGCGTTGCGAAAACAAGCCCCTGATCGCGTACAATAGGAGTAGATAACCATCACCGGTACGCTGGTGCCTCTGAGCGGGGCCGGGAACCCGCCAGCATGATCCAACGTCCTACTGGCAGTCTGGTGATGGTCTGGGAGCCGCATGAGGAATGTTGTGAGCCGCCGTCTGACCCTCCTGACACTGCTGCTGGTGCTGCTCGCGCCGCTGCTGACCGCTTTTTCCCCTGAGCGCCAGGCGACGATTGACCTGGCAGTCAGCGCCGGCTATGGCGGGTACTACCGGCGCGAGCAGTGGATGCCCCTCCGGGTGAGCGTAGCCAACTCCGGCGACGACTTCTCCGGCGTGATCCGCGTGCGGGCGGACGGCGCAGGTGGAGTCGCCGAGACGGAGTATCGCACGCCGCTGGAATTGCCGCGCGGCTCGCGCAAGCAGGTGTTTATCTATGTCTCCCTGGAGACATACTCGCGCGCGCTATACGTGGAGCTGGTTGATCGCGCAGGGCAGGTCGTCGCCCGCCGCAGTGTCTCCTTGCGCATGGCCGGGCGCGAGGATTTGCTCTACGTCGTCGTGACCGAATCGACGCTGGGCGCGGTGGACATGACCGCCCGGACTCCCGGCACCGGTGCTGTCTACCAGGCGAACTGGCGCGTGGAGCACATCCCGGCGATGGCCGAAGCCCTTTTCGGCATAGATGTGCTGCTGGTGCATGACGCCGACACCGGGGCACTGAGCGCCGAGCAGACGGCGGCCATCGAGCGGTGGGTGCTGGCGGGTGGGCACCTGATCGTGGCTGGGGGAGACGCCTGGCAGCGCACGACGGCAGGGCTGGGCGCGCTGCTGCCGGTCGAGCCACGTGGCACGCTGGTTCTGGAGTCCCTTGCTCCACTGGCTGACTATCTGCGGCTGCCCGGCGATGCATTGGCCGCGCGTACCACCGCTGTCACCGGCGCGCTCAAGCAGGGCGCGCGGGCGCTGGTCGCCCAGGGAAGCGTGCCGCTGCTGGCCCGGCACGAAATGGGTGCGGGCGTGGTGGATTTCCTGGCCGTTGACCCGAACGCTGAGCCGTTGCGCTCGTGGGCCTACAAGGGCGAGCTATGGTACACGCTGGTCGCGTCCATCGGTCAGCAGCCAAGCTGGTCGTCCGGCTTTCGCAACTGGACGACGGCCCGCGAGGCCACGCTGACTCTTTTCCGCACAGTGCTGCCGGGCTTCGGGCAGATGAGCCTGTTCTTGCTGGCCTATGTTGCGCTCATCGGCCCGGTCAACTACCTGGTGTTGCGGCGGCTAAACAGGCGCGAATGGGCCTGGGTGACGATTCCGGGGCTGGTTCTGCTGTTCAGCGTGCTGGCCTACAACCTGGGCTTCAACCTGCGCGGCAGCGAGCCGACCGTCAACCGGCTGGCTGTGGTGCGCATCTGGCCGGGTGAGGAGCAGGCGCAGGTGAGGGGGCTGATCGGCGTGCAATCGTCGCGGCGCGATACCTACGATCTGGCTGTGGAGCGCGGGTACGCGCTGCGCACGCTGCCGGAGGTGGGCCTGGGGCTGGATGTTGCCGCCGCGCTCAACCAGGAGACGCGCTACAGTGCCACGTCCGTGCTCATTGACGCCGGGACGATTGCCAGCTTCGCCGTTGACGGCTTCACGACCGCACCCCAGGTGAGCGGGGCGGCCACGTGGACTCTCGCCAGCGGGCTGGCCCCACGCATCGCCGGCGCTGTGATCAACCAGAGTGGGGAGACGCTGCGCGATGCCGTGCTCCTGATCAAGGGCGAGTCGCGCTTCCTGGGTGATCTCGCTCCGGGCAGCACCACACCCTTTGACATCGCCATCGGCCCGCAAGACCCCGGCCCGCTGGTCTTGGGCAGCCCGCTGCCGCAGCAAGCCCTGTACACGATGCCTCCCTGGCAGTTCGCGCGTAGCGTGCCGGGTTGGTGCTTCGACTATCGCGGCATTCCGCTGACGCTGGCCGATGTCATGCGCGGTGAGTCGTTCGCCTGCGCCTCGACGGGCGTATCCAAGCACCAGCAGGAGATCAGGCGGCGTTACCGGCTGCTGGCGTCGCTGGCGGTGGACTACGATCTGAGCGGCGGGCGGGGCATGGGCGCTTACCTGTTCGCCTGGACGAACACGCCGCTTGTGGGCGTGGAGATGCCCGGCGTCTCAGCGAAATTCGAGGATACGACCCTGGTGATCGTCGAGCTGCCCGTCGCCGTCGAGGCCGCGAGCGATGCCGTCGAAGTGCCGCCCGGCCTGACCACGTGGACAGTGGCGGAGACGGATGATCCCCGGACGCAGACTGACATCACGCCGGACTCCTTCGAGGTGTATCCGGAGATGGCCGCTGTCTTCCAGTTCATGCCCATGCCGGGCGTGCGGCTGGGCCATGTGGACGCGCTGGACATCCTGTTCGAAGGGCAGGGCGTGCTGCGCGTCGAGCTATGGGACTGGCCCGCGCAGGAGTGGGTTGAGGTGATGCTGGACGAACAGTCCAACACGACCACCGTCGCTCCGGCGGAGCGTTTCGTCGGGCCGGAGAACGCGGTCACAGTGCGCATCTCGCCGACAGAAGGTTTGGCATACAATAACGTGGAGTATGTGCGCGTCGGCTATCGCGGGGAATTGGCCCCCTAGCCGGGCACGCGGCGACTGAGGTGCAGGACATGGCAGCAGGCGAGAATATCATCGAAACGCACGGCCTGGTCAAGCGCTACGGCAAGCTTACCGCCGTTGATGATCTCTGGCTGCAAGTGCCACGCGGGGCCATCTACGGCTTTGTGGGGCCGAATGGCGCGGGCAAGACGACGACGATGCGCATCCTGACCACGCTGATCACGCCGACGGCGGGCGATGCGTATGTCGCCGGCTATTCGGTCAGCGAGCACCCGCGCGAGGTGCGCCGCACCATTGGCTACATGCCCGATTTCTTCGGCGTCTACGATGACATGAAGGTGTGGGAGTACCTGGACTTCTTCGCCGCCTGCTACGAGATTCCGGAGCGCGACCGGCCCGCGCTGATCAACGACTTGCTGGCGCTGGTAGACCTGACTCACCGCCGCGACGACATGGTTGAGAAGCTGAGTCGCGGCATGAAACAGCGATTAAGCCTGGCCCGCACGCTGGCTCATGACCCGGACGTGCTCATCCTCGACGAGCCAGCGTCGGGCCTTGACCCGCGTGCGCGCATCGAGGTGCGCGAGCTGCTGGTTGAGATGGCGCGCATGGGCAAGACGATCTTCTTCTCGTCGCACATCCTGGCTGACGTGGGCGAGATTTGCACGCACCTGGGCATCATCGAGAGCGGGGCAATGGTCGCGCAGGGCACCGTCGCTGAAATCCGGCGGCGGCTGCTGCCGACCCGCGAGATCACGATCACGCTGCTCGACCGTGTGGACGAGGCGAAGGAAGTGCTCGCCCAGTTCGCCGACGTGAGCAACCTGCACGATCTGCCCGACGAGCACGGGCGCAAGCGGCTGCGCATTGAGTTCGGCGGCGACGACGCGGCGATCAGCGCGCTGCTGGCGGCGCTGGCCGCGCGTGGCGTGCCGGTCGTGGGTTTTTCCGAGGAGACGCGCGACCTGGAGTCGGTCTTCATGCGCGCCACTAAAGGCATTGTGTCGTAGAGGGCCAGGGCGTGTTGATGCGGATTAACAGATTTGCAGGGATACCGCGTACGGTACGTAGGGACGCTGCTCTGCTGCGCCCGCTGTAGGGGCGGGTTTGCAAACCCGCCCCTACAAGAACGACGCCAGCCGCTCGCACCATCGAGCAGCGCCGTATCCTGGGCCGTTTTCTAGGGTGCAGCAATATGCCCCACCCGATGCCAGCAGGATCGGGTGAGGTAGGAGGGACGGAACGAGTGTGATGCAGGTCATTCCCCGGCTATGGCGCGGTCTTATGCGCCTGCTCATCCGCAACCCGGTGGTCTTCAAGGAGCTGCGCGGGCGGATGCGCGGCGCGCGCGCGTTCACCGTGCTCACCGTCTACCTGGTGCTGCTGGGCGTGTTCGCCGTGCTCATCTACGTCACCGTGACCGAGTCCTCGACGAGCGTCAGCGGGCAGGCGGCGGTGGGCGAGATTGGCCGCACGCTGTTCGGCGGCGTGGTGGCCATCGAAATGCTGCTGGTGGCTTTCATCGCCCCGGCGTTCACGGCGGGCGCGATCAGCGGTGAGCGCGAGCATCAGACTTTCGAGCTGCTGCGCACAACGCTGCTGCCGGCGCACTCGCTAGTCCTGGGCAAGCTGCTGTCGTCCATGCTGTACGTGGTGCTCCTGCTGCTGGCGGCGATTCCGCTGCAAAGCATCGCCTTCTTCTTCGGCGGGGTCACCGAGATCGAGCTGATCCTGGCCTTTGTTGTGCTGGCGGCGACGGCGCTGCTCTTCAGCGCCATCGGCGTGTTCTTCTCGGCGCGCGCCCACCGCACGCTGTCGGCCAGCTTGCTGACTTATGCGACGGCCATGTTCTTCATGTTTGGCATTCCCATCCTGGTGGGCGTGGTCATGGTGCTGGCCGACTTCTCGCTGGACGATGCCGGGGCCTCGTCTACCGAAATCGGTCTGCTCTACGGCACGGGGGCCGCGCTGAGCCTCAACCCGGCGGCGACGGCGGTTCTCACCCAGTATTTGCTCGTCAACCAACGCACGACCGGGTTATTCTCGTATACACTGATGAATGGCGATGATGTTACGCTGATCTCGCCCTGGATACCCTTCACAGCGATGTACGTGCTGCTGACGCTCGTGTTCTTCATCCTGGCAGTCCGCCGCGTGCGCCAGCACATTGAGTAGATCGGCTGCCCGCAGTCTGCGCGGAGCCGGAGAGGGTTTGTGACCATGCACAGCGCAGTCGCTCAACAGACGGCGACAACCCTGACGCGCAGCGTCCGGCGCTGGGATCGGCGGCGTCGGCTGGCGCTGCTGGTCGTGTGGCTGCCGCGTGGGCTGATGCTCGGCCTGGGCATTGGCCTGATTCTGGCGCTGATGTCGCGCCAGAGGCCCTGGCTGCTGCCCGAAGAAGTGCTGACCATCACGGCGGCGGTCTCGGCAGGGGTGGCGCTGGTAGTGCTGGCCGTCGTGTGGGCCTGGCCGCGCTCGGTTGCCCACAGCGCGCGCTACTTCGACCGCCGCTTCGACCTCAAGGAGCGCGTCAGCACGGCGCTCGAACTGGCGACGGGTCGCATTGTGGTGCCGGGGCCGCTGGCCGAGCTTCAGCTTGCTGACGCTACGGCGACCGCCGGGCGCGTGCAGGCCAGGGCGCGGCTGCCGCTGCGCGCTAACTGGCGCGAGGTTGCGGCGCTGGCGCTGCTGGCAGTGCTGCTGGTGCTGTCGCTCCGTGATAATCCCCAGGCCGGGAAGCTGCGCGCCGAGCGCGAGCTAGAGGGCGCTATCGCCACGCAGGTCGCGGCCCTGGAGGACGCCATCCAGACCATTGAGCGCAATCCTGACCTCAGCCCAGCAGAGCGGGAAGCGCTGACTCGCCCGCTGGAAGAAGCGCGCGACATCCTGAAGCAGCCCGGCGTTTCGCAGGAAGAAGCGGTGGCGGCGCTGGCCGAAGCGTCGCAGTCGCTCAGTGAGATGTCCGATGGCATGACTCCCCAGGACGAGGCCCCCTACCAGCAAGCGGCGCGCCCGCTGAGTGGCTCGGAGCAGACGGCGGACGTGGCCGACGCGCTGGCCAGGCCCGACCTGGGCGAGGCCGCCGACGCGCTCGACGATCTGGCCGATGACCTGGCCGCAGGGAGCCTCGACGAGCAGGAGCAGCAAGACCTCGCCGGGCGGCTGGAACAGGCCGCCGACGCAGTGGAGGAGCAGAATCCCGCCCTGGCGCAGAAACTGCGCGAAGCAGCGGAGGCGCTGCGCAGCGGTGACCTGGAAGAGGCGCAGGAATCACTGCGCGAGGCTGGCGAACTGCTGCGCGACCAGCAGCAACAGTCCGAGCAGTCGCCCCTGGCTGGCGCGGCGCGCGCCGCCCAAGAGCGGGCGGCGGCCAGCCAGCGCGAGATGGCCCAGGCCGGGCACGATCAGCCCGCCCCTGAGCAGGAGGCTGCTTCCTCTGCCGAAATCGGGGCCGGGCAAGGAGCGGGCGCGCCCAGCGACTTGTCGCAGCCGCCGCCCGGTGCTGAAGCTGCGCAGCCAAGTGCCGG
>MTKY01003019.1_pt1 | contig 14924 bp, 13 predicted proteins | sample 1042731 | NCBI WGS metagenome assembly MTKY01 (sample SAMN06212206, study PRJNA360538) | anaerobic digester metagenome | biome: Wastewater treatment plant; material: sludge; isolation source: anaerobic digester fed with sludge from wastewater treatment plant | place: Denmark: WWTP Soeholt ... | reverse complement strand
TCAACCACCCACGGTCTGTCGGTGGGCCTGCCTCGAAGCTGAACAAGCACAGCAAGTACGCTAACGTCGCGGGAGTGCCGCACGGGCAAAGGGACCGTCTTGATCATCGGTGTCACCTCGCCCGGCGGCGCGTTGAGCGAGGCGATGTGTACCCCATTGTAATACAGGTCACACGGATCGCGGCAGATCAGTCGCACGGCGTCGGCGTCACCTCGGAAGGTGCCACGGTACCAAACAAAACCCTGATCGATGCCATAGGCCTGGCAGGGCAGTCCACGTTCCGGTGACACTTCGATCCAGCCGTGCGAGTCGCCATTCGGCAACACCTCTGGTGCACCGGGTCGTGAGCTCCACGAGAGCGTTGGAAGCTGAATCGGCTCTACGGCTGGCCACGATAGCGGAGCAAGCCAAGTGCGAGGGTCGCTCCCTTGCCAGGGTCCCCACCGGTACCCGAAGCCTCGTGTGGACATCTGGTACCGGAACCCGCCACCGGGCTCAGGGACTGCGAAGTCAACGCCAATCACGACCCCGCGGGCAGGTTGCTCTCCTCCTTCGCTCCAGGATGCTGGATAAGCCGGCGTCGTGCGCCAGAGATCATCCAGGGGCCAGGTGCGTTCAGCCAGCCAAGGCTCCAGCGCCAAAATCTGCAGGGGACTTCCATCGCCATCGAGAACCACTGATCCCAGCTTGGCAGGATCGAAGTGCACCATCACGTCCTGAGCCGCACGCTCCACATACACAGGTCCTCGACGGTGTCGCACCCGGTAGGGGGCGGGCAGTAGGACCTCGCCACCGGCGGGGTTTTCCAGAACGAGCAGCTCACGGCCGGCCACGATGGTGTGAAGGACGGGTTTCAGACTGGTCGCAAGGAGTCGCCCATCGGCGAGCTGCCAGTCCATTGGGTAGACGGCGATGGACCCGGCGCTGGCGGGGATGTCGTCAACCCTGATCGGCGTGGGATCGCGAGACAGCATCAGATCAACAAAGGACTCCGACCGCTCGCGACCACGGATGAAGGCAACCGTGCCCGCTGAGCCGGTGCGCCCACCCAATAGTTGCTCGGGAGGACTGGCACTGAGAGCCTGGGCAGGCTCGGAATTGGCCAGGACAGTCCCCATCGTCTCCAGGGCAAGGGTTGTGTGTCGCAACCGGTAGTACACGCCCGACAACGTCGCCCCCTCAGCCACCGGCGTGGCGTCATCTGTGACTGCAGGACCATCTACAGGAGTCCACCACCCCCAGGGCGCGCCAGCATGCATGGGCCCGATCCCTGCGGCGTGAGCACCGGCAGCAAACGGAAGCGCTAGGCGCAACACCGGTTCACCGCCCTGGGTGGCGGTCGTGACTGTGGACAGGGGAGTCTCCCCCACCAGCTCGCGCAGCTCGAGCAGCCCGGCCTTCCACGTAAACTGGCCTGCATCGGGAACCGCCAGCGGCAGCGACACGCCCCGGGCATCGAGCATCGTCAGAAGGGTGCCCGTTGCCTCAGCGGCCTCCTCTGGGCCGAGCCCGGGTCCCGGGTCGACACCGATTGCCAGCAGGTTCGGCCTATCCGTGGCAAGCGTGAGGACACGGTCCCACCAGGCGGAGATGTGCCGCGTCAGTGGTGAACGGTGCCCATAGGGCGTGCCCCGTGCGATCTGGGCGGCCACTTCGGGAAGCCCGTACACCCATCCTGGGACTCCACCCGCGGCGAGGCCACTGCCCACCCAGGGACCAATATGGAGAAGGAGCCAGAGGCCAGCACGCTCGATCTCGTCAAACAGCCTGGGAAGATCCCGCGGTCCGGTGAAGTCGTGAAAACCCACTGCAGGGCTGTGGTAAGCCCAGGGAACCGGGATCAGTACGGCATTGAGCCCACCCACCCTGAAGCGCTCCAGGGTAGGTCGCCAGAGATCCCCATGCGGCAGGTAGAAGTACTGCAGAGTTGCTGCCAACAGGATCGCAGGTTTGCCTTCGATGGAGATGGCTCCCGAGACGATGGAGACGCTTGGCACAGTTATCTGTCGGTCAAAGTTGACTAAGGGCTACGGCAATCTGCGCCGCTACATCCGCGTTCTGGATCAGGAGGCTCTCGTTGGCCCGACGCGTACGAGTATCGCTGAGAGCCACCATTCTGGCTAGAATCGTGGGGGTCAGATCCCTCCCGGCGACGCCTTCAGCATCCGCTTCTACTACAGCCTGTTGGATGAGGGGCTCTACCATTTCAGCAGGGATTTCGTCGGCAGCGGGCACAGGCACTGTGACGAGGATGGCCTGGGGCAGGCCGAGCGACCGCTGTGCATTGAAGATCGCCGCCACCTCTGAAGGCTCGGAGACCGCGAAGTCTACCTTAAGGCCGGATCGCCGGCTATAGAACGCCGGGAACTCATCGGTCTGCCAACCGACAACCGGGACACCCCACGTCTCGAGTGCCTCTAATGTCCGTGGCAGGTCCAGAATCGACTTCGCACCGGCGCAGACGACGATGATAGGGGTCGACGCCAGAATCGGCAGATCAGCAGATACATCCTCGGGATGGCCGCGGTGGACGCCACCGATTCCACCGGTGGCAAACACGCGAATGCCCGCACGCTGTGCCAGGTAGGCAGTCGCTGCAACGGTCGTGCCCCCGTGGATGCCGCGAAGGCGCACGAGCGGAAGATCACGCACGCTCACCTTCATGGCCGTTTTATCCGCCGCAAGGTCAGCGAGCTGTGCATCGCTCAGTCCGATGACGGGCACTCCCTCCCAGATCCCCACCGGTGCGGGGACTGCGCTCTGCGCACGAATCGCGGCTTCCATCGACCGGGTGACGTTGAGGTTTGCAGGATAGGCAAACCCGTGAGTGACCAGAGCCGACTCGAGTGCGACGATCGGCAGGTCCCGCGCCAGTGCATCACCAACGCCACGCCCCAGAGTCAGCGACTCACTCACTTGCGGCCCCCAGCAGTTTACCTGCGAGCGCAGCGTAGGCGTTCGCCGCAGCATAGACCTGGTTTACATCCACGTGCTCGTTGCTTCGGTGCGACAGGCCGGGATCACCCGGTCCAAACCCCACCGTAGGGATGCGCGCAACCCCGGCTGTATAGGCACCCTCGGTCGCATAGGGCCAGCACGTTATGGTGGGGCGCAGTCCGACGCTGCGAGCCGCCTGCAGCATCGCCTGAACCAGTGGATGCCGCTCCTCGAGAGCCCAGGGCAACGAGGTACGCCGCGCGTGCAGCATCTTTCCTGTGTGCGTCGCGATGTCGTGTTCGAGCACACGCACTGCAGCGTCAACTCCCTCACGCGCAATCACGCGCTGTACCTCGAGCAACGACATCGCTTCAGTCTCTCCCACAGTGAGTCGCCGGTCGAGAAACAGCTCGCACCGGTCCGGCAATGTGTTACGGCTTGCACCGTGAGACATAATCTCGGTCACGGCCAGAACCCCTGGCCCCAGGAACGGGTCCGTCATCAACTGACCAGCTAGGATCTCCAATCCAAAGATGACGCGGGCAGCAGCATAGACAGCATTGATCCCCAGTTCCGGCGTAGACGAATGCGCTGAACGGCCCTTGACCGTCAATACCATCTCCAGGTGCCCTCGCTGAGCTCGGACGACGTGTAGATTCGATGGTTCAGGAATGACCACCCAGTCAGGACGAGTTCCCAACTCCTCGATGCACGCCTGCGAGCACGTGCCCTCTGAAGGCTCCTTCAGACCGACACACGCGACCAGGATCGAACCAGACAATCGCTCGCGGAGCCCACCGAGCAACGCTGCTCCGTAGACCGAGGCAGCCAGCCCGCCCTTCATATCGCAGGCCCCCACCCCATAGAGGTGGCCATCGGTTACGACCGCGCCGTACGGATCGACCGACCACGCCTGCGGATCGGCGACGTCGACGGTATCCATGTGGCTGTCGAGCATCAGCACCGGGCCGGATGGCGATCCGATGCGCCCCAGAACGTTCCCCGCCGCATCCATCCAGACTTCGTCATAGCCTAGTCGTCGCATCTCATCTATGACCAACGCAGCCACCGCAGACTCCTTGCCCGAGGGACTAGGCGTCTGGACCAGCGCGCTAAGAAACTGCAGTAGTGAGTCACGACCTTCCTTGGACAGCTCTAGTTGCGTCATAGATGACTCCGTGAAGTACTGCGTGATGGGCTCGTCCCGCAACCGACCCCGGCGTGGCCGGGATTCACTTAATAGGCACCATCAAAAGCTAGCACCTTTGGGATCGTTCGCAACATGATGAGTAGGTCTAGCCACGGTGACCAGTGTTCGATATAGTAGAGGTCAAGGAGCACCATCTCGTCGAAGGTCAGCTCGCTGCGGCCACTGACCTGCCACAGTCCCGTCATCCCAGGCGGGACAGACAGGCGCTTCTCGTGCCACGCCTGGTACTGCTCCACCTCGGCAGGAATGGGTGGGCGCGGGCCGACCAGGCTCATTTCACCCTTGACGACGTTGATAAGCTGAGGCAACTCGTCAAGGCTCGTCCGTCGCAGAAAACGCCCGACGCGCGTCACCCGTGGATCATCCCGTATCTTGAATAGAGGGCCATCGGCCTCATTCAGCTCGCGGAGCGCTTCCAACTGCCGCTCGGCGTCCGATACCATGGTTCGGAACTTGTAGATCCAGAAGCGCCGATGGTTCTCTCCGACACGTTCCTGCTTGAAGAAGACTGGGCCACGGGAATCGATCTTGATCGCGATGGCAATCACCAGGAAGAGAGGCCATCCCAGAAGAAGGCAGAAGAACGCTCCGGCCAGGTCAATGACGCGCTTGGCGGCCAACTCACCACGGCTGAACGCGATCTCCTGGATTTCGATCAGCGGCAGCCCGCCGAGATCACCAACTTCCACACGGCTCAGGCTGAGTTGGAACAGATCCGGCACCAAGCGCGCCTTGACATCGCGGCGAGCACACGCCCGCAGTACCCCCAGGATGCGGCGGTGGTAATTCCAGGGCAGAGTGATAATGACTTCATCCACGTCCTGCGTGTCGATGACCTCAGAGAGATTGTCGACCGACCCAAAGCCACAAAAACGCCCGATCTTCCCCTCACCTTTATCCGGGTTATCGTCGACATAGCCAACAATCTTGTACCCCAGGCCGGGCCGTGCCACGACCGTGCGCATCACGCGACGCCCGACCTCCCCAGCACCGACGATGACCACCCGTTTTACTCCTATGCCCCGCCGGCGCAGGCCCGCTTGAACAACCATCGTGATGCACCGGTTCAGCGAGATCAGGAGCACCATGAAGATCGCGCCCTCGAAGAGCAGCAAGCGTGAGTACACCAGAGGCCGGAAGACAAAGGACCACGCGAACGCCACGGTCAGCGTGCCGACAACCACATTGGTAATGTGGAAAACGTGGTCGACCCACGTGCGCCCGCGCCATCGCTGGTATGACTTGGTGGCCCACAGACCGGCCGGGACGGCGATCGAGAACAGCACATTGAGGGGAAGGTAGGCACGCAACGGCGCATCGTACGCGATATCCAGGAACCACTGAAGCCGGTACCGCAGCAGATAGGCCAGGACCATCGCCAGGTTGATCGCGGCCACATCGCCAAACACGATCCACCATAGCATGGGGTCCCGTCGTGACGTGCTCATGGGATGGCTCGTCCTTGCGCGACCCGGCGGTAGACCTCAGCCGTCTTCCGGGCGGCTGAGGTCCAAGGGAATCCAGCGGCGTGGTCGGGACCTCGCTGGCGAAGGTGCGCACGCAACTCGGCATCAGACAGCATCTCACGGATCGCTGTGGCGATCGCCTGCTCATCATCGGGATGTACCAGCACAGCAGCTTCTCCACCCGCTTCGGGTAGCGAGGAGGTCGACGACGTGACCGTAGGAGTACCACAGGCCAGGGCCTCTAGAACAGGCATACCGAATCCTTCGTAGACGGACAGATAAGCAAAGACATCGGCTGCATTATACCAAAGGGCCTGTTCTTCCGACGCGACAAAGCCCGGGAAGTGTACCCGGCCCGCCAGCCCTGCGCTGTCGACCTCACGGAGAATGTCCTGGTAGAACCAACCCTGTGCGCCTGCCAGAACGAGGTGCACTTCGGGATCTCTAAGCAGAGCGTATGCCCGGATCAGGCGAATGAGGTTCTTGCGTGGCTCCAGGGTCCCCAGGAAGAGCACGAAACGCTCGGGCAGTTGTTTACGCCGCCGGAACTCCGACACAGTCGCCTCATCGATGGGATGGAAACGCGGCGCCACACCGGGATGGACCACGACGATCCGCTCTGCAGGCACCCCCAGCAACCGCGTTATCTCTTGTGCCGCAAACGCCGAGAGCGCGATCACTGCCGCGGCACGACGGCACGACGGCCCGGTGAACGTGCGCAGGTAGAGCCGGTTCCCCGCCCTGAACATCTCCGGATAGCGTAGGAAGCTAAGATCGTGGGCCGTGACTACGCTCGGACATCCCGCCGCCAGAGGCGCAACGAACGCAGGCGCGTGCAGCACATCGGCGCCCGACTTGCGCAGCGCCCACGGGAGCGCCGTCTGCTCCCACAGGATACGCGCCCACGGCCGACGCGTAGCGATTCGCGAATGCATAACAGGTATACCCCCCCCATCAATCTGCACCCCACGCCCAAGGTATACCTGCACCCGCACACCGTAGTCACCCGTGCCGAACTGGGTTAGGAGATTGGCAATGTAGACGGAGATACCGGCACTGCGGTAGGTAGCGTCTCCCGACAACAGATGGCCATTAAACTGCACGAGAGGATTGCATGCGCTCATCTCACGTCCATTATAGCCACCTTGAGACCCCCTGGCAAAGGTACCACAGCGATGGTCGACTTGCCAGTCAGTGGGAGGGCGGTAGAATCGAGCTATGGGACTGACCCAAGACACATTTCCGCCGGGTGGTGCTTCAGCGAGCACCGGTCACAAGGCCGCCCACATCACCATCAGCGGGTTCGTCCAGGGTGTCGGCTTTCGGTACTTCGCACGGGCGAGCGCCCTCCGGACCGGTGTCGTGGGATGGGTCCGCAATGCCTCCGATGGGACGGTCGAGGCCTATGCTGAGGGTACCGAGGATCGCCTCAAGCAGTTCATCCAGGCGCTACACCGTGGCCCCACCTACAGCCAGGTCAGCGATGTGGCTGTGACGTGGCAGGCTCCCTCGGGGAACTTCCGCAGCTTCCATATCCGGGACTGAGATGTTCAGAAAGACCGAAAGCCTCGCCTGGTTCGTGATGATGGCTGCGTTTCTCGCCTGCATCACGCTCGCCGTAGGCGTCCCCCTGGGTGTGCGCCGCTATGTTCTCACATCGATGCGCCCCATGGTCATCGTCTTACAGCGCCGCGAGGGTATCGTCACACAACGCGCATCGTCGACCAGTGCGTCCATCGTGGTAGACAACGAGGTCGAGATCAGCCCCAGGAGCCGCGTCCAGGGGAGTAGCGATGCCGATGCCCTGTTGCTCTTCTATCACCCTGACCAGCTCGATACCCCCTTGGCGACGATCCAGCTCTATGGCAACACCGACCTGGTCGTGGAGGATGCCGGAACACCCAGGTTTACAGCCAGCAAGCTCTCCCACCACATTGAACTCGAGGTCAGCCAGTCGCCCAACATGCAGCCGTCACTCCTCGACAATTCCCGAACTGTCGAGCTTCTCGTCGATACGCCGCAGGGTGATGTGAAGTTTGACGAAGGGGCCTTCAGACTTGAGGTCGATGCACAACAGACTACCCTGATCGTCAACGCAGGGCGAGCCTCTGTCTCGGATCCGGAGACGGGGGAATCTCTCGTCCTCGTCCCGCTCCAGCGCACCCAGATCACGGCAGCGGGGTTGGGCGACATCTACGTCGGGGCCCGCGATCTGCTCAGCAGCCGAAATGGGGATTTCGAGGACCCCCTCGAGGGAACCTGGGCAGTCTACCGCGATTGGTTCGATCCGCAGGAGGACGGAGGATCGGTCATGCTAACGCAGCTGGGGGACAACCAGCGCGTTGTGAGCTTCGAGCGCGCGGGAGAGAGCCACGCCGAGACGGGCGTCCGCCTGCTCATCGATCAAGACCTGCGCGAGGTCACGTCGTTACGCGTGCGGGCACGGGTCCGCATCAGCACACAGACGCTCCCGGTATGTGGATCAGTCGGCACGGAGTGCCCCATCATGATCCGGATCTTCTACCTGGATCAGGAGAGCGGCAGCGTCCGCGAGTGGCTGCAGGGCTTCTACACGCGCGACGGGGCTGACCGACCCTATTGCCTGGTCTGCCGCGACTGGCGACCCGAGCACATCAAGATTCCCCAGGATACGTGGTACGACTACGAGTCCCCCGATCTGTTGCCGCTCTTTGCCGAACAGGGGATGCGACCGGCTGCGCTGCAATCGATCGAAATCTACGCATCGGGTTGGACCTACGGCTCGGCCATCGACGATATCGCCATCCTCGTTGGCGACTGATAGCGCGTATCCCTTCACGGAGGTAATGCCATCACCACCCCGCCAGACCATCGCGCCATCTACCCCATTGGCAAGCTACCACAGGTGGACCTGGTCCATCTCCTCAATCACGCACTGCCCATCCCCGATCCGCGAGTCATCTTCGGCCCCGGTTTGGGCAGGGATGCCGCAGTCATCGACTTCGGCGACCGCTACCTGGTGACCAAGACGGACCCGATCACGTTCGCCACGGACGAGATCGGCTGGTACGTAGTCCACATCAACGCGAACGACGTCGCTTGCCTGGGTGCCCAACCCCGCTGGTTCATCGTGACGTTGCTCCTTCCGGAAGGCGAGACCGACGCCACCCTCGTCGAGACGATCTTCGAGCAGGTGAGCACTGCCAGTCGCGAGCTTGGCGTGAGCGTCATTGGGGGACACACGGAAATCACCCACGGCATCGACCGTCCCATTGCCGTCGGTGCGATGTTCGGCGAGGTGACGCCCGACGCCCTGGTGCGCTCCGATGGCGCGCAGTCCGGCGACACCCTGATTCTGACCAAGGGTATCGCCGTGGAGGGCACTGCGATCCTGGCCCGTGAGTTGGTGTCGCGACTCGCCGGTCAGCTCGATCCGGCCCTGATCGATCGGGCGGCCGGTTTCCTGCACAACCCCGGCCTGAGCGTCGTCCGCGACGCTCGAATTGCCACGAGTGCCGGCGAAGTCCACGCGATGCACGACCCCACCGAGGGAGGCATCGCCACAGGCATCCAGGAGTTGGTAGCAGCAGCCGGCCTGGGCGCCATCATCGAGGCTGAGGCCCTGCCCATCTTCCCCGAGACCCGCGCCCTCTGTGTTACGTTGGGGCTCGACCCTCTGGGCATCATCGCCTCAGGATCGCTACTGCTCTCGGTCGCCACAGACGACGCCGCATCTATCCTGGCAGCCCTGAGGGCCGAAGGGATCGCGGCGGCTGCGATCGGCACAGTCTGCCGCGAACCAGGGGTACTCCTGCGCACCTCGTCCGGAGTATCGCCCATGCGGCAGTTCCCACGCGATGAGATCGCACGGCTTTTCGAGGACCCGTCGCTCTGACGGCCCCTGACCGTATGCCCCACAGGCGCCCGCCCTATCCCAACGTTGTGATTCCGCCGGACCGCGTCGACGGATCGAGCTCCTTTGTGCACCGGGCCCTGATCCTCACGGCCTGGATCGGCAGGTGGCCATCCCTGGTGATTCTGTCGCTCCTGGCAGCCCTCACTGCCCTGGCAGCATGGCCATGGGAGGCCATGCGCGGACAAATGGCGCTCGCCTTTGCGTGCTTCCTCGCCGGCGACTGGCTGCTGCTGACCCTGCTCCCCCAGGCCGCCCGCTCCTGGGGCCCGGTCACGCCCTCGCTCCTGGGACTGGCACTCGTACGATGCCCTATCTTCCTGGTTTCGGGGTTGCTTGGTCAGAGCATGAGCTACTGGCTGACCGCCATCATACTCAATCTTGCTCTGACGGCGGTGGCCGCCTATGCGACCTGGGTGGAGCCATTCCACATTGTGACGACGCGGCAGACGCTGACCCATGCCGGCCTCGAGGTCGCATCCCCGATCCGGGCGCTCCACATCTCGGACATCCACTTCGAGGGGCAGTCGCCGCGCGAAGACCGTCTCATCGAGCACGTTGGGCTGCACCAGCCCGACCTGATCTTCCTGACCGGCGACTACCTCAACCTCTCGTCGGTGTATGATCCTGGCGCACAGGAGGGAGCGCGCCGGCTCCTGGGGCGCTTGGAGGCCCGGCATGGCGTCTACGCCGTGACCGGCAGCCCTCCCGTGGATGTCCCCAGCATCGTGCCCGGCATCTTTGATGGACTGCCCATCCGCTGGCTCGACGATGAAGCCGTGCCAGTCGAGGTCAACGGCACCCGGCTCTGGGTGTTGGGCGTCCGCCACACCTACGATGAACCACGCGATGCGCGCGCGCTCACCCGTCTGGTCGCCGAAACGCCAGCGGACGGCGCGCGCATCCTGCTCTACCACACACCGGACCTGATGCCGGTCGCAGCCTCACTGGGCATCGACCTCTACCTGTGTGGCCACACCCACGGCGGCCAGATCCGATTGCCGCTCTACGGCGCACTGGCCACCAGCTCGCGCTGGGGAAAGCGCTACGAGCATGGACGCTACCGCGAGGGCCGTACCACTCTCTACGTATCGCGAGGCCTCGGTGTCGAAGGCCTGGGTGCTCCCCGAGCGCGATTCCTTGCGCCCCCCGAGATCATCGCCTGGCACATCGGTTCAGAGCCATAGCGTCTGCTACCCGCCCTCCAGAGCGCGCGGCCCCACGTCTCTTCCCTCCGCAAGGCTTCCGCACCTTGCGAGGCTGCAGAAACCCTCGCAAGGGCTCGGAATGCGTATCACATTCTGACGTGCCGGTACCGAATGCGATAGCCCTGCCTGCCATTGACGTGAGTCCACTCCGCGGTACCATAGGTGAGTGACACACGTTGGATGCTTGAGTGGGCCGGGTGGTCGCGGCCCTGCAGCATCTGCTGCAAGGCCGAGGAAAGTCCGGACTCCATAGGGTACGATGCCGGGTAACCCCCGGGCGGGGCGACCCGCGGACAGGGCCACAGAGACATACCGCGAACCACGGGCAACCCCCGTGGCCGTAAGGGTGAAAAGGTGGTGTAAGAGACCACCGGCGTGCCGGTTGCCCGGCACGGCCAGGTAACCCCCATCGGGAGCAAGGCCAAGCAGAAGGGAAAGCCCTTGGCGGGGCGGGGCGCGACCCGTGCCCTCCGGTGCGTGAGGCTTCACCTCGCACGCCGGCAACCTTCGGGTAGGCTGCTGGAGGGAGCGGGTAACCGTTCTCCTAGATAGATGATCGCCACGCAGGTGGGGTAACCCATTGGCGAACAGAATCCGGCTTACAGGCCCACTCAAGCTTCACCACTATCTCTTCGGTGCCTCCGCGGTGCCGGGGACCGGAAGTGCAGCCTCCATCGCCCCCCAGCCTCCCCCAAAACGAAGCCGCAGTCCCCGGCACTGCGTGTCCTCAAGCGTTGCGCTGTGTGAGAACTGTGGTATGATACCTGGTCGACGGACTTTCTGCCCTTGGCGCAGGTCAAGGGCAAACCCATAGGAAGGAGACATATCCGTCTTGAATACGCGCAACTATGAGATGATGTTTGTCGTCGGCGCTGACCTGGACGAAGAGCAGCTCGAAACGCTCTTGCGCCGCGTCCAGCGCTATCTGGAGACGGCCCGAGCCGAAGTCCTCAGCACCAAGAGCTGGGGCTTGCGGCGGCTGGCTTACACGCTCAAGGGACAACGCGAGGGTCGCTATTACCTGGCCCAGTTCGTCGCCCCCACTCAGACGGTTAATGACCTTGACCGAAGTATGCGCTTGATCGAAGAGGTGCTTCGGCACATCATCGTTCAGGTCGACAAGATCGAGATCACTGAGAGCCCAGAAGAGCCCAGCCCGGCAGTGGTTGAGGCTCCCGCCCCCGCTGTGGAAGCCGAGGCTGCCGTGGTCGAGACCCCGGCGCCCGAGAGCCTCGCTGCCGAGGACGCCGAAACGCCGGCTGAGGCCTAACCGAGCGCACGCCTGCACGGGAAGCCCTCCCATGACACGTGGACTTAACAAGGTGATGATCATCGGCCATCTCGGGCGCGAGCCTGAGATGCGATTCACCTCTACCGGCCGGCCCGTTACAGCTTTCAACGTCGCGACGGTGAGAGGCTGGACGAACAACGAAGGTGATCACCAGGAAGAGACCGAATGGTTCTACGTCGTCACATGGAGCAGGCTCGCCGAGCTGTGCAAGCAGCGCCTACACAAAGGATCGCTAGTCTACGTTGAGGGCCGGCTCCAGACGCGGAGCTGGGAAGGCCCCGATTCAGAACGCCACTATCGTACCGAGTTGGTCGCTCAGGAACTCATCTTCCTTGATGGACATGAGGACCCTGACGATGTCGACTACGACGATAGGGATGCCGCAGATGCCACGGATGCAGATGCGGACGAAATGTAACTCAATGTAACTCAAGGAGATCGAGAGAGTGAGCGATTATAGACGAAGCACCCGCCGCCGTTTTGCAGCTCGGGCCAAAGTATGCCAGTTCTGTACTGAAGGCGACGACAGCATCGACTTCAAGAACGTCGGGTTGCTCCAGCGATTCGTGAGTGACCGTGGCAAGATCCGCCCACGACGCCAGACCGGCACCTGCGCCAAGCACCAGCGGCGCCTGACCGTGGCAATCAAGCGCGCTCGGCACATTGCCCTGCTGCCCTTCGTTGCCGAGCTGGACCGCTAGCCGGGCATCACCACGAACCATCGGGCATAGGGCGATCCTATGCCCGATGCGCATGTGGAACGGTGAACAAGTCCATGGCCAACAAGAAGACCGAAGTCGATAAGCAACTCACCCGACGGCAGATGGCGCGCCGCGATCGCGAGTTCCGCCTGCAGCGCATTCTGACGCTGACCGCTGCCGCAGTGGGGATTGTCATCGTCGCGCTGCTCATCGTGGGTCTCGTGACCGAGATCAGCCGGGCCCGCAGACCAGCGGCCCGGGTCGGTGATGTGGAGATCACGGCGAAAGCCTTCAAGGCGCGTCAGGGCTATGAGCGATGGATGACCCAGCTGCAGATCCTGCAGTACCAGGACTACATCTCCCAGCTCAACGCAACACAGCTTAGCGCCACGTCAACGATCACTGACGTCCAAGCCGACGACGGTACTGCCGCGTTCCTCCAGCAGCTTCAAGCTCAGGTCAGCTCGCTGCAGAACCAACTGACCCCCGACCTCGCCTCTGCCTATGCAGGCCAGGTGCTCGACGCGATGATCGAAGAAGAGCTGGCCCGGCAGGAAGCCGCCGCACGCGGCCTGACGGTCGCCGACGACGATATCCAACTGAGAACCGAGCGACTTCTCGGTTACGATCGCGACGCTGCGTCGAACGCGATCGCGGACACGACAACGCTGACCGACACAGCCGCCATCACGGAATCCGCGACGGCGACGCCCCAACCCCAGATGAGCTACGACGAGCTGTACAAGCAGTTCCAGACCAATGTCCTGGACGTCACGCGCTTCAGTGAGAAGGACTTCCGCAAAATGGTCGAGGCGCAGCTCCTGAGCGAGAGCCTCGTCGAGGCGTTGAGCGAGAATGTCACCAAGGTTCAGGATCAGGTCGAGGGAACGATGTTCGCCCTCGCGAGCGAAGAGGCCGCCGAGGCCCTGCGCACGCGACTCAACGATGAGGGCGTCGATCCCACGACGATCGTTGAGGAGTTCGACGCCGACGATGACAGCACGACCATCGGCTACACCTTCACCTGGTTGCCGGTCGGCTACATTGGAAGCCAGTTGGGCACAGATGTCGAGCGGGTTGCGTTCAACACCGATGTTGGTAAGGCCTCGCCCGCCGTCTATGGCAACGACGGCCAGCTCTATGTTGTGTTCGTGACCGGCCACGAAGAGCGCGAGCTGAGCGAGAGTATGCTCAATTCGGCCAAGCAACAGGCCTACGATACCTGGCTCTCCGAAGCCAAGACCAACAAGGTGGAATACCTTGACTGGGAAGCCGCCGTTGTCAGCGAGTAGCGCGACCGGCCAGTTCTGCTCGGAAACGAGAGTGGGGCCCCCTAGGGGACCCCACTCTTTTTTTGTTACTTCCAGGCCACCACAACGACCACGTGCACCCAGTCCGCGCCCCGGCAGAACCGTTCCGCCGGCATCGGCTGTGCCTTGAGGCCCTACACCGAGCGGCGCGCCTCGATCACGTTGGGAATCTGCTCGATCTTGGCCATCACACGCGTCAGCGTCTTGAGATCGGGCACCTCAAGCGTCATATAGACCGGCAGAATGTTATAGCGGTCGCGCTTCCCGGTGCTGAGCGACGACATATTGATCTGTCTGTCTGCCAGGATCCCCGAGATGTCGTGGATCAGCCCCGAACGATCGTAGGCAGTCACCGTAATCTGCACACCGAAGGTGTGCTGCTCCTCGCCCCAGGTGACCTCGATCAGGCGGTCCTGATCGTGCTGCGGCATCGACAGCACGTTGGCGCAATCACGGCGGTGAACCGTCACGCCGCGTCCGCGCGTAATGTACCCGATGATCTCCTCACCCGGCAGCGGGTTGCAACACTGAGCCAGGTACGTGAGCACCCCACCGGTCCCCAGGATGTGGATGCCGGTCGTCTCGATCTCCGGCGCACGGGGGACGACCTCTTCCTCGAGCACCGTCTCTTTCACACCTGTACGCTCACGGATGTACTGGTCCAGCCGGTTCACGACCGCATCGCTGCTGATGTCACCCATCCCCAACGCCGCCAGGAATTCCTCAGCCGTGTTGAACCGGCGCTTGAAGAGTTCGGCAATCTCGGCTACCGACATCGATAGTGACAGGCGCTTGAGAATGCGATCGATCGTCTCATGGCCTCGGGCAATGTTCTCCTCGCGGCCCTGGCGCCGGAACCACTGGCGGATCTTCTGCCGCGCCCGGGTCGTGGTGACGTAACCCAGGTCT
>MTKY01053087.1_pt1 | contig 14925 bp, 14 predicted proteins | sample 1042731 | NCBI WGS metagenome assembly MTKY01 (sample SAMN06212206, study PRJNA360538) | anaerobic digester metagenome | biome: Wastewater treatment plant; material: sludge; isolation source: anaerobic digester fed with sludge from wastewater treatment plant | place: Denmark: WWTP Soeholt ... | reverse complement strand
ATTGCGCGGCGCCTCGCCGGCACCCGCGGCCCCATGCTGGTCGAACTCGCCGGGGCCACGGTGCGCGGGGTCACGCGCGGCATTCTCGGCGTGGCGCTGATCCAGTCATTGCTGGCAGGAGTCGCGCTGTTTGCCGCAGGAGTGCCGGCCGCCGGCGTATGGACAGCTGCCGCGCTGGTGCTCGCCGTGATCCAGATCGGTGTCGGCCTGATCATGATCCCCGCGACGTTCTGGGTATTTGCCACGCTCGATACGCTGCCGGCGATGGTGTTCCTGGTATGGACCGTGTTGCTGCTCTCGCTCGACAATGTCCTGAAGCCACTGTTGATGGGACGCGGTCTCGACATCCCGATCGCGGTGATTTTCATCGGTGCGATCGGCGGGTTCATTTCCCAGGGCATCATCGGGCTGTTCGTGGGCGCGGTATTGCTGGTGCTCGGTTTCGAGTTGTGGCGGGCGTGGATCGCCGAAGGCAGTCCGCTCCAGCCTGCAACCAGCTCCGAGGCTGAACCCGCGGCATGATCCGCAACGATGGGCTGCGCAGCGCCGCAAGCCGGGTAGCCCGGGTCAGGAGTTCCGCGCGGCAGAACGCCTGGAGCTCAGCCCTCTGGCTCGAACGCCAGCAGCGGCGCACCGCCATCGACCAGGTCGCCGGCGGCGTAGAACAGTTCCGTCACCCGACCGGCAGTCGGGGCGCGTATCGAATGCTCCATTTTCATCGCTTCCATGATCAGTAGCGCATCACCTTTGGCCACCCGCTGATCCGGCTCCACCAGTACGCTCACTACCGAGCCGTTCATCGGCGCAACAAAGGCATTGGCCCCGGCATTGTCGAGCTCGACACCGAAATCCGCCGATTGCAGCGCGAATTCGGTCACACCCGCGGCGTCGAACAGGCTGAACACCGCATCGTGCGCGACCACCGTCACGCGGCTGCGATGACCATCGATATTCGCCTCCAGCTCCGTGCCCCGCAACTGGCCACCGAGCATCACCCGCCGCTCGGGCAGCTGCAGCACGAAGCGCCGAGCCGGCCCCTCACCGAGCTCCTCGATCTCCACCTGCCGCGTTGCGCCAGCGAGCGCGATGCGCAGCCGATGCAAGCGCCGCTCGCCCGAGCGCCACCCGTTCGCCAGGTGCCAGGGCGAGAACGGATCCGTGCTCTGGCGCGCGCGCTCCGCCGTCTGCTGCTCGCGGCGCAGCAGCAGATACAGCACCGCAAGCGGCAGCTGCACTGCCGCACCAGCCGCGGAGCGGTGGAAAATCTGCTCCCGATGCTCCTCGATGAACCCGGTATGAACCTGTGCGTCGGCAAATTCGGGAACGCTGACCAGGTTGTGCAGGAACGCGATATTGGTGGTCAGCCCGCCGACCCGATACTCGGTCAACGCCCGCCGCAAGCGCAGCACGGCACGCGCCCGCGTCTCGTCCCAGACCACCAGTTTCGCAATCATCGGATCGTAATGGATGCTCACTTCGTCACCCTGCACCACGCCGGTATCGACGCGCACATGCGCGCTTTCGAGCGGCGGCTGCACGAACGCGAGGCGTCCCGTCACGGGCAGGAAATCGTTTTGCGGATCCTCGGCATACAGGCGCACTTCCAGCGCATGCCCGTGTATCGCCAGTTCGTGCTGCTGGCGCGGCAACGGCTCACCGGCAGCAACTCGCAACTGCCACTCCACCAGATCCTGGCCGGTGATGAGCTCGGTGACCGGATGCTCGACCTGCAACCGCGTGTTCATTTCCATGAAATAGAATTCGCCTTCGGCGGCAAGCAGGAACTCGACCGTGCCGGCACCGCGGTAAGCGATCGCCTCGGCGGCACGCACCGCAGCCTGGCCCATCGCGGCGCGTACCTGTGGGCTCAATCCCGGCGCCGGCGCTTCCTCGACCACTTTCTGGTGCCGCCGCTGCAGGGAACAGTCGCGCTCGAACAGGTAAACACTGTTGCCATGGTTGTCGCAGAACACCTGTATCTCGACATGACGCGGACGGATCAGGCATTTCTCGACCAGCATATGACTGTCGCCGAATGCCTTGTCGGATTCGCGACGCGCCCCCGCCAGCGCTTCGGCAAACTCCGCCGCGCGATCGACCCGGCGCATTCCCTTGCCGCCGCCACCGGCCGCGGCTTTCAGCAATACCGGATAACCGATGCGCCCGGCTTCGTTCAGCAGCAGCGCATCGTCCTGCGATTCGCCGTGATAACCGGGCACCAACGGCACCGCTGCCGCTTCCATGATGCGCTTGGCCGCGCTCTTCGAGCCCATCGCGGCGATCGCCGCGGGCGGCGGGCCGATGAATACCAGACCGTTATCCGCGCACAGCCGGGCAAAAGCCGCATTCTCGGACAGGAAGCCATAGCCGGGATGTATCGCGCGGGCACCGGTGGCGAGGGCAACCTCGACGATACGCTCGCCGCGCAGATAGGATTCACGCGGTGCGGCAGCGCCGATATGCACGGCCTCGTCGGCCATCATCACGTGCAGCGCATGACGATCGGCGTCCGAATACACCGCTACCGTGCCGATACCGAGCCGGCGCGCGGTGCGGATCACCCGGCAGGCGATTTCGCCACGATTGGCAATCAGGATCTTCTCGAACATCGTTCCCTCACCCCCATTGAACCCGAGCGGCCTGTTCCGGCCGAACCCGACTCGCGGATCGGTTTACATGCGAAATACCCCAAAACGCGTTGCGGATACCGGTGCGTTCAGTGCCGCCGAAATCGCCAGGCCAAGCACCGTGCGCGTATCCGCCGGATCGATCACGCCATCGTCCCACAGCCGCGCCGAGGCATAATACGGATGCCCCTGGTGCTCGTACTGCTCGATGATCGGCTGCTTGAATTCGGTCTCTTCCTGCGCGCTCCAGTTCTCGCCACGGCGCTCGAACTGATCCCTCTTGACCTGCGCCAGCACGCCCGCCGCCTGCTCGCCACCCATCACCGACACCCGCGCATTGGGCCACATGAACAGGAAGCGCGGATCGTAGGCGCGACCGCACATGCCGTAATTTCCGGCGCCGAATGAACCGCCGATCAACACCGTGAACTTCGGCACCGCCGCACAGGCCACCGCGGTGACCATCTTGGCGCCGTGCTTGGCAATGCCGCCGGCTTCGTACTGGCGCCCGACCATGAAGCCGGTGATGTTCTGCAGGAACACCAGCGGAATGCCGCGCTGCGCGCACAACTCGATGAAATGCGCGCCCTTCTGCGCCGATTCGCTGAACAGGATGCCGTTGTTGGCGAGCACTCCGACCGGATAACCCCACAGCCGCGCGAAGCCACACACCAGCGTTGCGCCATAGAGCGACTTGAACTCGTCGAACACCGAGCCATCGACGAGGCGAGCGATCACCTCGCGCACATCGTAGGGCTTGCGGGTATCGCGCGGGATCACTCCATAAATATCGGCGGGCTCGTACAGCGGCTCTTCGGCGGCGATCACATCCAACCCCGGTGATTTCACCCGGTTCAGGCGAGCGACCGCGCGCCGCGCAAGCTCCAGCGCATGGTGATCGTTGCGCGCGTAATGGTCCGCCACACCCGAGGTGCGGCAGTGCACATCGGCACCACCGAGATCCTCTGCGCTGACGATCTCGCCGGTGGCGGCGCGCACCAGCGGCGGGCCACCGAGAAAGATCGTGCCCTGCTCGCGCACGATGATCGCCTCGTCGGCCATGGCCGGCACATAGGCTCCACCGGCCGTGCACGAACCCATCACCACCGCGATCTGCGCAATGTTGCGTGCCGACAGATTCGCCTGGTTGAAAAAAATACGCCCGAAATGCTCGCGGTCGGGAAACACCTCGTCCTGGCGCGGCAGGTTGGCCCCACCCGAATCCACCAGGTAGATGCACGGCAGGGCGTTCTGCGCGGCGATGGCCTGCGCCCGCAGGTGCTTCTTCACGGTGAGCGGGTAATAGCTGCCGCCCTTCACGGTCGCATCATTGGCGACGATCATGCATTCCTGGCCGCTGACCCGCCCGATCCCGGTGATGATCCCGGCGGCCGGCACATCGTCGTCGTAGACACCGAGAGCCGCGAGCGCGGACAGTTCCAGGAACGGCGAACCCGGGTCGAGCAGCGCATCGATGCGCTCGCGCGGCAACAGCTTGCCCCGTCCGAGGTGCAATTCGCGGGCGCGTTCACCGCCCCCGAGACGCGCGGTCTCGAGATGCGCCCGCAGATCATCGACCTGGGCCTGCATCGCGGCGCGATTCCGCGAATTCGGCGCCGCGGACATTGATGGCAGTCTGGATCACGTTCATGACAGTTTCCGTTGCCGCCTCAGCGGGTTTCGTTGAACAGTTCGCGTCCGATCAGCATGCGGCGGATCTCGGAGGTGCCCGCGCCGATCTCGTAGAGCTTGGCATCGCGCAGCAGCCTGCCCGTGGGGTAGTCGTTGATATAACCGTTGCCACCGAGAATCTGGATCGCATCGAGTGCCAACCGGGTGGCGGATTCGGCGGTGTAGAGAATGACCGCCGCCGCATCCTTGCGCGCGGTTTCATTGCGGTCGCAGGCGCGGGCCACCGCGTACAGATAGCTGCGCCCGGCATTCAGCGTGGTGTACATATCGGCCACCTTGCCCTGGATCAGCTGGAATTCGCCTATCGACTGCCCGAACTGCTTGCGCTCGTGCATATAGGGGATCACGACGTCGAGGCAGGCCTGCATGATCCCGACCGGTCCACCGGAGAGCACCACGCGCTCGTAATCCAGGCCCGACATCAGCACCGCGGCGCCGCGGTTCTCGCTGCCGAGCACGTTTTCCGCCGGCACCTCGCAATCGACGAACACCAGCTCGCAGGTATTCGAGCCGCGCATGCCGAGCTTGTCGAGTTTCTGGCCACGCGCGAACCCCGCGAAATCACGCTCGACGATGAAGGCCGTGATGCCGCGCGAACCGGCTTCGGGCTCGGTTTTGGCGTAAATCACGTAGACGTTGGCATCCGGCCCGTTGGTGATCCACATCTTGTTGCCGTTCAACACGTAGCGATCGCCGCGCCGCTCGGCACGCAGGCGCATGCTGACCACATCCGAGCCGGCGTTGGGCTCGCTCATCGCCAGCGCGCCCACGTGCTCGCCGCTCACCAGTTTCGGCAGGTATTTCTGCTTCTGTGTGCTGTTGCCGTTGCGGTGAATCTGGTTCACGCAGAGATTGGAATGCGCTCCATATGAAAGGCCGACCGAGGCCGAGGCACGGCTGATTTCCTCCATCGCGATCGCATGCGCGAGATAACCGAGACCGCTGCCGCCATACTCCTCGGCAACCGTGATGCCGAGCAGGCCGAGTTCACCGAACTTGCGCCACATATCGGCCGGGAATTCGTTGTCGCGATCGATCCGGGCCGCGCGCGGCGCCAGCTCGTCACGGGCAAACGCATGCACCGTCTCGCGCAACATGTCGATATCGCTGCCAAGCTCGAAATTCAGGGAGGGATAACCATTGCTCATCACTTGCTCCTGTTGCGGACCGTTTCTTTCGTGGCGGGTTCGCCGAGCGCCTCGAGACAACCCGCCTCGACCTCGCTCAGTTCATCGAACATGGTACGCATCTCGCGCAGCCGTTCCTCGAGAATCCTGCGTTGCTCGCGCACCCGCTCGAGCAGCCGGCGCAACTGTTGCCGGTTGTCGTGGGCGGGATCGTACATGGAGATGATGTCGCGGCTCTCCTCCAGCGAGAAGCCAAGACGCTTGCCACGCAGGATCAGCTTGAGACGCACCCGGTCGGCGGGAGAATAGACGCGTGTCTGGCCGCGTCGCTGCGGCGCGAGCAAGCCTATTTCCTCGTAATGACGGATGGTGCGCGCGGTGACCGCGAATTCACGGGCCAACTCGCCGATCGAATAACTCCGCATGATCGATGCCCTCGAACAGCTGGAGCGAAAGCCTATATGCCGTTTACGTTAACGTCAACTTTTGTCTCGACCGAGAACACTCTTCACGAAGGGAATGCTGATCCGCCTTCCGGCTTCGAGGGTGGCCGAATCAAGCCGGTCCAGCGTTTCGATCAAACTGCTCATGCCGCGGGCGTTGCGCAGCAGGATGAATCGCGCCACCTCGGGCTCCAGCGTCATGCCGCGATCGCGCGCCCGCAACTGCAGGGCCAGGAGCTTTTCGTCGTCATCGAGACCCGCCAGCCCGAGAACCAGCGCGGCCTGCAGCCGCGAGCGCAGATCGGGCAGCACGATACCGAGATCCGCGGGCGGTTTGCGTGCCGCAAGCAACAGTCCCGTCGCGTTCTCGACGATCCGGTTGTACAGATGAAACAGCGCCTCTTCCCAGTCGGGCATGCCGATCACCGCGTCGATATCATCGAGGCATACCAGCGCGCGCGTCTCCAGGCCCGCAAACAGTTCCGCGGGCGGACAATCGCGCAGCTCCGCCAAGGGAAAATAGGCCGTGCCCGCACCCTGACGCTCGAGATACTGACAACTGGCCGTGAGCAGGTGACTGCGACCACTGTCGCTTGCGCCATGCAGCAGCAAGGTCCAGTGCGACCGCTCGAGCAGGGCGCGCAGACGCTCCACGCACAGCCGGTTGGAATCGCAAACCAGGAAATTGTCGAATGAAGCCTCGTCCGCGAGCCGCACCGGAAGCACCAGCTGGCCGGGCATCAGTCGCCGCCGCCGGCGGGCACACCGGGCGCCGATTCCTCAGCCACGGGCTCCGCCGCCGCCGGGCCATAGAGGCTGCTGGACCGGTAGCGATCGTGTGCATGACGCAACAGCACCATGATCACCGCCGAGACCGGCAATGCGAGCAGCACGCCGGTGAAACCGAACAGTTGTCCGCCCGCCATCACCGCGAAGATCACCACTACCGGATGCAGCCCGATCCGGTCTCCCACCAGCTTCGGCGTCAGGTACATGCCCTCCAGCAGCTGCGCCAGCGTGAACACCAGCGCCACCCACAGCAGCGGCAGCCAGTCACCGAACTGCAGCAATGCCGCCACCGATGCCGCACTGATTCCGAGCAGCAGCCCGAGATAAGGCACGATCGCCGCGAGCCCCGCAAGCATGCCGATCAACAGCGCCAGATCGAGTCCGACCAGCATCAAACCGACGGTGTAACATACGCCGAGCGCCAGCATCACCAGCAGCTGACCGCGCAGAAACGCGCTCACCACCTCGTCGCATTCGCACGCCAGCGCCACGACGGTCGGTTCCCACGCACGCGGCAGGGTGCCGCGCACATTGGCGAGCATCACGTCCCAGTCACGCAGCAGGTAAAAGGTCACCACCGGGATCAGCACCAGGTTCGCGATCCAGCCGAGCAGTACCAGCGAGGACGAGGTCGCGGATACCAGCAGCCCCTGCGCCACGCCCCCGGCGCTCTGCCAGTTGGCCATCAGGGCCTGCTTGATTTTCTCCAGCGGAATATCGCCGGCACCGACATTGAACTGTCCCTCGAGCCAAGGCAGCAGGCTGAGCTTGAACCAGTCGATCGCCAGCGGAACCTTGGCGGCCACCACGTGCATCTGGCGACCGAGCAGCGGAACCAGCACCAGCACCAGGAGGATCAGCAGCAAGCTCATCAGAAAAAACACGAGACTGACGCACAATCCGCGCCCCATTCCGAGGCGCTCCAGGCGATCGACGGCCGGATCCCATAGATAGGCCAGCGCCGTCGCGACCAGGAATGGCATCAGGATCGGTGCCAGCAGATGCAGCAGCAGCCCGGCAACCAGCAACAGTCCGAGCCCGGCGAGACGTTGCATCATCCGTGTGCTCGGCTTGTCCTCCTCGCTCACTCGCCGACCCACCGGTAACGGAGCTCTCCCGCAGCGCCCTCCTGGTGCAGACTGCGCAACAGCGACAGCTCTTTTTCGATGCTTTCGATCGATGCATCGCTGCTCAGGTCGAAAAACAGGGTGTCGCGATCGACCAGCGCCAGTTGAAAGCGGCGTACCGACGCCAGCTCCCTGAGCATGCCGGACAACTGCCAGTAGCCCGCGAAGCTCCCGACTCCGTCGATGCGGATGCGCAACTGCCCGGCATGCTCGGGATCGGGACGCACGGCGTAACGCTGCGCCAGCGTCTCGGCGAGCGCGTCCACCAGCTGCGCACCGAGCGCATCGACCGAAGCCGCAGTGGCCTGTCCGAAGACCGTCTCGCCATCTATCTGCTGCTGCCACTCGCCTTGCCACTGCCCATCGATCGCGCGCACCAGGTGCCCGATCACGATGGCGTCGGCGCCGTAACGCTGCGATGCGGGCACCAGCACCGAGGCATCGAGCGCCGCAACCTGCTCGACGCTGACCGCCAGGCTGTCTTCCAGGTCGAGCGCGGGGAACAGCAGCGGAATGCCACGACGCGCGCCATCCATGCGCAACCATCCGGCAACCGTGCCATCGGTTTCCGGGCTCACAATTCGCGGCCCTGCGCCCTCATCGAGCGCGAGCCACAACAGCGTACCCGGACGATTGGGCGAGAGTTGCGGCTCACCGGCCCGACGCAGGATTTCCAGCACGGCGGCCGGCGCATAACTCATGTGCAGCAACAGTTCGGGAGCGGTGGCATTGTCGCGTGGTGGAAGGTCCGAGCGCCGGAAATAGAATTGCTGCAGCAGCGATGGCCCGTCGGCCAGCGCGGCGCTGACCACCGGATTCTGCAATACCTGGGCCGAACCCGAGACCTTGACCAGCACCATTGCGAATCCGGTTCGTGCGGCCGCATTGCGCGTTGCTGGCTCCTGGTCCGCAACTGCCACTTCCGCCTCGTACAAGCCGCTCACCGGCTCGGCAAAGGCAACCAGCGCAAACTGGACGAGCAGCATCGCAAGGATGCCGCGAAGGGCGATCTGGCTACTCATGCACTGGGCCGGTGATGAAGGTGAGCGGCGCATTCTAGCAAGGTGGCGCCAGCCTCCACAAAGCACGCCCGGGCGGTTTGCTGGCCCGGATCGGCTGCTGCTAGAATCGCCCGCCCCAGCGACAGGCGAAAAAGGCGAAAAACGCATGCCCGATACCAGCAACAAGCCCCTCTCCTACAAGGATGCGGGGGTCGATATCGATGCGGGCGACGCGCTGGTCGCAAACATCAAGAGCGTGGCGCGACGCACCGCGCGCCCGGAAGTGCTCGGTGGGCTGGGCGGTTTTGGTGCACTGTGCGAGATTCCCAAAAAATACCACGAGCCGGTACTGGTGTCCGGAACCGATGGCGTCGGCACCAAGCTGCGGCTGGCGATGCAGCTCGGCAGGCACGACACCATCGGCATCGACCTGGTGGCGATGTGCGTCAATGACCTGGTGGTGAGCGGCGCCGAGCCGCTGTTCTTTCTCGATTACTACGCCACCGGCCGTCTCGATGTCGCTATCGCAACCCGCGTGGTGCAGGGTATCGGCGAGGGTTGTGCGCAGGCCGGGTGTGCACTGGTCGGCGGCGAGACCGCCGAGATGCCCGGCATGTACCACGGCGAGGATTACGATCTCGCCGGCTTCTGTGTCGGGGTGGTGGAAAAGAGTCGCATCATCAACGGCAGCCAGGTGCGCGCCGGCGATGTGCTGATCGGTCTGGGCTCGAGTGGCGCGCATTCGAACGGCTACTCGCTCATCCGCAGGATTCTCGAACGCAGCGGCGCGGATCTCGACAGCGACTTCGACGGGCGCCCGCTTGGCGAGGCCCTGCTCGCACCTACCCGCATCTACGTCAGGTCGCTGCTGAAGCTGATCGAAGCCTGCGAAGTGAAAGCGATGGCGCATATCACCGGAGGCGGCCTGCTGGAGAATATTCCGCGGGTGATCCCCGACGGCTGCCAGGCGGTTATCGATACCGCCAGCTGGGTGGAACCGGAGTTATTCCGCTGGCTGGCGCGGGCGGGAAACGTAGAGCGGATGGAAATGTACCGTACTTTCAACTGCGGTGTGGGCATGGTGATCTGCGTGGCAGCCGAACAATCCGCCGCAGCACTCGCGCTGTTGCGCACGGCAGGCGAGAACGCCTGGCGGCTTGGCCATATCGATGCGGCCCCGACGGGCAGCGAGCGGGTGCGCCTGCTTGGCTGCTGAACCGCACGAGGCACGGCGCTGCCGCCTCGTGGTGCTGATCTCGGGTGGTGGCAGCAATCTTCAGGCATTGATCGATAGCTGCGAAACCGGGGAGTTTCCGGCCTCGATTGCCGCGGTGATCAGCAACCGTCCCGACGCCGGCGGACTGGAACGCGCGCGCCGCGCCGGCATCGCTACCGCGATCCTGGATCACAAGTCCTTCCCCGATCGCGCCAGCTTCGATGCGGCATTGCTGCGCGAGATCGACCGCCACGAACCCGGGCTCGTGGTGCTGGCCGGTTTCATGCGCATCCTCAGCGCGGACTTCGTGCGCCATTACGCCGGGCGGCTGATCAACATCCATCCCTCGCTGCTGCCTCTTTATCCCGGGCTGCACACCCATCAACGCGCACTGGAAGCTGGCGACAGCGAACACGGCGCCACGGTGCATTTCGTTGGCGAGGAACTCGATGTCGGCCCGGCAATCGTGCAGGCGCGGGTGCCGGTGCACACGGGCGATACGCCCGAGACGCTCGCCGCCCGTGTACTCGGACAGGAACACCGGATCTATCCCCACGCGGTGCGCCTGTTTGCCGAAGGTCGCTTGCGTCTGGTCGACGGGCGCGCCCTGCTCGATGGCGAAGCGCTACCGGCAACGGGTTTGCCCTTTCCGGACTGATCTCCCCCACTTCCGCTCCAAATTCCCGTGATCGAAATTTTTCGCCTGACGTTATGAAAAAAAGAACTAAGTTAGTTGCTTGACTAAATATGTTCAGCAGCGGATAGTAAGCGCCATGACTAACTCCGGGCAGCAACATGAGCGCCACCAGGTCAGTTGACAAACGCGAACGACTCGTCGATGCCGCACGGGTGCTGTTCCATCACAAGGGCTTCGGCGAGACCAGCCTGGCGGAAATCGCACGCGAATCGGGCGTGCCGGTGGGCAATGTCTACTACTACTTCAAGACCAAGGAGGATATCGCGGCGGCCGTGATCGCTGAACACTCGGCGTATCTCGGAACCATCGCCCGCCAGGCGGAAAAGCTGCCGGCCCCGCGTGAGCGCATCGTCAGCATGCTCGACAGCATGGCCTGCAATTGCGGCTCGATCGCGGACAGCGGCTGTCCGATGGGCTCGCTGTGCATCGAGTTCGGCAAGCGCGACACGGCGTTGCGCGAGGATGCGAACCTGTTGCTGCTGAAAATCGTCAACTGGGTGCAGCGACAATTCGAGGAGATGGGGCGCCGCGATGCCCATGAACTGGCCATTCAACTGGTCTCCACGGTCCAGGGCTCGAGCATCCTGTCACTCGCGATGCACGACCCCGAGATCATGCGCGGCGAACTGGCACGCCTGAAGCGGATGGTCGAGGTCTTATGATATTTTTTTCGCAGAATTTAAGTCAGATGACTAACATATTTTTTGTAAAAATTGAGTTGGTTGACTCGCTTATTCACGGGAATGCAATGCCACTCGCGCCGCGGCGCCGCAGGCATTCCCAACACCAAACCGCCGGTAGCGGTCGCTGCCGGGGATACGCGGATACGCCGCCGGCGCATCCGCAACTACTGGAGAGGACCATGAACGCCACAATCCATACGCGCACACACTCACTTACGCGCGCACGCCGCAACTCGGCGCTGCTGCTCGCGGCCGCCCTGATGGCGGCCGGACTGGCGGCACAGATCCACGCGGCGGAGCCCGCAACCCCTCCCCGATGGCAGGTGCCGATCGAGCGGCTGCTCGAGGCAAAACTGGCAGACCGGCTGGCAAACCTGCCACTGCAGCTTGCCGCGCCGGGCGACACCGCCATTGCGCGTGAGGACGCCAGGTGGCGCAGGCCCCCGGCCAATCCGCAACCGAACGCAATTCCAACCCCAACCGTACAGGAGAAGTCATCATGAACAGTCAATTCAGCTTGCGCGCCGTCGTGGCTGCCGGCTTGTTCGCGGCCAGCCTGAACAGCTTCGCGGCGCCACCCGCGGCAGCGGAACTCGAGGCCTGCATGGCACGTGCCGAACACGGCCTGGCGATTGACAATGGCGATCTCGAGCTGCTCGGGGCGGGTACATTCCGGCTGAGCAATGAGCGCAGGATGATCACGCTCGATGCCCGGATCGGCGCGAACCCGAGCGCCATGCGCCCGCGTATTTATTGTACCGTCGAGAGCAACGGCGTGGTGAGCGCGCTGCAGACGATGCCGCGCCTGCCGCTGCAACCGACGCCGCAACAGGTCGTGACCAAGTGATGGTTGCTGTAGATGGAAGCCCGTCGGTGGCGTTTCGTGCGCCGCCGACAGCGCCCTCAGGCCCTGGGCAGCGTGACGCCGGTCTGGCCCTGGTATTTGCCGCCGCGATCGCGATACGAGGTTTCGCAGACCTCGTCGCTTTCAAAAAACAGCATCTGCGCCACACCCTCGTTGGCGTAGATTTTCGCCGGCAGGTTGGTGGTATTCGAGAACTCCAGCGTGACATGCCCTTCCCACTCGGGTTCGAGCGGGGTGACGTTCACGATGATACCGCACCGCGCATAGGTCGACTTGCCGAGACAGATCGTCAGCACGCTGCGCGGAATACGGAAGTATTCCACGGTGCGCGCCAGCACAAAGGAGTTGGGCGGGATGATGCAGTAATCGGCCTTGATATCGACAAAACTCTTGGGGTCGAAATTCTTCGGATCGACGGTCGCCGAATGCACGTTGGTGAAAATCTTGAAATCGTCCGAGCAACGCACATCGTAGCCATAGCTCGAGGTGCCGTAGGAGATCACCTTGCCCGCGGCGGTGCTGCGCACCTGGTCGGGTTCGAAGGGGCTGATCATCCCCTGTTCGGTCGCCATGCGGCGAATCCATCTGTCCGGTTTGATCGACATGAAACGCTGTTACTCCAGGCGCGGGAATCCGGGGCGACATGGTAGCCGCAAGCCGGTGCCGGCAACAGTGCCAGCCCGCAGGTGCCAGACCGCAGGTAGGGTCGGGGTGCATCCTGCCGGCGGCAGGGCATTACCGGGAGGTGACGATCCTGTCATACGCAGCGTAGTGACTTCTTTTGTACGGGACGGGTATTCTGCTGCTGGAGTCCGTCGGCGAAGCGGGCATGGGTGCCGCGGCGGTGTATGGGCTTTGCTCACGTCGAACAGAAAATAAGGAGAAGCGACCGTGCTGACTGCCCTTGACGAGACGCTGCGCCACCAGATTGCCACCACATTCGACCACGCGGGCACGAGCGATCACCGCTTCTTCGATCGCTATTGGTTCGGCGTCTACGACCCCCGGGGTCGCATGGCGCTGGTCTGTGGCATGGCACAGTACCTGAACACGAACGTGATGGACGGGTTTTGTGCCATTCAGCTGCCGCGTGCGGACGGTGGGATCGAGCAACACAATTTTCGCCTGTCGCGGGCGCTGCGCCCGGACCTGGACGAGACGAGGGTCGGTCCTCTCCGGGTTCGGATCGAGGAGCCGTTCCAGCGCATTCGCCTCGGCTGCGAGGCGGGAGAACTTCCGCTCAGCTTCGATCTCGAGTGGACGGCGTTCCTGCCGCCGAGCGAGGAGAAGCACCACTTCAATCGCGTCAACGGCCGCGTATTCCAGGACTATCACCGCTACACGCAGGCAGGTCGCGGCACGGGCGTGGTGCAACTCGGGGATCAGGTTTTCGACGTCGACGACTGGTGGGCCGGACGCGATCACTCCTGGGGCGTACGCTCGCAGGTCGGCGGCTACGAGCCGGCGACCGGACCCGGCACGGAAGCGCAGCTCGCCGCCGCGGGATACGTGTATTACTGGCTCACCTTCAATGACGGCGAGTGCGGGGGCTATGTGCAACTGCAGTTCCTGGGCGACAGGACCCGCATCTTCACGGACGGTGAAATCGTGTGGCCGCAGACGGGGCGCCGCTTCATCGTCGCAGACGCCGAAGTCGAGGTGGAACTGCATCCGGGCACGCGTATCTACAAGCGACTGCGCACGCGGCTGCGCGGATACGACGGATCCACGGTCGAACTCGTGGCGGAACCGGTCATAGGTTACTGGTCCATGGATGGCACCGGCTACGACTGGGGATGGAACGACGACAAGGGACTGGGTTTCCATCGCGGCGAGTACGTGGTCGAGCACGATATATACGACATCACCCATCCCGAGCGGGTTGTGCGTCCGAACGGCGAGCTGCGTATTCCCGGGCACCGCGAGGCGCCGTGCGCCATCACCGTGGACGGCAAGCTGGCGCCGCGCAGTGCCGGACATCAGGTATTCGTTGCGAGCGGCCCGGTAAAGTGGCTCGGTCTGGACAAATAGGCGCCGCCACCGTTCGGCACGAAGGGGCGATCGACCATGGCTGCGAACCGCGATCCTGCCCTCGCATGCACTGATCACGGCGGCCCTCTCGCCGCGTGGTTCGCGGAACACAATCCCCGCGCGACCGGGATTCGTGTGGACGAGATCAGCAGGCCGAGTTCGTCGGGATACTCCAACGAAACCGTCTTCTTCCGCGCACGATGGTGTGAAGGCGCGGCATTGCACGAGGGACGCTACGTGGCCCGCATCGAGCCACGAACGCCTCCGGTGTATCCCGTGCAATGCGCCCAGGCGCTGACCTCGGTGGCACTGCAGTACCGGGTGATGCAGGCCATCGCGGGCGCCAATGGCGTCCCGGTCGCGCCTCTCGTCGCCTACGAGAACAGCGATACGTTCCTGGGTGGCCCCTTCTACGTGATGGGTTTCGTGGCCGGCGACGTACCGAAGGACAATCCGATCTACACGAAGGAAGGATTCTTCGTCGCAGCCAATGCCGCACAACGTCTGCGGATGATCGACAGCGGGCTGGCCGCACTCGCCCGCCTGCACGCCATCGATTCCACCCGTGCAGGGCTCGACTGGCTCGCCGGGGACGCGCGTCCCGGTCTTGGCCGCCAGCTCGAGATC
>MTKY01051925.1_pt1 | contig 14948 bp, 19 predicted proteins | sample 1042731 | NCBI WGS metagenome assembly MTKY01 (sample SAMN06212206, study PRJNA360538) | anaerobic digester metagenome | biome: Wastewater treatment plant; material: sludge; isolation source: anaerobic digester fed with sludge from wastewater treatment plant | place: Denmark: WWTP Soeholt ... | reverse complement strand
CAGGCCAATACCGAGTTCCTCGACCGGATGACCGCACGCCTCGGGGACTCGGTGTTCGCGCTCGGCAGCTGCTCGACGGCGCGCAGCTACTACTTCAACCAGCACGGCGAAGCAGCGATCCTGCGTCCGACGTCGACGATCAACGCATTCCGCGAAGCATCCCGCTTCCCCCTGGACGCCTACAACTACGCCTGACACCGGTCTCAAGCAGTTCCGTCCCCAGTCACACCATCTTGCGCACGACGCCTAGTGGCGCGTGCTTCATGACCTTGCCGATCGGCGCCCATGGCCAAGTCGGTACGGCAGCGTCTGTGACCTCGGACTCGATCTTCTTGACCAACGCCTTGCATCCCGTCTCGGTGTCGACCATCATCTTGGCCTCCTGCTGCACGCCCTCGTTCATCTCCGAAGCGATGTAGCCGGGGTAGAGCGTGGTGACCTTGATGTCGTGACCCTTGCGGCCGATCTGGTCTGAGCGGATACCTTCGGCGAGCATCGCGACGGCAGCCTTGGTCGCCGCGTACGTCGTCATCGATGAGGGCATTCCGCGCATCGCCGACATTGATGAGATGACAACGAGATGGCCAGCCCGGCGCTCGTAGAAGTGTTCCATCGCTGCCTCGCACTGCGCCAGGGCCGCGATGAAGTTGGTCTCGGCGGTCTGCTTGTTGGCATGGAACTTGCCCGTACCGATGCGCCCGCCCTTGCCGATCCCGGCGTTGACGATGACGCGATCGAGCCCACCGAGATCGGTGACGGCCTGCTTGAACACCGCGAACACCTGGTCGTGGTCGTTGACGTCGAGCTCGTGCACCACCACCTGGATGTCTGGGTGCGCTGCGAGCAGCTCGATCTTGAGAGACTCAAGCCGGTCGACACGACGAGCCGTGAGCGCGAGGTGGTGGCCCTTTGCGGCGAGGACGCGGGCCATGCCTGCACCGAGGCCGGAGCTTGCACCGGTGATCAGAACGTTTTTGCGCATGTCATTGACACTACTGGTGTCTGAGTACGCTCACTTCGCGCCGTGGGTGATCGCACTGGGTGACTTCGCCCTTCTTCACCGATCCTGCCCCAACACCGTCGAGCGCGGAGAACGGTCCACACTTTTGTGACTCGATCCAGACGTGGATCATCGGCACGGCAGGTCCGACCGTCGACGGTGGTGGGCACGGCTGGCCGGGATTGATCAGCCCTGTGATCCTTCCATCGGTGAAACACAGGTTGTCGTGAATGTGCCATTGCGTCAGCCTGCCGCCCAGATCTGGTACGTCGTCCAGCGTGTCACCGGGGTTCATCATGAACATCGCCGAGACCAACTTCTTGGGCGTGACCGTGGTGTCGTAGACGAGCGACTCCGGGTGATCGGGATCAAGCAGCCTGTCGTCGGTCATGTTCTCGACACTCAGGTAGTGCTCGAAGCCTGAGAAGCCATCGCCGATCGACTTGAACCCCATGTTCTCGACCTGGGTGGAGTCGCCGAACTGCGGAAGGCGCAGCAATGTGACGGCGATCAGATTCTCCGCGGCCGCCTGCTGCGTGGGCGTCACGCCCGGTGTGCCGCTGAGGTCGATTGGCTGGGTCGGGTCGTACGGCAGCGCGACGTTGCCCTCAATGTGGCCAGCGTGGCTGTGGCCGCTCGTGGCGAGCATGCCAGGGACGGCGAGTCCGGCGACCAGAAGAGCCACCGTCCCGGTTGCCAACGGATGGCGGATCAGTGCAGCCGTGCGAAAGGCCCCCAGATGCGCGAACACCGCAAGCGCGGCAATCGCTGCAAGAACCGCGGCGAGGGTGTCGGCCCGCTGGAGTGGCTCAGCGACGTCGAGCCCTTCGAATGGCAATCCGACGGTCTTGGCCAACATCCATCCGAGGATCGCTCCCACATTGGCCATCGCGCCCAGGGTGAGGAGCCCGGGGCCCGATCGCATCAGCGCCAAGACACCTACGACGATCTGGACCACCGCAGTGAGGGTGAAGATCAGCGCCGCCTGCCGATGCTCGCTGTGGGCGCCGATCGCGGTGGCATGGATCGCCCCGGCGGCAAGTGAGGCGGCGGCGGCGATCGCGAGCCATCCGAGCGCGCCCAGGGTCGATATCGGATCCTCAGATCCCGTAGGCGACGGGTGCTCTCGAGGACGCACGTCGACCGTCATCTCAAGATGCTACTCGTCGCTGAGGGTCATCGGAACGTGACCATGTCTCGGGGCAGATGGCCGTGCTCGTTGAACGTCAGGAGGCGGGGACCGGTCTGTCCGACGATGACCGTGGTGACGCTGGCGTTGATCACGACGTCGTTTATTCGTTGGAACAGCGTGGCTCCGCCCGTGAGGAGGTGCGAGGTGACCAGGGCGATCGGGCCACCGGAGGTGAAGACCGCGACAGAACGCCCCGATCCAGCCCCAGCCGCCGCCCGATCGAACGCCTTCATGACCCGCTCGACGAACTGTTGGAATGACTCACCGTCTGCCGCTCCGCCCGCGATCCAACCATCCAGCGCCGAGTTGAGCAGGATCTGAAAAGCCTTGGGATCTGCACCCATGGCCGAAGGATCATGGGCTCTGGCAATCGCAAGGTGGTCGAACTCGTCCCAGCCCTCGTCGACGTCATAACCGTCACCTTGTCCGCACGCGTCGATCGCGGAGATCGCCGTCTGCGCGTGGCGCTTCATTGACCCCGCAACGGCCACGGTGGGCACCCAGCCCGAAGCTTCCCACGACATACCCAACGACGTGGACTGCTGCTGGCCCAACCCGGACAACTCGTCGTAGTCATCGGCGCCCCAAGAAGCCTGTCCGTGTCGGATGAGGTGCACTGAACCCATGCTCTGAGCCTATCGACGAGCCAGCTGAAGTTACTCATCCGTTGACTGGCGAGTAGCTCATACGTTGGGGCAATGAGCAATGAGGGAGTCAGGTTCGCGTCCGAGAGCACGTCTTCGGCAGCGCGCACGATCCTGGGCGACGCCCTGCGCAAAACTGATCCGGTCGGGGCGAGGGGTGTCGAGAACGAGACAAACTGGCGACGCAACTACCTCGGCCACTTCCGCCGCGCCCTCGAGGCAGGCATTGGCGATGCGCCTGCCGCACACTCGATCGCTGCAGCCGGACTGCAGAGCGCACACCAACACATGCGGTTCGGCGACGACGCGCTCGACGACGCAATTGCGCGCACGCCACTCTCGCAGGCGTTCCACACCCAGACCGTCAAGGGTGACGCCGAGATCGAGACCGAGCTGACGCTTCCGTATCGCGGGGAACGGCTCCGGGGCAAGGCGCTCCTCGACCAGCTGGACGAGTGGGTCACGCGCGGCGTCATCACTCCATCGTGCTCCGAAGCCGTGCAGACCGTCCTCGACAACTCGGAGTGGCTCAAGCTTGAGGGCGACACCATGGTCGTGCTCGGAGCTGGTGCTGAGATGGGCCCATACCGGGCACTGATGCGCTGGGGCGCGACCTGCGTGGCACTCGACCTTCCTCGTACCGATGTGCAGGACCGCATCCGCCATTACGCCGTCGAATCAGCAGGGAGGGTTCACCTACCTGCACGAATCGTCACCAACGGTGCCGCCGACGTGGGAGCAGACCTGATCACCGAGTTGCCGGCCGTGGCTGAGTGGCTCGATCACATCGAATGCCGCCTGGTGCTTGGCAACTACTGCTACGCCGACGGTGCGACCCACGTACGCGTGTCCATGGCCGCCGATGCGCTTGCGACGCATCTGATCCAGGACCGGCCAGACACGGCGCTCGCCTTCCTTGCAACGCCCACCGATGTCTTCGCCGTGCCAGCCGAAGAGGTCGCGATGGCCAACGCGGCATACGCGTCGCGCAGCATTTCCAAGATGCTCCGCACGCCGCTGCGGATGGCCAGCGGTGGTCGCCTGCTGCAGCGCAACTACCCGCCCGACGCCGATCCCGGCATCTGCGACGCGCTCGTACCGCAGCAGGGTCCCAATTATGCGCTCGCCAAACGACTGCAGCGTTGGCGTGCCACAGCGGCTCGGAGCGAAGGCGCGACCGTCTCGATGAATGTCGCACCCGCAACGCGTACGCGCTCGGTCGTCAAGAACAAGGCACTGGCCGCGGCGTATGCGGGCGCGCATCGATTCGGCGTCGAGGTGTTCGACCCGGCAACGAGCAACACCCTGATGGCGGCCCTGTTGGTGCACGATCTTCGCGCCGGGACTGCCCCGCAGACTGAGCCCTGGCGAGACGAGGCCCACAACGCTGCCCACGGCGGTTTGTGGACAGCGGCCTACCATCCGCGCAGCGCTCTCGGCCTCGCAGCGGTCCTCGGAATCGGAGCCCTCAGAGGCTAGCCACTCGGCTGGTTAGTCGACGAACGTTGCGGCGTGTTCGATGGGTGCTCGCCGGGACATGAAGCTGGCCGAGGGGTGCGCGGGGTCGGGATAGCCGAACGCGATGGCGCACACGACCTTGCGGGATTCGGGAAGGTCGAACCAGTCGCGTAGGAACTGCGATCGCATCGCCAACGCGGCCTGGGCGCACGTGCCGAGGCCCAGTGCCTCGGCGGCCAACAGGAACGAGTCGACATACAGACCACAATCGATCGCCCCATAGACGCCCAGGTCGGCCTCGGTCGTGATGATCGCTGCATGTGGTGCGCCGAAGAACTCGTAGTTGCGGAGCATCTCGCGCGCCGACGCTTCGCGGTCGCCCCGTGTCACGCCGACGGCTTCATACAGCTGCCAGCCGACGTCCTTGCGGCGCTCGTCATAGATTCCGGTGTATGCAGCGGGGAAGTCGAAATCCGTCCCGTAGCCATCGGGTGACTCCAGCAGCGCCTCACGCAGCTTTGCGGTCGCCTCGCCAGACGTGATGACGACCTGCCAGGGCTGGGTGTTGCACCATGACGCCGTATGTTGCGCAGCGCGGAGCAGCCGTTCAATGATCTCGCGGGGTACCTGCTCGTCGGTGAATCCACGGCAGCTTCGCCGGTTGGTCAACAGCCGATCGAGCGCCTCAAATTCGTTCGACATCATGCACCACTGAACTCTGGGGGGCGCTTCTCGAGGAATGCCATGCCACCTTCAAAAGCATCTGATGTCGAGAACAGCGACACCTGGCCTGCCAGCTCGGCCTCCAGCGCCTCATCCAGCCTAGGGAGCGTGTTGGCTGTGATGACCTTCTTCATCGCCGAGAGCGCCTTGGTGGGTCCGTTGCCGATCTTGTCGATCAGCATCGCCAGCTCGGCGTCGTAGTCATCTTCGCCGAGCGACTTGTAGATCAGCCCGATCTCCGCTGCGACATCGGCCGCGAGCTTTTCGCCGAGCATCGCCATCCGATTCGCGCGGGATCGGCCGACAGATGCTGCGACCAGCTCAGTGGCGCCGCCGTCGGGCATCAAGCCGATGTTGACGAAGGCGAGCAGGAAATAGCCCGTCCTCTTGGCCAGTGTGATGTCGGCTGCGATCGCGATCGAGCAGCCGACACCGGCCGCGATGCCGTTCACCGCGCAGATGACGGGAAGCGGCGAGCGGGTCATGGCCCGCACGAGTCGGTTTGCGCCGTCGAGTGTTGCTGTGCCGTCAAAGTCCGCACCGAGCGCAGCGCCTGAGCTGAACGCCCTGCCGGTGCCGGTGATCACGACAACCCGCGTGTCAGAGGCTGCGTTCTCAATCGCTGCGGCAGCTGAGTTGAGCATGTCGCCGGTGAGAGCGTTGAGCCGATCAGGCTCGTTCCACGTGATCTTCAGGGCGCCGTCAACCTGATCGATGAGTACTGGCTCGCTCATGTGTGCCTCCATTGGCCGAGCAGGGTCTGCAGCACCGCGATGAGCGCGATGGGCTGGTCGAGCATGATGTGGTGGCCTGCGTCTGGGATCAGCGTGACAGGTACGTGGCCCCCTAGGCGCTCGGCGACCAGATCTGTGATGTCGGTGGTGGCCATGCCACGCTCTCCGCGGATCAGCGCCACCTGGCAGTCGGCTGCCGCGAGCTCCTCGGGCTCCATCCGTGAGCTGAGGAAGATGCGCGGGTCAAATTTCCAGGTCCACCCGGTCTCCACCTGAGCGATCGAGCCTTCGGCAATGTGGTCCTTGACGTAGGTCAGCGTCGAGGTGTCCTCCGGCAGGGTCCTGAATCTGCCGAGGATCGTCTCGCGATCGGGATAGACCTTGTTGCCCGGTATGTCACCGTGGCCGCCCTCGGCGATCCAGGCCTTGGCCTCGGCGGACAGCTCGCGGACCGGTGAGTCGATCGCGGCGACACCCCGAAGAGATGACCCGTGGTCGCGCCCTGCTGTGAGAGCGACGAAGCCGCCCATGCTGTGCCCGAACACGACCGGTGCCTGATCTGACTCAGCTGCCGCGACTGCGAGCACCTCGGCCGCCCAGGTCGAGAGCGAATAGGACTCCCGCCGGTCACTGTCGCCGTGCCCTGAGAGGTCCAACGCGATGACCCGATGGTCGGCCGAGAGGTAGGGTGCGGTTGAGTCCCACCACCCGGCATGCGCCGCCCCGCCATGCACCAGCACTACCGGTGCAGCACCGCTCTTGCCCCAGGCCCGGTAGGTGATGCGTCCGCCTTCCACCTCGACCTCGCGACTCTCGTACGGCTGGTCCAGTGCGTGGGTGAACCAATCAGGATGCTGCGAGGTCATCGGATGCCCTTTCTCACTTACCGTCAGTATTGACTGTAAGTGGTGCCCACGGCAAGATCGTCCACATGTCACTTGCAGGCAAGACGATCATCATGTCCGGCGGCAGCCGCGGTATTGGCGAAGCCATTGCCATCCGCGCCGCCAGGGATGGCGCCAATGTCGCCCTCCTCGCCAAGACGACCGAGCCGCACCCCAAGCTCCCCGGCACGATCTACACGGCCGCCGAGACGATCGAGGCAGCCGGCGGCAAGGCGCTGCCGCTCGTCGGTGATGTGCGCGATGACGCGTTCGTCGCAGAGGCTGTGGCCAAGACCGCCGAGGCTTTTGGCGGGATTGACATCGTTGTCAACAACGCCAGCGCCATCGATCTGTCCCGCACCGAGGACGTGACGATGAAGAAGTACGACCTGATGAACGACATCAATGCTCGCGGCTCGTTCCTGCTGTCGAAGCTGTCCATCGAGTGGCTCAAGCAGTCCGACAACCCGCACATCCTGACGCTCTCGCCACCGATCAGCCTTGACCCCAAGTGGTTCACGCAGCACACCGCGTACACGATGGCGAAGTACGGGATGAGCCTGGTGACTCTCGGCCTGAGCGTCGAGCTGGCCGACTACGGCATCGCAGCCAACTCGCTGTGGCCGCGCACGGCCATCGACACCGCCGCCGTCCGCAATGTCGTCGGTGCCGAGCTCGTCAGCCACTCCCGCACGCCGGCGATCATGGCCGACGCCGCCTACGAGATCTTGATCAAGCCGAGTCGTGAATGCACCGGTCAGTTCCTGATCGACGATGACGTCCTCGCGGACGCCGGGGTCACGGACTTCTCGATCTACCTCAACGGCGGCACCGAGGAGCAGCTGGCTCTCGACTTCTGGGTCGAGCCCAAGGGCCCACATGACCCGTCTCTAAAGATGCACTGACCGTCGGCGTACTTGACGTACTCGTTAATTAACGAGTACGTTAAGTGCTATGGCAACCGATCAGCTCAGCAAGGTCTTCTCGGCACTCGCCGATCCGACCCGTCGCGACATTCTCGCCCGGCTCGGCGAGGGCGACGCAACCGTCACCGAGCTCGCTGAACCGTTCACGATCAGCCTCCCGGCGATCTCGCGACACCTCAAGGTGCTCGAGGGAGCGGGGCTGATCGCCCGCGACCGGCAGGCGCAATGGCGCACGAGCAGCTTGCGAGCCGCGCCATTGAGGGAGGCGACGTCCTGGATGGAACATCTCAGCCACCTGTGGGACGAACGCTTCAACCGCCTCGATGCCCACCTGGCATCCATGAAGCAGGCCATGCAGGACACCACGGACACCACGGACACCGACAAGGAAGAGGACACCAATGACTGAAACGCCAGACTCTCCAAAGACGTATGACGTGACCATCTCGCGCTACTTCGACGCACCACCTGAACTCGTGTACAAGGCGTTCACCGATCCCCAGCACCTTTCGCAGTGGTTCGGACCACTGATGTTCCACGTCCCACTCGACTCGATCTCAATCAATCCCCAGATCGGCGGCCACTGGCGGATGACGATGGTGGGCAAGGACAACCCCGAGTGGAACTCCCCGGTCGACTCGACGTTCAGCGAGGTCATCGAGAACCGGCTGCTAGTCGGCTACGAGATCTCCAAGGGTTTCCCCGGGCTTGAAGACGGCACCCGCATGACCCTGTCGATCGAGCTCATCCCCGAGGGCGAAGGCACTCGCCTCGAGCTCAACCAGGGCCCCATGGCCGAAGAGATGCGCGAGAACGCGACGGTCGGCTGGAGCCAAGCGTTCTACAAGCTCGACGCACTGCTCGCCACCCCTGCCCATCTGCGCACCATGCCCACCGATGAAGGAGATGCATCATGACAACCGTCACCCCGTTCCTCTGGTTCAACGACAACGCTGGAGAGGCGATCGAGCGCTACCAGAAGGTGTTCCCCGACACCGAGGTCGTCGACGAGAGTCGCATGCCCGACGGCAAGTTGTTCATCGCCACGATCCGCATCAAGGGCCAAGAGTTGGTTCTCATGAACGGTGGACCCGCCCACCAGCTGACCGAGGCGTTCTCACTGTCGGTCGGCGTCGAGACCCAGCAGGAGGTCGACGAGATCTCCGACGCACTGATCGCCGGAGGTGGGCAGCAGGGTAACTGCGGCTGGCTCATCGACGCGTTCGGCCTCTCGTGGCAGGTCGTGCCCTCGCTCCTCGGCAGGCTCTTGGGTGATCCAGACCGTGATAAGGCCGACCGCGCCCAAGCCGCGATGATGAAGATGATGCGGCTCGACCTCCAAGTCCTGCAGGACGCCTTCGACGGCAAGGGATAGATCACACCGCTTCAAGTCGCGGATCGGGCTCATCTCACGTTCACTCAAGAGATGAGCCCGACCCGCAGTCTTGTCACCGGAGCCACTGGATACGTCGGTGGCCGACTCGTCCCTGAGCTCGTCAGCGCGGGCCACGACGTACGCGTGATGGTGCGAGAGGTTCGCAAGGCGGAAGCCCACACGTGGTCCGGCGACGTCGAGATCGTTCGCGGCGACGCATCCGAGCCAGAAGACGTCAGTTCAGCACTCAAGGGCATCGATGTCGCCTACTACCTTTTGCACTCAATCGGGACCGGCGACGACTTCACTGACACCGAGCACGACATGGCGAAGACCTTTGCCGACGAGGCCAAGCGCGCAGGGGTCCGCCGCATCGTCTACCTCGGCGGAATGATCCCTGAGGGTGAGGAGTTGTCGCCTCATCTGAAGTCACGCAAGGAGGTTGGAGACGTCCTGCTCGCTTCGGGCGTGCCGACCGCCGTCCTCCAAGCCGGCGTCGTCATCGGTTCGGGCTCGGCGTCGTTTGAGATGCTGCGCTATCTCACTGAGCGACTTCCCGTCATGGTGACGCCCAAGTGGGTGCACACCCGCATACAGCCCATCGCGATCCGCGATGTGGTCCGCTATCTGGTCGGCTGTGCGGATCTGCCAGAAGAGGTCAATCGCCGCTTCGACATCGGCGGACCGGACGTTCTCACCTACTTCGAGATGATGCAGCGATATGCCGCCGTCGCTGGTCTCCCCAAACGGCGAGTGCTGCCGGTTCCGGTCTTGTCACCCGGGCTGTCGAGTCATTGGGTGGGCCTGATCACTCCGGTCCCGGCCGGCCTCGCTCGTCCACTCGTCGAATCGCTGCGCAACGAGGTCGTGGCCAGCGAGCAGGACATCGCGGAGTACGTGCCCGACCCACCTGAGGGCTTGCTGGGATTCGACAGAGCGGTCGAGCTGGCCCTGACCAAGATCCAGAACCTCGACGTGCCTACATCGTGGTCGTCTGCATCGACGGCAGGCGCCCCTGCCGAAGGGTTGCCAACCGATCCTGACTGGGCTGGTGGATCCCTCTATCGAGATGAGCGGACTCGAGAGGTGCATGCGAGCCCGGAGCACCTGTGGCAGATCATCGAGGGCATTGGCGGCAGGAACGGTTGGTATTCCTGGGCATTGGCCTGGTGGATACGCGGCGTGCTCGACCGTATGGTCGGCGGTCCAGGTTTGCGTCGCGGTCGGCGCAATCAGGAGGACTTCGTCGTGGGGGACGCCCTGGATTTCTGGCGCGTCGAGGAGTCCGACGATCACTCGTTCGTACGCCTGCGCGCCGAGATGAAGCTGCCCGGTCTCGCGTGGCTTGAGCTGCAGGTCGGCTCGACTGAAGGCGGCACGACCACGTTCCACCACAGGGCGCTCTTCCACCCACGCGGCCTGTTCGGACATCTGTACTGGTGGTCGATCTACCCGTTCCACGGGATCATCTTTGGCTCCATGCAGAAGAACATCGCCAAGGCGGCAGAGGCACTCGAGTCGTAGGCTGGTCTCATGACAGGTCGGCTACATCACCTGATCCTCGACACCGCAGATCCACGAGGATCAGCGGAGTTCTGGTCCGCCCTGCTGGGTGAGCCGATCACGTTCGACGACGGTGACTTCGCCGTGGTCGCGGTGAACCAGCAGACGTCAGGGATCGCGTTCCAACGCGCGCCAAACCACGTCGCACCGACGTGGCCGGATCCCGCAGTGCCTCAACAAGCCCACGTCGACGTCGCGGTGGAGGACGTCGATCAGGCCGGACGCGAGGTACTCGCGCTTGGAGCTCATCACCTCATGGGTGGCGTGTACGCCGACCCGGCCGGTCACCCGTTCTGCCTGATTCCGAGACCACCGTGGATGTCGCCCTGAGCTAGTCGATGACGGACTCAACCGGGGTGCCGACAATGACTGTGCGGGTCACCGTGCACAACCGGTCGTGGGACTGGGCCACCGCGCGCGGGAGGATGTTGCGGGCGTGGTCGCCGTCGACTCCCGCCGGAAACGTCACGTCGAAGGTGATCTTGATGTCTTTCAACCGATTGCCCAGATCATCGCGGATCTTGTCCGCGCGCACCGAGACGTCGAACGATTCAGGATCGATGCGCTTGCCGACAAGGTAGTCGACGTCGATCGCACTGCACCCGGCAATCGCCACCAGCAACAGCTCGACAGGAGTGAAGTCGTCGTCCGTGCCCTCGCCGAAGTCCAGAGTCTTGCCACGTACGTTGGTCGCCCGGAACCGTGCCTTGCCAGTGCGGGTGAGCTCGACGGATCGTTCGGTGTCAGCAGTCATGCAGCGAACGTACTCTTTGTCCACAGATCATCGAGACCCTGCAGACCCACTGATCTCAGCGGTGTCCAGTTGTCGTGAAGTGGTGCGTGGCCGCTTGGACGATCTCGTCGGGCGACACCTCGAGAGTCCCTTCGATCCAGGCAGTCACGAGTTCGGCGACTCCGCCGATGAACATCGTCGCCGCTAGCCTCCCTTCGCTCTCGGTCCAGGCCCGCGGACCATACAACGCACGCGCCTCCCGTGCCGCGAGCTCGGCGAACTGCCTCAACAGTGCGGCCCGGCGCAGGCGAAGTGCCTCGAGCCTCGCCGACTCCACGATGGCGACGCGACCCTTTCGCGGGTCGTCGGTGAGTATCCGCACAAATGCGCCGATGGCGGATCGGACCCGCGCTGTCGGGTCACCGTCAGTTGTCTCCAGCGCTGACACCGTCCGCTCGGCGATCTCGTCGGCAATACGTTCCATGACGGCGATCATGGCCTCATCAAGGCCCGCGAAGCTCTCATAGAAATAGCGCTCCGTCAGACCCGCCTCTGCGCACACTCGAGTCATCGTGAGGGGTGGTCCACCATCGCGGCCCCACACTTCGAGCGTGGCATCGAGCAGCCTGACCCGGCGGGCGATCCGACGATCCGGAGCACTCACACCACGATAGGTACCGTGTTTCACCGCCATGACTCCATGTTGACAGAGCATCCTGTCTGAATCAAGATGGATCGCATGACGCACACCGGCGCGACCACCAACCCTCCACGCCGCCGTGGTCTGCCCTACGTCGGTAGCACCCTGGCGTACGTACGCGATCCGCTCAGCATGATGCGCGAGCAGTACGACCGCTACGGGCCCGTCTCTGAAATCGATTTCATCGGAAAGCGATGGACGGTGTTGCTCGGTCCTGATGCATGCGCCATTCCGCTGCGCAATGCTGACAAGGCATACTCCAGCGGCGAGGGATGGGGCTACCTGGTCGGTCCCTTCTTTGATCGGGGGCTGATGCTGCTCGACTTCGAGGAGCATCATCGACATCGCCGAATCATGCAGTCGGCTTTCACCCGGGATCACCTTGAGCGCTATACCGATGCCCTCCAGCAGGCCGTTGCCTCGGGGCTGGACGCATGGCAGCCCGACGACGACTTTCGTGCCTACCCGGCTCTCAAGGAATTGACCCTCGGGCTCGCCGCGACCGTCTTCATGGGAGGTGCCGACCTCGCTTCTGCCGATGAGCTGGCCAGAGTGAACAAGGCATTCATCGACTGCGTGCAGTCAGCAACATCCCTGGTCCGGATCAATGTGCCTGGCACCCGGTGGGGCAAGGCGATCCGTGGGCGCGCGCTGCTCGAGGAGTTCTTCCGACGACACCTGCCGGGCAAACGAGCCAACCCCGGAACCGACCTGTTCTCGGTGCTCTGTCAGGTCACCACCGAGGACGGCGAACGGTTCTCAGACGACGACATCGTCAACCACATGATCTTTCTGCTCATGGCCGCACACGACACCACCACCATCACGGTGTCAGGCATGATGCAGCGGTTGGGCCAGCACTCCGAATGGCAGCAACGATGCCGCGAAGAAGCGCTCGCGCTGCCGGAGAACCCCACGCTCGCAGAGCTGGACGGTCTCATCTCGCTCGATCTCGTGATGAAGGAATGCCTCAGGCTGGTGCCTCCGGTGCCTGTCCTCGCGCGCAAGACCGTCAAGGAGACCGAGGTGATGGGTCACCGGATCCCAGCCGGCCGCTTGGTTGCGGTGATGACGCATCTCTCCCACCACATGGATGAGCTATGGCCCAACCCCGAGAAGTTCGATCCGGAGCGATTCTCAGACGACCGTCGCGAGGACAAGGTCCACCGCAGTGCATGGGAGCCGTTCGGTGGCGGCGTCCACAAGTGCCTCGGCATGTTCTTCGCCGGCGCAGAGGTCAAGACAGTCATGCATCATCTGCTGCGCCGCTACTCCTGGACCGTCGAGCCCGGCTATCAGGCACCGATGAACTACCACTCATTGCCGTACCCCAACGATGGTCAGCCAGTACGGTTGACTCGGCTACGCCAAGATGTACGCTTTTCGGGTGAGTGATACCGCCGGTTGGCGACTTGCCACAGCCATAGCCGAACGCGACACCAACGCGCTCCACTCGTTGTTTGCCCCCGCCATCAGCTTCAAAGGCCTGACACCCGGCCGCGCCTGGGAGTCTGACAGTGCTGAGGGCGCGATCGACATCCTCCTGGGTAGCTGGTTCGAGCCGCACGACCACATCGACGAGATCGTCACCCTCGCAGATGGTGATCTGGTGGCGGACACCGCTCAGGTCATCTACCGATTCAACATGACAACTCCAGATGGGCCGCGAACCGCCGAACAGCATGTGTTCTACCGCACCGAAGGGGACCAGATCACCTATGCACGCGCGATCTGCTCAGGTTTCAGACCGCTCTGACTCTGAAGGAACGCTCTAGAGATCGAAGACCTTCATGACTTCGTCGCCGGTCCGTCTCGCGGCGTTCGAGCGTGCCCTCGAACTCAAGCGTCGCCTGCACCGATCCGTCTGCACCCTTGGTGGCCGCGGCGATGGGGATGAATGATTCGCTCGGTCGGCGGCCCGGTAACGTCTGGCCGGTTGGACCCTTCGGACCCATCTCGAAGTGCTGCGCCGGGATGTCGTACGGGCCGTTCAGGATGGGATCGACCAGCGCCGAAGACTCAGGCACGATCGCTCCCTTCGAGTTTTCAACGTAGATGTTGAAGACATTGGCGAGCATAACCGGTGGGCTGTCTCGGTGTCCGCTGTACAGTCCGAGGGCCTGGAGACAGACCGCCCAAGTCTGGTGATGTGGCCACAGATTTTGTGTCAGTGGTCGCGTTTAGGTTTGAGGTATGGCCACCACGTTTGCTCCCACGGTCGAGTCGCTGAGCGACCTGACTCGGGAGCGGGCACGTGGCGAGGCGCGGGAGGTGGCCGCGATGTTGGCCTACCGCGATGCCGAGACCGCGCGAACCGCGTCGGTCGAGCAGCCGATGCGTCGCCAGATCGAGCGGGCCGCAGTTCCACTGGCCATCGGCGAGGCGACCGGGCTGAGCGAAGGCCAGGTCATGCTGATGCTGTCATCGGCCCAGACCGTTCGTGACCAAGCTCCTCAGGCGTGGGCCGCCTTCACGGAAGGTCGCATCGATCGCGGTCGAGTGCGCGACATCGCACACACAATTGATCAGCTCCGTCGCCCAGAGTCGGTCGAACGTCTCGACCGGCGAGTCGTCGCCTACGCAATCGACCACACCGCGGCCGAGCTGCGTGTGTGGCTGCGTCGATTCGTCCAGCGCGTCGAGGAGGATCTGGCCGTCGAACGAGCTGAGGCAGAGCGAGCCAACCGGTACGTCTCGGTCAGGCACGGTGACGACTCGATGGGGTGGCTCAACGCCTACCTGCCCTCGCACCAGCTCGCCGACATCGGGGGCCGTCTCCACGCCGAGGCCCGAAAGTCCTCCCACGACAACGATGAATGCACCGTCGCCCAACGCGAAGCCGACCTCCTGGTCGCGTGATGCACCTCGGGCGAGGCCATGGCGAAGCCCGCCGACGCTAACATCGCGGTCACGATTGACGCCCACGTCCTCGCCGGCGCGATCGACGGCTTCGCCGAGTCAACCGACGGTCGCTGGGGTGTGCCCGCCTCGTGGATCACCGAGCTCGCCCTCACCG
>MTKY01055355.1_pt1 | contig 14962 bp, 14 predicted proteins | sample 1042731 | NCBI WGS metagenome assembly MTKY01 (sample SAMN06212206, study PRJNA360538) | anaerobic digester metagenome | biome: Wastewater treatment plant; material: sludge; isolation source: anaerobic digester fed with sludge from wastewater treatment plant | place: Denmark: WWTP Soeholt ... | reverse complement strand
AGCGAGCTGGAGAAACATCCTGACGCGCAGAAGATCGAACAGCCCGAGGGCTTCCGCATCGGCGCACCCCCAGGCTTCGGCGCGGCTCCCGCCACCAGCGCGTCTGCCCCTGTTCCGTTGCCGGACTGGATCAACACGCCCATCGGCCAGACAGCAGCAGGTCCGCCCCCCGGCAAGCCGCCTCAACCGAAACGCAACCCCGCTTATGTAGCACAGGGCATTCTGATCCACCGCATCCTGCAGCAATTGCCCGACCGGCCAGAGGCGGAGTGGCCGGCCTACATTGCCCAGAAGGTCGCTCAGTCTGGCGGCGGGCACAGCCTCACCGCCGAAATCTCGGCCTTGATTGCCCTGCCGCTCATGGCCGAGCTGCTGTCGTCCGCGGGGATTTCCGAAGTGCCGCTGATGGTGGAATTGACCGGCGGCGTGATGGAGCGCCGCCGCATCGACAGGTTGGTGCGCGGACCGCACGGCATCCTGGTTGCGGATTATAAGACCGACCGCGAGGTGCCGACCAGCATCGAGGCTTGCAATCCGGAATATCTGCTGCAGATGGCCGTCTACCGCGACGCTCTGCGCCGTACCCATCCGGGCATACCCCTGCGCCTTGTGCTGGTATGGACGGGGGCACCAAGCATCATGGAAATTCCTGATTTCGTTCTGGATGGCATGATCGAAAACCATGGCTGATCAGCTTTCCGTGAGGCGCCCTTGACCCTGAGGGTGACCCCTCTTACCTTCCTGTTCAACCCAACCCGGCGATTCCCGCCATGTCCCAGAGGTTCTCATGTCCACCCACAAGGTGTCCGACGCATCCTTCGAGAAGGATGTGCTTCAGTCCGATACGCCCGTCGTCGTCGATTTCTGGGCCGAGTGGTGCGGACCCTGCAAGATGATTGGTCCCGCTTTGGAAGAGATTGCCACGAGTCTTGGCCCCAAGGCCAAGATCGTCAAGATCAACATCGACGAGAATCCCGGCACGCCATCGCGCTACGGCGTGCGTGGCATTCCCACGCTGATGGTCTTCAAGGGCGGCCAGGTTGCGGCCACCAAGGTTGGTGCAGCTCCCAAGAACGCCTTGCAGTCGTGGATCGAGCAGTCGATCTGAGCGGATTGAGATCGTGAGAAGAGGGCCGTCCCGGTGGGCGGCCCTTTGCTATTCCTCGTCGAACTTCGATTCGACCAGTGCGCCAAGTGCGGCAATGGCGGCCTCCGCCTGCGGGCCAGAGGCCTCGACCTCGATCGACGTGCCCATCGCCGCGCCGAGCATCATCAGGCCCATGATCGAGGTAGCCGGAACCGTCATGCCGTCGCGGCTCACTTTGATGTCGGCGTCAAAACTTTCAGCGCATTTTACGAACTTGGCGGAGGCGCGTGCGTGAAGGCCGCGCTGGTTGATGATGGCCATGTTCCTCTGCACTGCAGGCACATCAATCTCCGAGAATCTGGCTGGCGACGTTGATGTATTTGCGCCCGGCGTCCTGCGCGGCGGTGGCGGCCTTGTCCAGCGAGTAGTCCTTGCGGATGCGGGCAAGCTTTACCAGCATCGGCAGGTTCAGGCCGGCGACCACCTCGACCTTGCCGATTTCCAAGAGCGAAATGGCGAGATTTGACGGCGTGCCGCCGAACATGTCGGTGAGGATGATGACGCCCGCACCCTGATTGACCCGCGTGATGGCGGTGGCGATGTCGGCGCGGCGGTTTTCCATGCGGTCATCCGGGCCGATCGCAACGGCTTCGATCGCCTCCTGCGGGCCGACGATGTGTTCGAGCGCATGGCGGAACTCCTCGGCAAGACGGCCGTGGGTGACCAGGACGAGTCCGATCATGGTAACACTGAAACTCCGCGCTCCCGCGTTTTGAAGGTGGCGCACCATGCCCGTAACGTGGCGGCGATGCAATATGCCATTCAGCGGTGCCCGATGTGGTCCATTGCCGCCCGGATGCGGGCCGGCGCCGAGGGTTTCCCGGGGTCGATCAGGATCAATGGCCGGGTCAGTCCCAGGATGTCGAACCGGCTGGTTTCGAGATCAGGCAGGCGCTCGATCTCCGAGGAAGGCGTTAGCCGGACCACGAGGTCAAGGGGCACGTCTGCCACGGCAGGAACATCGACAATACCCAGTCCGCGCACTTCCAGCTTTCCAGCCAGGGCCGATGGAGCAGACATCAGCAGCGCCGAGTCCTTGCGCGTGATCACCACCTGGTCATCCGCCACCAGATGGATCGTTCGCAGGTTGCCTGAGATGCCGCCGCCGTGATGATCGAGCAACCGCAACACCAGATCGGACTTGCCGCTGCCGGGTGCTCCCAGCAGCAATACGCCATGGCCGCCAATGGCCACGCAACTGCCGTGGATGACTGCAACGTCACTCATCGGCAGCGGCCGGAATACGCACGATGAAGCGGGCGCCCAGAATGGGTTTTTCGCCGGTGTCATCGGCTTTGCCATAGCGGTTCTCGGCCCAGATGCGGCCGCGGTGTGCCTCGACGATTTGTTTTGAGATCGAAAGCCCAAGCCCCGAGTTCGAACCGAAGCTGCCCTCCGGCCGGTCGGTGTAGAATCGCTCGAAAATGCGCTCGAGATTGTCGGGGCGGATGCCAGGGCCACAGTCATCGACCCGCAGCTCGATCTCGCCCTTGATCTTCCGTAGACGGACGTTCAGCTTCGTCCCCGGTTTGGTGAAGGACCGCGCATTGTCGATGAGATTGCGCGCCACCTGGCCCAGGCGCGAGTCGTGACCCATCACCATGAAGCCCTTGCTCTTGTCGGTGGCCTGCGGGAACTTCGCCGCCTCATAGACGATCTCGGCCTGCTCCGGCTTGCGCGTGTCATTGGCATAGGCAACGATGGTCTCAATCAGCTGTCCGAGATCCAGCGGCCTTGCCTCGGCGCGCGCCAGTTCGGCATCGAGCCGCGAGGCATCCGAGATGTCGGTGATCAACCGGTCCAGCCGCTTGACGTCGTGTTTGACGATGTCGACCAGACGGTTGCGCTGCTCGTCGTTCTTGGCATAGGCCAGCGTTTCGACGGCACTGCGCAGCGAGGTGAGCGGGTTCTTGAGTTCGTGGCTGACATCGGCCGCGAAGGCCTCGATGGCATCGATGCGATTGTAAAGCGCATTGGTCATGTCGCGCACCGCCCCCGAGAGATCGCCGATCTCGTCGCGCCGCGCCGTAAAATTCGGAATTTCGACTCGCTTGTTGATGCCGCGCCGCACGCGTTCGGCCGCTGCTGCAAGCTTGCGCAATGGCAAGGCGATGGTCGAGGCCAGCAACACCGACAAGAGAATGGTGACCAGCGCCACAAAGCCGAAGGTCATGAACACGACCTTGCGCTCGGCCCGCAGCACGTCGTCGATTTCCCCGCCGGTTGTCGACAGCACGAGAGCCCCCAGCACGGCCCGGAAGCGTTGCACCGGCACCGAGACGAGAACGATGATCTGCCGCCGGTCGTTGAGGCGCACGACGCTGACCGTTGCGCCATTGAGGGCCGCGGCGACTTCGGCAAAGTCCTTGCCGTTGTCGAGGCCATATTCCACCTGCAGCGGATAGTCATAGGAGAAGGCCCAGCTGATCAGCCGATTCCAAAGTGACGCGATGCTTCCGTCCTTCGACTTGTCAAGCGGCGGCAGGTCGGATTGCACGATGTCGCCGCGGCTGTAGAGGAAGCGGCTGTCGACGACCAGATTGCCCGCGTTGTCGATGATTCGGGCGCGCACCGTGGTATTGGCCAGGAGGCGCTTGAGGATGGGGCCCGCTGATTCGGGATCGATCGGGAAATCGAGACCGCTCAGCTGATCGGCGTCGGGCAGCGTGTCGTCGGTGTTGTCATCGTGCGAATCCGGATCGATGACGATCGAGCCGGTATCGACAGTGGCGGAGCCGGCAATCGCTGCGGCAATGATCTGCGCCTGCGTCGTCAGGCTTTGCACCCGCGCATCGATCAGTCCCTGGCGGAACTGGTTGAAGTAAAGGATACCGCTGACCAGGATGATGAGGCCGAGCAGGTTGAGCATCACGATGCGGCTGGTCAGGCGCTGCGGTGCCAGCCGCTGGATGAAGCTGCGCACCGCCGGTGCGGGACCATGTCCGCCCTCCACGCTCTCCGCCGATTCTTCGGCTTCGAGACGTTCGGCCGGCTCAGGCGTTTTCACCTTGTCCAGCATCCGGTGTCAGGTCCCTTGGGCCCCGCGCTCTCCTATTGTTCCTTGAAACGGTAGCCGACGCCATACAGCGTCTCGATGCCGTCGAACGCCTCGTCGACGGCGTTGAACTTCTTGCGCAGGCGCTTGATGTGGCTGTCGATGGTGCGGTCATCGACATAGACCTGATCGTCGTAAGCCGCATCCATCAGCGCGTCCCTGCTCTTGACGATGCCGGGACGCTGGGCCAGCGACTGGAGGATGAGGAATTCGGTGACGGTGAGCGTCACCGGCTTGCCATCCCAGGTGCAGGAATGGCGGTCTGGATCCATCGCCAGCTTGCCGCGCTCGATGACCTTGGCCGCTTCGGCAGGTGCGGCTCCCGGTTCGCGGTTGACGATGCGACGCAGCACGGCCTTGACGCGCTCGACCAGCAGGCGCTGCGAGAACGGCTTCTTGATGAAATCGTCGGCACCCATCTTGAGGCCGAAGAGTTCGTCGATCTCGTCATCCTTCGAGGTCAGGAAGATGACCGGGAGATCGGATTTCTGGCGGATGCGGCGCAGCAGTTCCATGCCGTCCATGCGCGGCATCTTGATGTCGAAGATTGCCATGTCGGGCGGATTGTCCTGCAGGCCCTGAAGCGCTGCGGCTCCGTCATTGTATTTCTGCACGCTGTAGCCCTCGTTCTCGAGCGCCATGCCCACAGAGGTCAGAATGTTGCGGTCGTCATCGACCAGCGCAATCGTCGGCATCTTCTTGTTCATCCTTCGGATTTCCCTTCTTCTGGCACTAGGGGCGGAACTGGAACAAAATGTGGCGGAGATGATAAGTGCTCTTGGAGCAGATTGCGAGGCATGATCATGAATACATCCAGAAGCTTTACTGGTACCGAGGCGCGCCAATTGCTGCGGCGGGCCAGAACAGGCACCTTGAGTACCCTGAACCGTGACGATGGCACTCCCTATGCTTCTCTGGTGAATGTCGCGACCGACGTCACAGGCTGGCCGCTGATTCTCGTTTCCACTCTGGCGTGGCACACGAAGAACCTCGCGGCTGACCCCCGCGCTAGCCTGATGGTGGCGGAAATGCCAGCCGCCGGCGATGCCCTGACCGGTGCCCGTGTCACGGTCATGGGGCGATTCGTGAAGGTCGCGGACGAGGCTTTGTCGCGCCGCTATCTGTCCCGGCATCCCGCCGCGGCCCTCTATTCCGGATTCGGCGATTTCGGTTTCTGGCGGATGGAGCCCGTGCGGGCCCATGCGGTGGCCGGATTCGGCCGCATCGAGACCATGGACGCAGATGAGGTGTTTCCATCAGCTGATGAGATGATCAATCTGCAAGAGAGCGCCATTCAGCACATGAATGAGGATCATGCCGACGCGATACAGCGGTATGCTGAGTCCTTGGGCGCCACCCCGGGCGGCTGGCAGGTTGCGGGAATTGATCCGGATGGCGCTGATCTGCTGCGTGGTGAAGAGGTTTTGCGGTTGAGCTTCCCCGCGCCCGTCTGCTCGGCTGCTGAACTTCGCGGCACTTTCGCGAAGCTCGGACAGAGATCCTGATTGAGCGAAAAACATCAGAAGTGTGATTTACGATAACGCATTAAAATGAGGCGTTGTTAGCAATAACGCATTTTTTCCTTGCGAGCGGCTCTGGCACCATCCTACAAACCCTGCATTGAACTGCAGGAGCCTGACCTATGGACACCGCGACAGACAATCAGATCCGTTCCGAACTGGCCCGTCTGGGTCTCAGCTGGATTGATCGTATTTCCTGGAATGCTCCCGCGCCGATTCTCTATCAGGAGGCGGTGGCGCGCGGCGAAGGTCTGGTCGCGGTAGGTGGCGGCATTGCCGTGTCGACTGGGCAGCACACCGGCCGCAGCCCCAATGACAAGTTCGTGGTCCGCGATGGCACCACCGAGGACACGATCTGGTGGGACAACAACAAGGCCATGAGCCGCCACGCCTTCGAGACCCTGAAGAAGGACTTCATGGCGCATGCCCGCCTCAAGAATGTCTATGTGCAGGATCTGTTGGCCGGTGCTGATTCCAGCTACCAGCTGCCCACCCGCGTCATCACCGAACATGCCTGGCATGCCCTGTTCATCCAGCATCTGCTGATCGTGCCGCCCGCTGGTACGTCCGCACAACCGAAGCTGACGATCATCAACCTGCCGAGCTTCAAGGCCGATCCGGCCCGCCACGGCACCCGCAGCGAAACCGTCATTGCGCTGGACCTGGCCAACGGCCTCGTTCTCATCGGCGGCACGCATTATGCCGGCGAGATGAAGAAGGCCGTCTTCACCGTCCTCAACTACCTGCTGCCCGAACAGGGCGTGATGCCGATGCATTGCTCCGCCAATGTCGGGCCAAAGGGCGACAGCGCCGTCTTCTTCGGCCTCTCCGGCACCGGCAAGACAACGCTGTCGGCCGATCCGTCGCGCACCCTGATCGGTGACGACGAGCATGGCTGGTCGGCCAACGGTATCTTCAATTTCGAGGGTGGCTGCTACGCCAAGGTGATCAAACTGTCGAAGGAGGCCGAGCCGCAGATCCATGCCACCACCGAAATGTGGGGCACTGTGCTGGAAAATGTGGCGATCGATCCCGTGACCCGCAAACTCGACCTGAATGATGCCTCGGCGACCGAGAATACCCGCGCCGCCTATCCCCTGTCGGCCATCGCCAATGCCAGCGCAACGGGCACCGCTCCGGTGCCGAAGACCATCGTCATGCTGACGGCCGACGCCTTTGGCGTGCTGCCGCCGATTGCCAGGCTCACCCCGCAACAGGCGATGTATCACTTCCTCTCGGGTTACACCGCCAAGGTGGCCGGCACCGAGCGTGGCGTCACCGAACCGCAGGCGACATTCTCCACCTGCTTTGGCGCCCCCTTCATCCCGCGCGACCCGAGCGTCTACGGCAATCTGCTGCGCGACCTGATCGCCCGGCATGGCGTCTCCTGCTATCTCGTCAACACCGGCTGGACCGGTGGCACCTATGGCGTCGGCCATCGCATGCCGATCAAGGCCACCCGCGCCTTGCTGAATGCGGCGCTGGATGGCCGCCTCGAACAGGTCGAGATGCGGACCGATGCCAATTTCGGCTTTGCCGTGCCGGTTGCTGTCGACGGCGTCGATGCCGCCATCCTCGACCCGCGCGGCACCTGGGCCGACGGCAAAGCCTATGACGCCATGGCGCGAAAGCTTGTGGGCATGTTCGTCAAGAACTTCGCTCGCTTCGAAGCGCATGTCGATGCCGAGGTGAAGGCCGCGAGCCCCATCACCCAGATCGCGGCGGAGTAGGACAGCCGTCGAGCCGCGGATGGCCGGGCAAGGCTCGGTCATTTTAGGTGCCGTGCCGAATTGACTTGTTCGGGCGCGGCAATCGGGCGAGGAGAGGCTCTCTGTGCCTTTCCGGAAACATCGGTGTTCGATCTCCTCTCCTCCTTCGATTCTCACACGCTCGCGCTGCTGGTGCTGGTTGCCGCGGTGGCTGGTCTGGCGCGTGGGTTTTCGGGTTTTGGCGCGGCGCTGATTTTTGTGCCCGCTGCCAGCGCGCTGGTGACGCCTGCGGTTGCAGCGCCCATCCTGCTGGTGACCGACGGTCTGCTGTCGCTGGGTTTCATCCCCGGGGCCTGGAGACGGGCTAGCCGCAGGGATGTAGCGGTGATGGCGGCCGGAACCATGATTGGCATTCCGCTCGGCACCTATATCCTCAACCATGCCGATCCCCTGCCGCTGCGCTGGGGGATTGCGGCACTGGCCACGGCGATGTTCTTGCTGCTGGTCACCGGTTGGCGCTACACGGCAGAACCGAAGCCGCCGCTGACGGTTGCCGTGGGCGCCCTTGCCGGAGTCTTCGGCGGAATGGCTCAGCTGACTGGTCCGCCGGTCGTGGCCTACTGGCTTTCGGGCCGTGGTGAGCCGGCTGAGGTGCGAGCCAATCTCATCCTGCTTTTTGCCACCTCGACGGTATTCACCACCGTCTCCTATTTCGTGTCCGGGCTGCTGTCATTGAAGGTTGTCGCCATCGCGGCGCTGGTCGGCCCGCTTTATGCGCTGGGGCTGTTTCTGGGAGCCAAGCTCTTCGGCAAGGCCAGCGAGATTGTCTTCCGCCGCATCTGCTACGGCTTGATCGCGCTGTCCGTCCTCTCCAGCCTGCCGGTGTGGCGTTAACTCAGCCCGGTTCGTGTTCGACGCAGATGCGCTGTGAATCGGCGGCGGATAACGGCAGGTTCAGCAGCATGCAGTGGTGCGGCCCGGCGGAATCGGCGCTGCGGCCCTTCTCGCGGAAAAACCGGCAGCTGGCGCACAGGCCGAAGCTTTTCAGCTTTCCACGTTTCAACTCGCCGGCAAGGAGTTCCTTCAACCCTTTGGCGAGTCTGCGGCGCGTCTTGCCGCCCAAATCATCGATCCCGCCAGCAAGCTGTTTCCATGGATCTTTCGCCAGCACTGACTTGCCTTTCGGCGTCAGCACCAGCGTCACCGATCGCTTCTCGCCTTCCCGCGCCGCCTTGGTGATGAAGCCCTTGCGCTCCAGCGCCATCACCGTTTGCGAAATCGTGCCTTTGGTGGCACCGAGATACTGTGTGAGAGCGCCTGGAGAATTGGAAAATCCATTGGCGCGGTCGAGGTAGCGAAGCGCCTCCCACTGGGCGGGATTGAGTGCGTCCTCATGTTCCCGGGCTCGGATGAGACGCGCCAGCCGCTCCAACGGCCAGACGATCATCTCTGCCGAAACCTCATCGTCGTCGTCATTGGCCACGAGATTGCTCCATGAACGGTTATGGTATCGAGTCGAGATTATACTTGCATGGTTTTAAGATTCATGCGAGGCATATTCAATCAGTAGCGAATCGATACTGATTGAATATGGGAGAGAGATCATGAAGTTCACTGCCTTGATTGCGCTCGGCACCGCAGTCCTCGTCTCGCCGGCCTTCGCCGGCGCGATTGAAACTGCGTCGAATTCGCAGGTTGCCCCGCAATTTGACATCGTTCGGGCTGCGGTTACGGCTGCCGATGGCAATCTGAGTTTTGCCATTGATGTTTCGGGGGTGGCTGGCACCGAGACGCCAAAGTCTATCGGCGCGATGCTGGATAGCGCCGTATTTGCCTATGTATGGCCCACCAGTCTCGACTCGAGCGCGGTTGGTTTCGATGCGAAACAAGGAACCGTGGCCCTCGCTGTCACCGCGCATCCAGATTTTGATGACACCCCGAAATATGACGAGGACGGTGATGGCAACGCCGCCAACGACGGCAAGACCTGGCACAGCCATTGGGTGGTGCTGGTCAAGGATCAGGCCTGTCCGGCAGGTTTGAAGGTGCAGGATGTGGCACCGGGCGTCACCGTGAAGATGCCAGCCACGGCGCCCGGCGTTCCCCTGCTGCTCGATAGCCCGGATGTCCGTCCGGTCCTCGGCGGATCGACCGTCACCGTATCCGTCCCGATGCCGGAAGGGGGTGACTCAATATCCTTTGATGGCGTAGCGGCGGGCCTGCGTGTCAATGCCAAGATGGAGGCGCCGCTGCTCTGCGTGACCGACGTATTCAAAGTGGCATCGGGCGATCTCAGCCTGCCCGGAAAGGTTGCACCCTGACGGCTCAGGCCCCGATGAAGTCCTGCACGGCGCGGCGCTCGGCCTCGCTCAGGTGCAGCCCGTGCTTGGTGCGGCGGTAGAGAATATCCTCCGCCGTCACCGCCCATTCCGCCTGGCGCAGGAAGGCGATTTCGCGTTCATAGAGATCTCCGCCGAAATGCTGGCCCATATCCGCCAACTGCCGGGCCGCGCCGATCAGATCTTCCGCGCGGGTGCCATAGAGCCTGGCGTAGTGATGGACCAGCGCCTGTGGCAGCCATGGATATTTCCGGCTGAGATTTGCAAGGAACGCACCGAAATCGCCATTCGGCATGGCGCCACCGGGCAAGGTCGTGCCGGCCGTCCACGGCGGCCGCATTGCCGGGAAGAAGGGTACTAGCTTGTCGAGCGCATGTTCGGCGAGCTTGCGATACGTGGTAATCTTGCCACCGAACACCGAGAGCATTGGCGGATTGCCATCGACTTCGAAGACGTAGTCGCGCGTCACCGCAGACGGATTGTCGGAGTTGTCGTCATAGAGCGGCCGCACGCCCGAGAATTGGTGCACCACGTCCGTCCGCGTCAGCTGGGTCTTGACGTAGCGGTTGACCGCCGCGAGCAGGTAGTCGATCTCGCGGTCCTCGATCGCCACGTCCTCGGCCTTGCCTTCATATGGAATGTCGGTGGTGCCGATCAGCGCCTTGTCACCTTCATAGGGGTTGACGAAGATCACCCGCTTGTCATGGTTCTGGAACAGATAGGCCTGCGGGCCATTCCAGAATTTCGGGACAATGATGTGGCTGCCCTTGACCAGGCGCACCCTGCGGGCGGAATTGACGCCCGACACCCGGCCAAGGACATCCTCGACCCACGGGCCCGCCGCATTGACCAGCGCCTTGGCCATGACTTGCGATTTGCGTCCGTCAGCCGACTTGAATTCCACCTCCCAGCCCCCGCCGCTGCGCCGCGCCGAGGTGGCCGCGGTGCGGGTCATCACCCGTGCTCCACGCGCCTGAGCATCGAGCGCGTTCAGAACCACAAGGCGGGCGTCATCGACCCAGCAATCGGAATACTCGAAGGCTCGGGTATAGGCCGGCTTGATCGCCTCGCCCTCCGGATCTCGCCTGAGATCGATGTTGCGGCAGCCGGGCAACTTCTTGCGGCCACCGAGGTGATCATAGAGGAACAGGCCCAGCCGCACCATCCAGGCCGGCCTTTGTTCGGGCGAATGCGGCAACACGAAACGCATTGGCCAGACAATGTGCGGAGCTGCGTTGAGCAACACCTCGCGCTCGATGAGTGCTTCGCGGACAAGCCGGAACTCGTAATATTCGAGATAGCGCAAGCCGCCGTGAATGAGCTTGCCGGAGCGTGACGAGGTGCCCTGCGCCAGATCATCCTTCTCGCACAAGATGACCGACAGCCCGCGGCCCACGGCATCGCGTGCGATGCCTGCACCATTGATGCCGCCTCCGATGACGACGAGATCGACGGGTGCCAGCTGTTCCATCGCTCAAGCCACCATCAGCACCGGTTGAGCGCGGGTTCGCCCGCCAGATAGCGCCGCACTTCCTCGGCCGCGAGACCTGCCGCGTAGCTCACCGTCTTCACCGAGGCTCCGGCGATATGCGGTGTCATCGTCACGTTCGGCAGCGTGAGGAAGGGCGAGTCGGGCGGCAGCGGTTCGATGTCGAAGGTTTCGAGCATGGCGCCGCGCAAGTGATTGGAGGTCAGGGCATCCAGCAGGGCGGGATAGTCCACCAAGGGTCCGCGGGCCGTGTTGATGAAATAGCTGCCCTTCTTCATCTGTCCCAGTGTCTCGCGATTGATCATCTTCGTCGTCTCCGCCGTGACGCGCGGGTGAAGCGAGACAACGTCCGACTCGGACAGCACGCGCTCCAGCGAACATTGGATCACGCCATCGTTGAGATCCTCCGCCGTCAACTGCACATAGGGGTCGCTCACCAGGATGCGGCAGCCGAAGGCCTTGAGCAGCTTCACAACGCGCCGCCCGACTTCCCCATAGCCAATCAGCCCGACCGTCATTTCGCAGAGTTCCTGGCCGGCGAGATCGGCGCGGTAGAGATCTCCGCGCCAGTTGCCACTCCGAAGCGCATCATGGCCACGCGTGATGTTGCGGGTCTCGCTGAGGATGGCGCCGATGGTGAACTCCGCCACGGCACTGGCATTGCGCCCCGGCGTGTTGACCACGAGAATGCCGCGCTCACGCGCCGCCTTCATGTCGATGTTGACAGGTCCGCCGCGCGAGACGGCAACGAACTTGAGATTGGGCAGCCTGTCCATGATCGAGGCTGACAACGGCGCCAGATGCGTGACCAGGATTTCGGCATCGCCTGTGAGCTCGACGATCCGATCGGCGGACCCCATATATTCCTTCAGACCATCCATGCCCTGAACGGCGTAACCATGTTCCATCGGTTCGTCCGGCCACGGAAGATCATGTGCCGCGATATCCATGTCGAACAGCCTGCAACGCTCGCGGATGGCCTGCTCGAACATCGAGGACAGCATGAAGAGATCGCCGATGATCGAAATTTTACGATGCACGATTTGCCACCATTGCGCGCCACAGCGGGCGCATTGTTTCACGGGTTTGCTTGTAGATGGCGAATCCGCCGTCATAAACGTTGCTCAAGGAAGTGTCTGGCGCGGTGATGCTGCCGAGCAGGGGGTCGACCCAGACCGCCGCGCAGGCCGCCATGTCAGGGTAGATCTTCTGCTGCACCGCCGCCATCATGGCGGCACCCGCAGCACCTGCCTCCTCGCGCGAGACGCTGCGGATCGGGGCCTTCAACACACTCGCCATCATGAGACGCAAGGCCTGCGAGCGCGCCGCACCACCGGTGACACGCACCTCGCGCGGGATGTCGCCCATCGCCGCATAGCAATCCCGCGATGCATAGCACAGGCCTTCGAACACGCCGCGCATTAGGTCGGCAAAGCCCATGCCGATTTCAAGCCCGCTGAACATGGCGCGCGCCGACGGCTCGAGCACCGGGCCGCGTTCGCCGGCCTTTGAGATATAGGGATGGTACATGTTGCGCGCGGCAGGCGCGGCCAGAATTCTCTCATCCATGCCTTTGAGCAGATCGGACCTGCTGCGCTCCACGCCTTGAGAGTTCAGCACGTCGCGGCCCACATCCAGCAGCCAGTCGATGTTGAGCGTCGAGGCCATGTTGGACTGGATCTGCGCATACATGCCCGGTACCGGGAACGCCATGGTGTAGCCCGAGCGCTCCGAGTTGAGCCGCACGTGGCCAGCCGTCGGCGCGATCTTCATGTGCATGCCGGTCGAGCCGACGATGGTGCAGCCAGTCTGGCCGGCTGGATCGAACAATCCGCCGCCAAGGCCGGTGCACAGCACGTCGACATAGCCGAGCACGATCGGGGTGCCCGCCCTCAAACCTGTCGCCAGCGCGGCCTCCGGTGTGAGATGTCCCGCAACCTCCGTGCCTTCGACCATCTCCGGCAACAGCCTTTTGGTTTCGGAAGCACCCAGTGAGTCGAGGATATGCGGCGCATAGCTCCGCGACTCGTAATCGCCGAAGGTGAAGTTGGCTTCAGATGGATCGGTGCGGCGGTCGCCCGTCAGTTTGAAATAGAGCCAGTCCTTGCAATGAAATCCGGTGGTGGCGCGGGTCAGCACCTCGGGCCGGTTCCGCGTCATCCACGCCAGCTGCATGCTCATCTGGCAGGCATTCACGCCGGTGCCGGTACGCGCGTAGTGCGCAGCATAGTCCGGGTGGCGGGTGAAATCCTCAGCGATAGCTCCGGAGCGCGCATCGAGCCACAGCCAGGCTGGCGCGACGGGTTCTCCGGCCTTGTCGATCAGCCACGTGCCGTCGCCCTGGCCCGTCACTGAAATGGCAATCAGCCGCGCTGCAAGGTCAGGTACTTTCTCCGCCAGAAGCTTCAGCGTGATTGCCGTATCGGCCCAGGTGCGCGCCATGTCCTGCTCGGCGCCACCGTCGGCAAGCGTGACATAATGGTTGGGCGTGGCAGCAGCGGCGATCTGCTCGCCAGTCGTGGTGAAGGCGACCGACTTGATCACGGAGGTGCCGGCATCAATGCCGATCAGAACGCCGTCCTTCATGCCAGACTCCCGCCATGCGCGATGGCCTTGCCGCTCGTTGGGTCGAACAAATGCAGGTCGGATGCCGCGACATTCAAGGCAACACCAGTGCCCGGCTTTAACGCCACGCGCTCATGCGCCACCGAGACGACGGTACGACCGTCGATATCCACGGCAACATGTGTCTGGTCGCCCAGCCACTGGCACGACAGGATCTTGCCCTTGATCGCCCCTTCGCCCACATGCAGCGCATGCGGCCTGATGCCGACGGAAACCGCATGGTTCTTCGACAACAAGGCGCGCACCGCGTCCGACAGGTCCGAGGCCGCGTAAGACAGGACGGTGCCACCACCCAGTGCTAAGTTGATGGCCTTGCCTTCCGTCGTCACGGCTGCGTTGAACACATTCATCGGCGGCTCGCCAATGAATGTGCCGGTGAAGAGATTGGCGGGCCTGGCCTTCAGTTCCGCCGGTGTCGCATACTGCTGCAGTTCGCCGCCTTCCATCACCGCGATTCGATCCGCCAGCGCATTGGCCTCGGTCTGGTCGTGGGTCACGAGGATTGTCGTGCACTTGTGTTCGCGCAAGTAGTGCTTGATGCGGCCACGCAGGATGGCACGCAATTGCGGTTCGAGCTGGCCCATCGGCTCATCGAGCAGATAGAGCCCGGCCTGACGGACAAGCGCGCGTCCAAGGCTGGCGCGTTGCTGCTGGCCACCAGAGACCGAGGACGGATAGCGGTTGAGGATGTCGGAAATCTCCAGCATGTCGGCCATTGCCTTGACGCGCGACTCTTGCTCGGCCGCCGAGAGCTTCGAGGATTTGAGCGCGAAGGAGATGTTCTCGGCAATCGTCAGAGGCGGATAGAGAGAATAGGCCTCAAAGGCCATGGCAACGCCGCGCCGCGCCGGAGGCAGCGTATGTATCGCCTTGCCATCGAGCGCGATGGTGCCGTTCGACACGTCCTCAAATCCGGCAATCATGCGCAGGGTCGAGGTCTTGCCGCAGCCCGACGAGCCAAGCAGGGCGACGATCTCGCCCGGCTTCACGACAAGATCGAGAGCCTTCACCGCATGCACCGGCGCCTTGCGCGACTGGTAGATCTTGTCCACCTTGCTGATGACGAGTTCACCCATTG
>MTKY01006865.1_pt1 | contig 14962 bp, 12 predicted proteins | sample 1042731 | NCBI WGS metagenome assembly MTKY01 (sample SAMN06212206, study PRJNA360538) | anaerobic digester metagenome | biome: Wastewater treatment plant; material: sludge; isolation source: anaerobic digester fed with sludge from wastewater treatment plant | place: Denmark: WWTP Soeholt ... | reverse complement strand
TCGTTGGACGCCGCACCGGCGCGGAGAGTAACACTTGAGGAGCATTCACGTGGGGATCGCGGCTGCCGTGACGGGTGGAGTGCTGTTCGGCGTGTCGCAGGTGTACTCGGACTTCGGTCTGGTCTGCTGGCTCTCTTTCGTCCTGCTGGGCACTGCTCTGGAGATGGCTCCCCGTCCGCTTGCCCCTTACGCAGCCGGGATATGGGCATTCGGGGGATATGTGATCGCTCTTTCGTGGCTGCTGGTTTTCGGGTCTGCCCCCTGGCTGCTTCTCGCTATCTGGCAGGCTCTGTTCATCATCCCGGTGGGGCTTCTGGCCAGGCGGAGCCGGCATCCCGTTTCGCCGATGCGCGCAGCTATCGCCATGGGCGCGGTGTTCACGCTTGGTGAGTGGCTTGCGGGTCAGGGGCCGCTGGGAGTCTCTATGGCGAGTGCGGCCGGCGCCCTGGCGCGGAATGTCGCAGCGGTGCAGTGGGCGGGCATCTGCGGCGCGATCGGCCTCTCGTTTCTCGTGTCCACCACCGGGCTGATGATGGGTGTGTCCATTTCCCGCCGCAACATCACGAGCGCGATGATCTCTCTGGCTGTAGCTGTGCTGGTAGTATCCTCGGGAGCTCTGATGGCGGAACGCAGGCCCTCGTCCACCGGCTCACTTCGCACGGCCGCCCTGCAGGGAGTCACCGTCGACGGGAGGAACGAGCCGCTGCCGGAGCACACCACCCTGGAGCATTACTACTCGCTCTCCGCGGAGGCGGTGATGCGAGAGCGAGCAGAACTAGTGCTGTGGCCGGAGACGAGCTGTCCGGGAATGCCCTTCCAGCAGGAGGGACTTCTGGATGGCCTCCAGGGAGCGTTCGCCCAACTTGGCGCGGCAGCCATCGTGGGGGCCGTCAACTGCGTGACCAATTCTGATGGGGCTGACAGGACGTACAACATCGCAATCGCATTCGGAGCCGACGGACGCGTTGAGGGAAGCTACGAAAAGCTCGTGCTGACGCCTTTCGGGGAGTATGTTCCTGGAGAGGTCCTCCAACTACCGGCTGCGCGGTGGCGCGGCCCGGCGCGAGACTGCGTTCCCGGACGCGCCTGGCCCGCCGTACCGGTCTCGGGCGCGAAGGTGGGGCTGATGATCTGCTCGGAGACGATGTTCTCCTCGCTGGGGGTGGAGCGTGTGCGTCAGGGTGCGGACCTCCTCGCCGTCTTGAGCAACGACAGCTGGTTTGGCCGGGGGCCGGGCACGGAGCAGCTCGCCCGCCTCTCCATCCTCCGTGCCGTGGAGTGCCGAAGGTCGCTGGCAAGGGCCGCCGAGACGGGCTACTCCATGATGATCGGCCCAGACGGTAGAGTGCTGAAGCAGAGCGAGCTGTATCGCCGCTCGGTGGTGACGTCCGATATGCCCCTTGTCCGCTCGCGCAGCGTCTACGTCCGGACATACGGATTCTGGCCTGTGCTGATCGCGGCCGCGGGGCTTTTCGCGATACTGGCGCGCAGGCGAACCGGCGGCCCCTCCGGTCTGGTCTAACATAACATGCATGCCCCGCATTTCGTGAGGGTGTGGGATAACCCCATGGGCGGACAGGAGGCGCCCGACAAGGAGGCTTGACATGATGGGACTTCGAACAGCAGCTTTCCTTCTCTGCCTGAACGCCGTGCTATGCGGACCGGTTTTCGCGGCCACGACCGCTTTCACCTATCAGGGACGGCTGGAGTCGGGAGGAACCCCCGCAACGGGTCAGTTCGACCTTCGCATATCGCTCTACGAGACGCTGACTGGCGGAAGCCCCGTTGGCTCAACCGTCTCGCTGGACAATGTCGAGGTGAAGGCAGGCCTGTTCACGGTGGAGGTGGACTTCGGGCAGAACCCCTTCACCGGCGCAGCGCGATATCTGCAGGTGGAAGTGCGCGCGGGAAGCAGCACGGGCTCCTACTCGGTGGTCTCGCCAAGAACGAAGATCACGGCCTCCCCCTACGCCATCACTTCCGGCAGCATCATTCTGCCATACTCTGGAAGTGTCGCAGCAGCAGATGACACAGCGTTTTCTGTCGTGAACAGCGCAGGGACCGGGAGCTCGTGGGCAGTTTCGGGACAGGCTGACAGTCCCAGCGGGAGAGGCGTATTCGGATGGGCGCCTTCCGTGGCAGGCCTCAACTACGGCGGGTTCTTCCGCAGCGACAGCGACGAGGGCCGCGGCGTCCTGGGGTGGGCCACGTCGGAGATTGGCGGCACATACGGCGTCTGGGGGGCCAGCGACAGCTCGCAGGGCGCCGGGGTGCTGGGTTGGGCCTCATCACCGACGGGAGGCACGGACGGCGTATCCGGCCAGTCCGACAGCTCGTATGGAGTGGGAGTGAACGGCTACGCGTCCGCGCAGACCGGAAGCAACTCTGGCGTATTCGGCCAGAGCGACAGCACTGAAGGCGTCGGGGTGTTCGGGCGCGCGGCGGCGCTTTCCGGCAGCACGTACGGGCTGTACGGGGAGAGCACGAGCATCAGTGGCGCTGGAGCTGCCGGCTACGCGACATCGTTCACCGGGCGGGCGGACGGAGTGTTCGGCCGCAGCGACAGCAGCACCGGCATCGGCGTGAACGCGTACGCATCGTCGCCGACCGGGAACGCCATCGGGGTGTACGGGCAGAGCGACAGCAACATGGGAACGGGCGTGTACGGGCGCGCAGTGTCCGGAAGCGGAGTCACATTCGGAGTGTACGGCCAGTCCGACAGCCCGGACGGGTACGGCGTTTACAGCGACGGGAGCTTCGCGGCAACAGGTTACAAGTCGTTCCAGATCGACCATCCGCTGGACCCGGCCAACAAGTATCTGAACCATTTCAGCGCTGAGGGGCCGGAAGCCTATCTCATCTACCGCGGCAACATCACGCTGGATGCGAACGGTTCCGCGCTTGTGAAGCTGCCGGCGTACTTCGAGGCGGTGAACGTCGATTTCTGCTACCAGCTCACGCCTGTCGGAGCGCCAATGCCGGACCTGCACATTGCAGCCGAGGTCTCAGGCAACGCGTTCAAGATCGCCGGAGGGCAGCCGGGCGGCAAGGTGTCCTGGATGGTGACAGGAATCCGCAGCGACCCGTGGATGCGAGAGCACGGCCGTCCGGCGGAGCAGGAGAAGCCCGACGAGTTGAAGGGACGCTATGTGCATCCTGACGTGTATGCCGCCGGGAGCACAGGGACCAACCGTCAGGCCGAGCGGACCAAGCCAGCGCTCGAGCGGAAACCGCCAGCGTTGGCACGCCCGTACCAGGACCGTACAGGCGCCCGCTGACAGCCGACGGGAGCTTCCCGTCAGATCTGCCGCTCGGGTCCGTCCAGTGGAATGCGCAGGACGCGCTTACCCGAGCGCATGAGTTCCAGCGCGCCATCGGCGTAGCGCATTGTGACATCTCCCTGCCCGTCCAGGGCGATCTCGCCTCCGTCCCCCAGCCGGAGCTGGCATCCGTGCAGGTCCATCCCGATCTTGTGCCTTCCGGACACGTCGATGGCGACGTCGCAGGCGCCCTCGATGCCGATGGCCTTGCGGAAACGTCCGTTGCCGTCGTGGATATGGATGCCGTGGTCTGCCGGGAGCGGCCCGACGGCCTGCACGTTGACCCCGATGATCTGCGTGGCTTCCTTGCCGCTGTAGTCGTTCCCCATCTCCACGTTCACCCCGATGGAGACGGCGCGGTTGTGGTTGAACACTTCCGAGTGCAGCCCGGACGACCATCCCGGGCCGTATTTGTGCAGCCTGGAACAGACAACACACGCGTCTCCCACTTCGTGATGCGTCCCGAGATGCGCATAGACAGTCCATGGGAAGGAGCTCTTGCCCTTCTCCTCGTGGCTCAGTGAGAGGATCTCGTGTGTCATTGCTCGTCCGTTGTTGTCGTCCGAGCGGCGGAAATGGATCATGGTATCCAGGGGTTCGACGGGCGGCTCGCCTTTCGAGACACTCGTGCGCAGCACCTCCCCGCTCGTCTTCAGCCCGGACGCTGCCTCTACAGCCTGCTGAGCGCGGGCCGCCAGTGAAGCAAGAAGGCCAAGACCTCCCGAAAGAGCCGCCAGAAGCAGCCCTCGGCGTCCCGGAGAGCTTCCTTCTCCATCTGAATCAACTCTTCTTCGCTGCACTTCCATCGTGATGAATCCCCTTCTGGTCAGACGATCTCACACTCCACGCTGAAGCGCTCATCGGGAGAGCCCGCGGGGAGTGTCCCTTCGTGGCACGTGCCGTTCACACTCAACCTGGCCACTCCTCCCGGAGCGCGGCGCGTGTTGATGATACGGATATCGTACAAGCAACCGCGGAACCTGCGGGTGACCCTCGCCTCAGCCCAGGCGGACGGCAGGGACGGAGAGACGACCAGGCCGTCGTAGTCCGGGCGAACGCCAAGGATCCAGTCCAGCGCCGCGCGGTACATCCAGACAGCTGACCCGGTCAGCCACGAATGGCTTGCCTGCCCGAACGTGGGATGCTCGTCGCTCGTGACGTACTCGCTGTAGACGTAGGGCTCCATCTGGTAGATATCCGGGTCGGACGCCTTGTTGATGGGGTTGGTCTGGGAGTAGTACTCGAACGCGCGGTCGCCGTTTCCCAGCATCGCTTCGGCAAGCACCGCCCACGCGGCGGGATGGTTGAAGATGGCGCCGTTCTCCTTCTTGCCGGGAACGCAGCGCGTCGCCAGCCCGATCCCCGGGTCCAGCGTGCGATAGGCGGGTGACAGGATCTTTGGCCCGCGCTCTGTGCCGCACATCTCGTATGCGCGCTGCATGCACAGCTCGGCGCGGTCCGGCGGCGCGATGCCGCTGATGACAGCCCAGCTCTGAGCGTTCAGGAAGATGCGGCCCTCCGTGTTCGTGCGCGAGCCGATCACCCCGCCATCGTCCCGGAATCCCCGCACATACCACTCACCGTCCCACGCCAGCGTGTTCAGGGCGCCGGCCACCGTGCCGTACCACGCGTCATATTCGGCCGCTTTCTCCTCGTCGCCGGCGCGCCGCAGCAGATCGGCGGTCTCCCGCAATCCCCAGCACAGGAACTCCGCCACCCAGATGCTCTCCCCGACCCCCTTCCGCCCCACGTAATCCAGCGTGTCGTTCCAGTCGCCGGGACCGAACAGCGGAAGATGGCGGGGGGACATCTTGTGGTACAGGGTGTAGTCGATACTGCGGACCAGGTGCTCTCGCACACTGTCCTCGCCGCCGTCCTGCCACTTCACCCGCCTGTCCAGATATTCCATGTCGCCCGTCTCGCGGATGTAGCTGGAGATGGCGAGCGGGATCCACAGGGGCGTATCCGAGTGGCCGGTTTTCTCCCCCTCGTCCGTCAGCGGGAACCAGTTGTGCAGCGTGCTGCCGTCCGCGAACTGGTGGCGCAGGATGTTCAGGATCTTCACCTCGGCCATCGCTCTGTCCGCCATGAGCGGGCCCAGCAGGTCCTGCGCGCTGTCCCGCACTCCCGAGCCGAACAGCAGACCGCCATGGTAGTAGCCGGCGCTCCGCGCCGCTGTATAGGTGGTCCAGGTCTGCTTCTTGGCCCAGTAGTTGAGCATGATGTTCGAGGGAGTGTCCGGGGTCTCGACCTTCACGGCATCGAGATACCAGTCCCACCAGCCCTCGACGTCACCCAGAGCAGCCGAGACGTTGTCCGGCTGGCGATACGCCCGGACAATCTCCGCCACTGCGTCGCGGTCGCCCTTCGGGACAACTCCGAGCATCACAATGAATTCGCGGGTCTCATCCGGGCTCAGCTCCAGGTCGGACTGCAGCGCCCCGCAGGCGTCCCCGGCGGTGATGAGCGAGCCGGCGAGACGCCCCGTCTCGACGCCAACGGGGTTGCTCTCAGAGCGCCAACGGCCGATGAACGTCTCCTTGTGGCTGTCGAAAGCCGAGACGAGAAGGCTGGTGGCAAAGAACACCTCACGGTCCCACGCCTGGTTCGGCTGGGCGACTGTGGCAGACCTGTACTGCACCCAGTAGTTCTTCGTCGCCAGCAGGATCTGGCTTTCGGAGTCCCATTCGGTGGTATTGAAATGCTGGTCGTTCGGCTGGTTTATGAGGTCCACCAGCCCGTGACCCAGCACGAACTCGACATAGGCCGTGATGCCCAGCTTCCGCGGCCTTCCCCCCAGGTTGCGAATCCGGACACGCCACAGCTCCACGTCGTGCTCTCGCGGCACGAAGTAACGGACGCTGCAGTGGATGCCATCGTGGGCGGACTCGATGTCTGTCCATCCGGGCGCATGGCGGCAGGCGTAGCCTTCCAGGTCCATCGGAACCGGCTGCCAGGTGGGCGACCAGTACTCGCCCTGCTCATTGCGGATGTAGAGATAGCGACCGGGGCGGTCCCACGGCAGGCTGTTGTAGCGATGGCGGGTGATGCGGGAGTCGCGCGGGCACACCCAGTAAGTGTATCCGCCGCCCACATTCGACACCAGACCCATCAGCCGGCCGTTGCCGATGTAGTTGATCCAGGGGGCCGGCGTATCCGGGCGCCTGATTCGGAACACCCTGCCGCCGTCCTCGAATTCCGCGTAGTCTTCCAGTCTCATTCTCGTGTGCCTCAATCCAGGGTATGCGTGTTCACTGCCGTCAGTGCCCGAAGCTCAGAGGCATCGGCTCTCCGATCGGCAGGTGCATGACATTCGGGTGCATTGTCTCGAACCTCTCGGGGGCCGTGGTATGGATGGGGACCACGCAGCGGGCGCCGCTTTCACGCACGAACGCGGCAAGGTCATTCCGGCTGATATGGCCGCTCGTGTGCGCGTAATCCATTTTCAGCCCGGCCATCTGCAGCCACTGCTGCAGACGCTGGAAGGTGAACTCCATCTCCAGGTCGAACGGCTCTGCTTTTCCATAGATATATGTGCCGCGCAGGCTGCCGGGCTCCTTCATGAAGTGCAGACAGGTGAGTGGGCCGTTGGTGGTGTATATGAGCCACTGTCCGGGCTCCCTCAGCACATCCTCCCTGCGCGGCCCCCAGATGAAGCGCCCGTCCGGGATGTGTGCCTCCTGGAACGCCGATGCCTCGATCCTGCTGAGAGTGCCGCTTGCGGTTGCTCGCCGGATCCTCTGCCCTGCCAGCAGCACCCGCTCCGCCCCGCCCCGTCCTTCGTCGAACACCTCAGCGAAGACGCCGGACTCGCCCGCCTCCGGGCACGACTGGGAGTTCGAAGGTAGTTTCCTGCGCGGGAGCACGATGTGGATGTCATCTGAGGCGGCGATGTCTGCCAGCCCTGCCTCGTCTTCGCCCAGTTTCAGCAGATAGTAGGCCAACCGCGAGTCCACCGCCACCCGCCTCCCGGCTTCACGGGCCGCTTCCGTGACCAAACAGAGCCTCTTCAGGTCAATGGTGGGACCGTCGTACATCACCAGTTCCTGCTCGCCGCGAAGGATCTCCGAGACGCGCGCCCGGACGCTCTCTTCGTCGGGCAGTGCGTGAGATTCCACCTGGTGCTCCTCGCGTGCACGCTCCGTCCCCAGGCGTGTTCCCTCCACCAGCAGATAGTCCACCGGCTCCCGGGCCAACTCAGTCTGGAAGGCGTGGGTCGCTCGCCGCCCCTCCGGGAGCCCGTGGCAGCGCAGATCGCCCGTGTAGGCGACCTTGCCCCCTCCCGTCTCCAGCACCCAGCCGACCGCACCGGGAATGGAATGGTCCACGGGGAAGCATGTCGCCTGCATCGTTCCCAGTTCGATGCGTTCTCCGGGATGGGTGGGACGGAGCACGTCGGTATCGAGGCTGTCAAAGGATGAGCCGACGGCCATTGCGCGCAGAGCCATCAGACGACCGGTCGTCGGCGAGCACAAAACGGGAATGTCCGGGCGGAGCAGTCCAAGCCGCCCGCAGTGGTCGGTGTGTCCATGCGAGACAAGCACGCCGTCGATCGCGCGTGCCTCGGGGGCGCCCGCCAGACCCGCCGGGCCACCAGCGTCATATCTCACCCGGCGGCCCATGTTTCTGTAGCATCCGCGAATCGGGGGAACGCAGCGGGTCTTGAGCAGGTCGTCGAGGCAGGCGGGCTGCAGGAAAGGCTGCTCGAAGAGCGATGTCTCGCGGTCGAAGCTGATTCCGAAGTCCAGGAGAACCTGCGTGCTCCCCTCACGGATCAGGAACCTGTTGCCCCCGATCTCCCCGACTCCTCCCCAGGCAGTGATGTCCGGCATGTCCTTCGCGCTCCCTCGCGGCCCGTATTCGTGGCCGACTATCTGGGGAGAACTTGCCCGCGACGCAGGCCGAATCCTTCTGCTCCAGCGGAGGTGGACCGCAGTGTCCGCCCGGGCGCACACAGAGAAAAGGCCACCCCGGAGGAATCCGGAGTGACCTTCTTCAGATCTCTCGGGTCAAGGCCAGTCGTATGACTGGTCTCGACCGCTCAGCTACCTGCTTTGCTTACGCAGAGCGGCGGCGGAGCAGACCCGCGAGGCCGGTGAGGCCGCTGGCGAGAACCAGCATGCTGCCGGGCTCAGGAGTCACGAAGTCGAAGCGATAGCCGCCAACCTGCGTCGCAGCCAGAGGACCAGTGCCCGAGATCGGGCTCGCAACCTTCACGCCGTCAATCACAGGAAGAGTGATCGACCCGATCAGCAGGTTGCCAGAGGTCCCATCCGGAACTGCCGGCAGGACCCACTCCGTGGGGCCAGCATAGGCAGCCGGAGCGTAGGTCAGGACGACTTTGTAGACGACAGGCCAACCATCAATCGAGTTGGGAGCCTTCTTGGTAGCCGGAGTGAAGAAGTTGACAACGATCTGAGGCGCAGCATAGTCCAGACCAGCCCACACCATCATATCAGACCATGTCTTCACTTCGCCCTTGGCCTGGGGAGCCTTGTAGTCAAAGCGCCAGAACGGATCGGTGGCACCCATGTCAGGGCGATACCAAGCAGCCTTGGCACCGGTGTCAGCACCAGGCGGCGGGGTCGGGCCCAGAGCGGCCTGCGCATCCTTACCGGCGTCGAAGCCGTCGGTGGTTGTTGGCTGCGTTCCCGCACCGATGTTGTTGTGGCCCTTGTTGTCGGGGCTGGCGAAGTTCCCGCCAGATCCTGCGGCAACCAGAACTACCCAGTCGGTCTCACTGGCGCTGGCAACTCCTGCGAACGCTGTGGACAGGACGCCGATGGCAGCAATCACGGTAAGCAGTTTACTCATGTCCTTTGATTCCTCCTTTCGCTCGAGAGATCTCGGCTATAGCCATTATAGCGTACTAAATCTCTCCTGCGAAGCGGTTCTCCCTTTCTTCTAAAGAAAAAGGTTCTGCGACTGCACTTTGTTGAGATCGTTCCGGAGCTTCCGCCGGGCCTTGCTCAGCCGGCACCCGCGTCTCCGGGCTTCACTCATGAACACCTGCAAGTTTCGTGCCAAAGCTCGAAGCACCGTTCAGGAGTGGTATGCAAGTCAATTATAACACATCGGACGCCCTGAGACGGATTTTTTTTACTCTGGCGGCCCTTGCGGCGCCAAGACTTAGACACTCACCTTACCTGCAAGAGCCGTGCCAAACGCGCACTCAGGTGCACATTCGTGAGCAATCCTGTTCATTGTGCGCGGTTCTTGGGGCCGTCGGCGGCCGCCAGCGCGCTCGGAACGGGCAGCAGGGCCCGTGTTGCCGGATGCCCGTGAAATGCGCGACAATGCAGACCGTATCGTGCTAGGTGGGGAACTAGCGGTGCCCTGTAACCCGAAATCCGCTTTACGCGGGGCTGAATCCCCGTGCCGAGGTCTGTCTCTCGCGGTAAGTGCCTGCGTTGGCCGACGTTGAAGGCCGGGCCCAGTGCAACGTGCGGTCTGTGAACTCCGTCAGGTCCGGAAGGAAGCAGCGGTAAGCAGATACGGCGTGTGCCACTTGTGTGTTCCGGCCGGAGCCTGGCCGCGCGGGCGTCTGCAGTGAGGGCTTATCGGAGCCGGGTGCACGATATTTCCCTGTGTCTGTCGCTGCCCCCAGGCAGAAGCGGCGACCGCCAGGCCAAAGCACATGCCATACATCGCTCTGTACAGAAAATATCGCTCCCAGTCGTTCGATGATGTCGTGGGCCAGGAGCATGTCACACGCACGCTTCAGAACGCCATCGAGAGGGACAGGATCGGGCAGGCATATCTGTTCACAGGGTCCCGCGGGACCGGCAAGACCACCGTCGCTCGGCTGCTGGCCAAGGCCGTGAACTGCGAAACAGGCCCGACACCTACCCCGTGCAACGAGTGCGCGCTCTGCCGGGCTATCACCCAGGGCAATGCGGTAGACGTGGTTGAGGTGGACGCCGCCAGCAACCGGGGCGTGTCTGAGATGGAGTCCATCTGCGAGAGCGTCCGCTATAGCCCGATGGAAGCGCGCTACCGCGTCGTCATCCTCGATGAGGCCCATCAGCTTTCCGACCACGCAAAAGACGCCTTTCTGAAGACGCTGGAGGAGCCGCCCCCCCACGCCATCTTCGTGCTGGCGACAACCGAGCCGTCCAAGATCCCGATCACCATCCGCAGCCGCTGCCAGCAGTTCGACTTTCACAGGGGCACCATCCGTCAGGTGGAGGAGAGGCTGCGGCTTGTGTGCCGGGAGGAAGGCGTCGATGCGGAGGACGAGGCGGTCCGTGTGATAGCGGCCCATGCGCAGGGGAGCTGGCGCGACGGGCTGAGCCTGCTGGAGCAGGTCATCGCGTTCTCGGGAAGCGGCGTGACCGCCGACGCGGCGCGAAAGGTGCTGGGCAGTGTGCCCGAGGAGCTTACCGGGGCGCTGCTGGACGCCCTTATCGCAGGCGATGCAGCCGCGGTTCTGGAGAAAGTGCGCGAAAGCTGGGACTGGGGGGCAGACCCCGCCCGCCTGCTGGGAGCTCTCGTAGAAGCAAGCCGCGACAGGCTGGAACGCGCCCTCTCTGGACAGGACGCAACACGAAGCGCATCACCGGAGCGTCTGCTTCGGCTTATCTACTCTCTGGCGGAAGCAGAGTCCGGGCTGCGCTTCTGGGAGCGCGCCGATCTGGCCATCGAGGTCGCTCTGCTGACGGCGATGATGGGCCCTGCTCCTCAGGCCGCTGCGGCCGCGCCAATGGCGGACCGATCGGAGCAGCAGTCTGTCCCGGCCCGTCCCTCCGCGGCAAGCTCCGCACCTGAAGGCGCGTCAACGCCACAGGGCGCCCCGCGAAAGGCCCCGCCGCCGGCGCAGGCAACTCCTGCATCACCCGTGACTGGCGAGAGTCCGCCCGCGTCGCAGAAGCCTCCAGAGCAGGGGCAAGAACCCGCTCCACCTCAGATGCCGGCCGGCGGCGAACTGGATGTTGCCGCAATGCAGAGAGCGTGGCCGCGGGTGATCCAGGCTCTGCGCGCCGACCGGGCGAACATATCCCTCTGTGCTATACTGAAGGACGGCCAGGTGGCCGCATTCCAGAACGGCATCGTCACCATCGCGTACGACGCCGGCCGGACATTCCACCTTCAGCGCACACAGCAGCCGGACGCGCGCGCGGCCATCGAGGCGGCGTTCCAGCAGGTTACGGGCGCACCCGTCACAGTGCGGGCCGAAGTGCTCGGCGCGACGGGGCGAACAGCGGCGGACATCAGCCAGACTGTCGCGCCGGCGGCAGGCGAGGCAGGCGCACCGGCAATGCCCGCTCCGCAGGAGGCCCCTTCCGATCTGGTGGAAGAGGTGCTCCGAACATTCGGCGGCGAGGTGCTGGACGAGAAGGATCCGTTCGCGACGGACTGAGACAGCACGGCGGCGAATCGGCAGCGACATCGAAACAAGGTTCACAGATATATGGCAAAGGGACTAGGCAATATCGGCGGTTTCGGAAACCTGATGAAGCAGGCCCAGAAGATGGCCGAGGACGCACAGAAGCTGGAGCAGGAGCTCAGTGCGGAGCGCATTGAGGCGTCATCGGGCGGCGGAATGGTGAAGGCCGTCGTGACGGGCAAGGGAGAGATCCTGGACATCACCATCGATCCGCAGGTGGTGGACCCGGAAGACGTAGAGATGCTGGAGGATCTGGTCGTCACAGCCGTGCGCGAGGGGCTTGAGCAGGCGCAGTCGCTCCGGGAGAGCCGGATGCAGGAACTCACAGGCGGGCTGGGCCTGGCGGGCGGCGGGCTCGGGCTGCCTGGCTTCTAGACGCTCTCATTCCTCTATAGATACAAGAGATGCCCTCGTACCTCACACGTCCACTCTCGCGGCTGGTGGGGGAGCTGGAGAAGCTCCCCGGAGTCGGCCCCAAGTCTGCCCAGCGGCTGGCCTTCCATATTCTGCGGATGACGGACGAGGAAGCACGGACTCTGGCGGATGCCGTAATGGAAGCCAAGTCCAACGTGCACACCTGCCGCCAGTGCTTCAACTACACGGACCAGGAGCTTTGCGAGATCTGCCGCGACCCGCGGCGGGATGACAGCCTGCTGTGCGTGGTTGCCGACACGCGCGACCTTGTGGCGTTCGAGCGCACGAACGAGTTCCGCGGCCGCTACCACGTGCTGCAGGGCGTCATCTCACCCATGGACGGAGTCGGCGCGGACATGCTGCGCATCCGGGAGCTGCAGCAGCGGATCGGGGCGGGGGAGTTCAGGGAGATCATCATCGCCACGAACCCGACCATCGAGGGCGATGCCACGGCGATGTACCTTGCCGGCATTCTGAAGCCGTTGGGCCTGCGGGTGACGCGCATCGCGCACGGCATGCCCGTGGGCGGCGACCTTGACTACGCCGACCAGGCCACGCTGATCCAGTCTCTGGAATGGCGCAGAGAGATCTAGCCCCGCCAAACGAGCCGCGCGGACCGGCCGGCCGGATTCGTCTGTACAACCAGGACTGCGTCGCCGGCATGCGCGAGCATCTGGACGCCGGGAGCGTGGATGTCGTGGTCACCTCGCCTCCGTACAACCTCGGCATCGACTACAGCGGCTACGACGACGGCATCTCGCGCGAAGACTACCTCGCCTGGACGGACGAATGGGCAGCAGAAGTGCGCCGCGTGCTGTCCGCAGGTGGTTCGTTCTTCCTGAACGTGGGTTCGCGCCCGAAGGACCCATCCGTCCCGTTCCAGGTGCTCGGAGTCATGCAGAAGCACTTCACACTGCAGAACACCATCCACTGGATCAAATCGATCGCCATTGAGAAGAAGGACGTGGGCGACTACCCCGGCATCACGGGAGATGTGTGCGTGGGGCACTACAAGCCCATCAACAGCAAGCGTTTCCTGAACGACTGCCACGAGTACGTCTTCCACCTGACGAAGACGGGCGACGTCCCGCTGGACCGTCTTGCGCTGGGAGTGCCGTACCAGGACAAGACCAACATCGGCAGATGGAAACAGGCGAAGGCCGACGTGCGCTGCCGGGGAAACACCTGGTTCATCCCGTACCGCACCATCCGCAGCCGCGAAGACCAGCGCCCGCATCCGGCTACGTTTCCGGTGCAGCTTCCCGAGATGTGCATGCGGCTGCACGGGGTGGAGCGCATCGGGCTGGCCATGGACCCGTTCCTCGGCATCGGGCACAGCGCGATCGCTGCCGCGCGGCTGGGCGTGGAGTTCGTGGGCTTCGAGATCGATGCAGAGTACTATGACCGGGCACGCCAGAACCTGCAGGCGGAGCTGGCCGAGCCGAGGCTTTCCATCCTATGACCAAGACAGAAACCAGACAGAAGTTCGCCGACGAGACCGAAGTGCGCGTATCGGAACTGATGATGCCGCAGTCGGCTAACGCGCACGGGAACGTGCATGGCGGCGAGATGCTGAAGCTGGTGGACAGCATCGCTTACGTCTGCGCCGCGCGCTACTGCGGCGGGCTGTGCGTGACTGCCGCGGTGGACCGCGTGGACTTCCACGAGCCGATCTTCGTGGGGGAGCTGCTCACCCTCGTTGCGCGCGTGGCCTACGCCGGACGGACGTCCATGGACGTGGAAATCGCGGTTTACGCCGAGGACATCCCGACCGGGAAGACCCGGCACACAAACTCCTGCTACCTCACAATGGTTCATCTGGCGGACGGCGTTCCGGCCCCCGTTCCGAAACTTGTGTGCCGCACGCGGGAGGACCGGGCCAGATACGTTCACGCTCGAGTCCGGCGCGAGATGGTGCGCCACCAGCGGGGCGAGCGCGAGCGGCTTCAGCAGTGGTTCCAGGAACTGGACGATGCCGGGATGGAGCGCCTGATGGACGGCGACCTGGACGAACTGCTCTCAGTCCACCAGTTTCATAAGCCGGATCCGGTGAACGGGAAACAGCAGTAGTTCCGAGCCTTTGCGCAGCCGGATGAAGGGATCGTCGAAGCCCTCAAGCGTCCCTTCGTCGGAGACCTCGCTTTCGCCGCTCACGGACCAGATTCTGACAGTCTTCCCGATCTCGTTTCTTAGCGTCTCGTTCATTTGCCTGCTCATCTCCTGATCTTCGCCCAGGGGCGCGGATAGACGGGCGGGGTGGCCCTGTTCTTCCGCAGCACCAGCAGGCGGTGTTGAATGCCGCGAGGCAGCGTGACGTCCACCGTCCGCTCCGGGCTGCAGCCAAGCTGCCCCAGCATGGAACGCGCCTGCTCGAGTTCCTCGTCCAGCTTCGGCCCTTTCATGGCGATGCCGATGCCGCCAGTCTTCACCAGCGGCATGCACAGCTCCGCGCTGACGCGCAGATCCCCCAGCCCTCTCCAGACAGCCGCATCGAAGCTCTCTCGAAACGGCCGCTCCCGTCCCAGTGACTCCGCCCTGCCGCACACGGCCTTGCATCTCCCCAGGCCAAGCTCCTCGATGGACTCGTTCAGGAAGCCGATCTTTTTCAGGGTCGAGTCCAGAAGCACCACTTCCAGGTCCGCACGCGCGATGGCCAGGGGAACTCCCGGGAATCCCCCTCCCGCTCCCACGTCGATGATGCTTGCCCCTTCGGCGATGGGCACCCTCAGCACGCTGAGCGAATCGGCGAAGTGCTTGACGGCGACTTCCTCGGGAGCGGTGATGCTGGTGAGGTTCATGCGCGCGTTCGCGCTGAGCAGGAGATCGGCGAAGCGTCCGAAGC